>Ga0307517_10014643_pt1 | contig 10507 bp, 7 predicted proteins | sample 23_EM_MG_FD_194515 | JGI IMG/M metagenome (GOLD analysis project Ga0307517, IMG submission 194515) | Populus trichocarpa ectomycorrhiza microbial communities from riparian zone in the Pacific Northwest, United States - 23_EM | ecosystem: Host-associated > Plants > Roots > Unclassified | place...
ATCATCATCACCGGAGTCAAGGTTTCTTTATTTTTGCCCCTGTAATAGATTTGTATGTTTTCATGTTAAGTGTTAATTGTTAGTTAGTCCTGTAATTCATTTTGCCCGGTCCTGTAAATTGTATATGTATAATGTTGAATTGAATGGAATTGATCGGGTGTGAAAATTGTTGAATTTGACTGAATTTAATGCCATTTCAGTATTATAGGACTGAATTAATTGGACGATTTGTTATGTATGAATTTTTATTTAAAGCATGAATTTTTTTTAATGTATTTTAAAATTCCTTACGATTTTACGATTTTACGATCCGAGTTTGTGAATGGCTTTCCGTGCCGTGTTAAAATTACGATTTTAACAACCTTGCCCCACAAAATTAATTGCCAAGTGTCAATCACACGCAGAAAGAGAGAGAAAACAAGGTGGCTATTGCCAAGTGTCCTTCTCTCAAGAATCACCTCCTCTGCAAGCAACGAAACACCACACCAATTATCTGGCCATCCAAAAGAAAAGAAAAAAAGAAACCCGTCCAACACACACAGAAACACAAAAACGAGAGGGTGACAGAGAAGGCTATATATATATTTAGGGATGGATAAATTCCCGTCAACAATGGTCCATCCACAGTCTTTACATACCCTCTTTTGATCTTCTCTCTTCTTTTCTTTTTTTTCGCCGTTCCCTTTTACTTTCCGTTCCAAAACAAAAACAAAGGGAAAAGAAATTAACATCTCCAGGTAGATTTCTTTTCCATTCTCTTTGTTTTTCCCGAACACAAGAGAAAGGGGGCCTCTGACTTTGAGCCAGCTTGTACGTATAATTAATATTTGTCTCCCTCCCTCCATTGTGATCTCATCGTGAATGATGGATACAAGGGCGTGTTTCATTATCTGGGTTCTTGTCTTTCTGTCATTCTCATTTCGTAATCTTGAATTTTTTTCCCTTCTCTCTTCGCCTGTCATATATATATATATATGGGATCGGAGATTTTGCTATTTTTTTTATTCATATTATGTGGAATTAATTTTGAAAGTTGTTGTATGGAATTTAAGAATACATAATTTGCATTGGGGTGCTGTTTTGATTTATTATAAACGTAAATGGCTATAACTTTACTGGCTAATTGCAACGAATTGTTAGATAGTTGCAGGAAATGTAAGGGGACCGTTTTGTTTTGAATGACATTAGAAAAAAAAGAAAAGAAAGGGAAATGGAACAATCCCAAATAAATGGAAATGCACTTCCAATTAATGCACCTCAATTCTTTTCATCACATGCAATGCGACATTGTCTTGGTTGTTAGTTTATGTCTGATTTCAAAGATGAGGATTCGTTGTTTCTTCTCCTCGTGAGCCATTAGGCCTTAAATTTTCTATTTGAGATTTCGTTTGGCGACATTTGTGGTCGTTAGGTCTTTGAATAGTTGATATATCTAATAAAAAAGCATTATTTTTTTTGCCAATTTGGTTTGGGAATTGCCCAAGTAGACTTTTTTTTTTTTTAAAAAAAAATTTCCCTGGCTTGTCCACATTTCTTGCCTATTAGAATGTGAAAAGAATGCTAAATAGACATATGACTACTACTTGCTGTCAAGCATATCATAATGTTGGGGCACTGGATGGCTATTTCTTCCCCCAGCATTTTCTGTTCAAACATTTCACTGTACTGGAACTTCATCTATATATTTTTCTTTGTTGAATTAGCTTTCAAATGCCAGATAAACGTTTGGTTACATTCAAAAGAATAGATTGATGAACTGAATGCTAGACTCACATGGTATTGATATTGCCTTCGCTGATGCGTATTAGTTATTTTTATGCCACTGGTATCGGAATTCTACAAGCCTTAATATCGCATGTCAAGTTCTCCAATCAATTTTCGTTTCTCCATTTCTGGGGTGAGGTGTTTCTAATGTTTATGGCATTTCTAGATACCTTAAAAATTAAGTTGCAACCTGCTTCTTAGATCTTGTTCTGTTAAGTGGAGATTTGTTTTGAGGTCATGCTACGATGTTATACTTGTATGTCCTGCAAGCGTGAAAATCAAGTCTGCCAGAAATAATCTAACAACAGCAGAATTACAAACCTTTTCTTGTTTTTTACATGTGTTCCTTCCTCTTCGGAAGCTCCAGCTTCAGCACAGCAGCTATTGCCTTTTACATAGAGAATTTTTCAAATTCGTCAACATATATAGTTTCTTTTGATGTACTAATTGCACCTTGAAATTCTCTTTGTTGATAGATGCCATCTTAGCACAAAGGCTCCAGGATGGCCACCAGCTTTGATTATTGGAATGACTGCGTTGACGTCCAGGACATGGAAGCAATGTGGCAGGAACCTGAAGTTAGCACTGAATGGTTAGATGCTGGAGAGACTAAAGGAAATAAAGTTCACCTTTCACGGGATCCCGATGGAGAGCCTTATTTGACGCAGACTGAGATGAAGGTAAAACAATCCTTCATCTACTTCAAAGACAACTGTAGATGCTTTGTATTGTATTCATCAAATTGACACGTATAAAATTATGCAATCCACTTGCTAATGAAGTAATCAATTCAAGCAGTACCATAATGATAATTTCCTTTCATCTTTTTAAATCTTTGGGAGCTTGAAACATAGTTGCCTATTCGTCTGTGCTGCTAATTTTACCTGTTGCCTTTCTTGCCTTTTACTTCTCAAAAATTTGAAGCATACAAGTTTGGATTTGATGGGTTCTTAGATGCAAGCCATATGCTCTTGATCTTGTTATCTAATCGTACCTTGCATTATTTTGTATTCCTTCAGGCTGTAGCTGATATCATTGTCCGAAGACATTTTGATTCACAGATACAGCCGGTATGCCCTCATCAACTACTTCTTTTAACTCTTATTGCTCAGAAAGAGGCTAAAGGCGGGTAATGGTTACCGATATACTGACCGAAACAACTTATAAATCCGCTAATTGGCAAAAGTCTTCATGAAAACCATCAAATTGGGACCCAGCTCGTTGGTCCGAGACATAGAGAAGCCAGCTATCCTGAATTACATTATGCAAATGGACTTACCTCAAAACTCAACTTCATGTAAATAGTAACCGAAGAGAAGTGTCCTGACCTTCACCCTCTTTTTACGCCATGCCTGCATCACTTTTATAGCTTGTAGCATAGTAAAGAAAGCAAACAGCTTCTACACAAAGCTACTGACACATGGACATGACTCGGTCATATATCAACCTGGGTGTTAAGATTGGTTGGTTCAATTGAAAAAGCCATCATTGATATCTATTTTCTGTTCTATTCCAATCATCCTTAAAATATGTTGTCAATGGACCAAATGTTGAGTGAATAATATTTTCTGTTTCAATTGCTGCAAATTCAGTTAACCTTTTGTTTCTTCTTGTCGCTTTTCCTGGGATAGATACGCAGAAACCAACACCTTGGTTATCCGCGTACTGCTTTCTGAATTGTTCTTGAACAAACTTTTGGTTCCGGGAAGAATTGTGTGACCTCGTAACTACACTTTAGCAACGTTAATGAGTAATTAAGATTTAAGAAGCTAACTGCTCGGTTCTATTTTGCATCCATTCCCCGTGTCTGCAGGACATGATATGTGCTGTAGCTGAACTTGCAAGTGATAGACAGCCCCTCTCTACACGGTGGTATGATAAGAAAACTAAGGAGACAGCCCTGGGGATCATGCAGATTTTACCAAAAACAGCAGAGTGGCTGGTCAGGTACCAAATACATGTTCTGATTTTTTCGAGCTCCTTATTAACCATCTCTTTTTCTGCTGGTTTTATTTTGGCTTGCTGAAGTTATAACTGCATCGTGCTGCAGGGACTTAGGTTATCAGGCATATGAAGTAGAAGGGAATCCAGATATTCTATATCGACCTTTTGTTAGCGTCTATTTTGGTGCTGCTTATATTAAATGGTTATCGAACTTCGAAGAAGAGTAAGTTATCGATCAGAGACACCATTGGTTCAATTGATTATTCCTGCTGTTTTTGGCTCTATCCATATTTATTTGTATTGAAGCAAACGTTGTATTGTGATTGACAAAGCTTCTATTTTGAGTTTTATTAATTTAGGAATTTAACTTTCAAGGTCTTTTGCAGAGAAAGAAGTGAAGAGTTCGTAGTTAGGGCGTATAATGGTGGTACGAAAAAAGCAACTCACAAATCAACTTTGCAATATTGGAAACGGTACCTTTCAGTCAAAGAAAGTCTCCCATCCAGGTGATTTTTTTGCGTACTGCTTGATGATATAAGCCCTGCATTTCTCTTTTTCTTCTCCACCCCTTTATTTATTATCTTTTATTTCTTCTCACTTGACTTTGGAATCCAAGTAGTTCCAAAATTGTTTTCTAAACAATTTCAAAAGCTGAATTGGAAATCCCAACACACTCATCTGCTTGAGAACTCTTTGTTTTTACTGAACTTGCTACGAAGTCCTTGCTTGGAGTTGTCTGAATATCTCCTTTTCTTTTTTGATATTTGGCAAATTTGTGTTTTCCCCACAATTTTCGATATGCATTTCTGTTTGTTTTGTCAATTCTATTTATCTAAATTGTGAAGATCTTCGAAACATATCAGGAAATGTGCAACTGTATTGTATGGTTCTGCAAATAGTGCAACCTCTAAAGTAGTTGTGGGATTGTGAAAAACTTTAGCTTCCTCTGTTTTACATTTTTTATTGTAACCCATACTTCTCGTTTACTAAATATATCAGTGACAAGATAAATTTTACAATTGCATTAGCAAGATAAATTTGATGTTTGGCCTAGATGCATGATTTGAAATAACTTTAGAGGTTTTGTGCTCAAAAGGTTGTTCCACGGCCCGTGCCTTGGCAGTTTTATGTAACACTTTCACACAAATGCATAGGCCATTTTGGCCTTTGTTATTTGACTTCTATCACCACCGTAGTCTATTTAACGTGACATGAGTCCCCTGCCACCTACACTCAGGAACAGCAGTACCTGCATTTTCTGTTTGTAACTTGTAGCCCAACACTATTTATAGCCATTCCTTGTAGATCCTAGTTTGCTGCTCCCGAGGCTTGTGGTTACAAATCACTGAATCAACCCTGACCTGTGAAAAAGGTTGCAATATCATGACTGTAACATTTTAAAAGAATACATACATTATGTTTGATATTGTGTGAACTGTATTGTCATAATGCAGAAGATTTGTCGATGAAGGTCCTTCAGTAAACAATGCTCATTCTTCAACTGCTCAAGCTGCACCTGCTACACAAAATACAAATGCACCTTCTTCAGAAAAAACAGGTTGTACTTTTACCACTTAAGATTACTTGCAATTGCATTCAGTGTCTTCATGAGGCTTGGATTAGGCTCAACAAATTCTCAGTTCTCATCTAATTGAATGACTATGAATCTACTGCCAAGGTGCCAGAATCTTGTTTGAATAACAGATCAAGGTCAAATGCAACTCAAGCTAAACTTTTTAGGTGATTGCACTAGGGGTATTCAAAATCCTAACAATTTTTCCTACATAAGCATGTACTTTAGTAGCCTTGTGATCCTTATATTAATCTTTAGGCTACTCAAGAAACTGCCCATTCAGAACCTTCAGGGGTGATTATGCCTCAGTGAAAGTATATTTTGTATAGATTTTTGCTTACAGAATGTACAATTACTCGGGAAAAGAAAATAAGTGTAAACATTCACTTACCGAATGAATTAAAGGTCTTTTGATATTTTCCAGTCTTCATATGCATGGGGTGTCACTTTTCTCTTTTGAACTTGATTTACTTCACAATTTTGTGATATTTTTTAGAGCATATCATTACTCAATAACAAGAACGTATTTCTCTAGTGAAGCATATGAAATTGACAAGCTCAGGACAATTACTATTGCAGTTGACTTGGTCAATATCGTTTTAGTTGACATGGTGGTGTAATTGAACATAAGATGGTATCTTTGTTGTTATGAAGTCACATGGAAAGATACATCTTGAGTAGAGATCACGCCAATATGCTATAGAACTTATTCTCTTAATTATATAGACACTATTAATCGACTACCATGAATGGGGCCAAGCTCTCCTCTTTTCCAAGTTATTTCTTAAAAGATATTTTGGTTTCATTCAGTTGTTAATTTACCTGTTGCTGCTTGGAGGAAGCAGGTGTTGATTATATATATTGGGACTCTAAAGCTTCCCCAGAAGAAATGCAAGAGATGTGGAGTCGTTCTGAAGTTGCAAAAGAGTGGACGAAATCTGGAGAAAAAAGAGGAAAGGTGCGCTTTTCACATGACAAGGACATGAAACCATATCTATCTCGGGTAGAAATGAAGGTACGAATAAAGACGTGAAAATTCCTCTAAATTATTGCCATAAGATAATAATCTTACCTTCAAGTAACTTCCATTATTCTTGTATGGAATGCTAATCACTTTAGCATATTGGCCCATGGCACAGCAGGAGCCTAAAACCAAAAATTTGCAGATAGCCTGATAGAGCACGGAGCTTTCATGTTATATATCACCTGTATGATTGTGATATTAAAAGTATCATATCATATCATTGATGAAAGCTTCTCTCACATATTAACTTAAAATAACCTTTTATGAACATGAAATACGCCATTAATAATCTGTCAAATCACCAATACTGACTTCATGCAGGCAGTTGCAGACATAATTCTTTCAAAACACTTCAGTACAAGGGGAGTTAAACCTGTGAGTATATATCCTAGCTAGTAAAAGTTCCTTTTTTCTGTAAAACGATGCTACTATGTGGCCAATTCATAATTCCTTTTCTTTTCTGTGTTTCTGTTCTTCTCTTTTATTTCCAATTCTTAGAGGTATTTACCAGTAGTTATTCACTTCTGCCACCTGGCAGAGAGGATGACCGCACATTCATTTGCTAGTTATTGTGATACGAGTTTGTGTTAGGAAATGACTCCTTTTCTGTTGGAGGCTCTAGCAAAACCTAAATGACAGTACATGCAATCTGTCCTTCCTGCTGAGGCATTTGTGTCATGTAGATTGGACGCATCCAAAGTCGCAAAATAATTAAGAAAATCTAGTTCAGATAGATGGCAAGGCTGATATCTATTGAAGAACTGGCATCTTACGACTAGGTTGACTCTTATGTCATGTGCTACTTTATAGCATATAAGCTCCACTAAAAATGTTTGAACTCATATTCAGATTAACAGCAAATACTTTGTCCGGTATTGCTCTATTAAGGGTCTTTAAAGAAGAGAAATGGAGTAAACCATTTGTTTTTCTGACCAATAAGATGGTGGGAGTGGATATATGATCTTAAATCACACGTCTGTCTTCTCTTTTGCTCTCAGTTCTTGGAAACAATGGATAATGTTACAAGCTTGTGCTCAATATGTGATTTTTGCTTAGGTTTGACCTAACAGCAGTGGTTTTACCTGAGATTTTATTCCTTGGGGATGTAGTATTAGATAAAACTGATCTGCTATGGTAGCAAATCATGCTTTCCTAACCAGATTTGAAAATTCTCGTGAGATTTGAGTGGTTTACAAGGTTATTAAATATTCTAATTTCTATTATGGTTTGTTTCAGTTCTTGAACATTCTATCCTTGCCTAAATTTCCATTTTTCGTGAACTTGTCCCCTGCTCAATATTTTTGTCTTGTTTTCTTCTTCCTTGATACCTATTTTCTGCACAGTCAGTCATTTGTGCTCTTGCTGAGATGGTGAGCATGCGTTTTGTGAATGGGGTTGGACCGCGAATCGGATTAATGGGAATCGACTACTCTACAGCTTTCTGGCTTTACATGTACGCAAATACTGGAATAATTTTTGAAATTCTAGGTTGTGTACCCTTTTTTTATATAAAAAATTACACATGCATTTGACTTTTTGATAAAAACAAATTAAACAAGTTTGGATGCTGCATTTTGATTGATTGCCGAGGCTGTTCCATGGAGCCTGCTCTCATTTTTCCTAAGCAATTTGATTCTTATGAAAGTGGAATCTTTTTATTCAAACAATACTTATTGTGATCGAGTTTTAACAAAATTCGTATGTATTTTGAGTGCAAAACTATTTAAGGCTCCCAGCGCCAAATATATACAATGTATTTTTGAGATAGACCTTTTCATTGGTGTGGTTTTCTATTGTTTCTTAAGACCATCGCTAAAATGTGGTTGTTATTTCTCTTTGCACTCAGGGAATTGGGTTACAGGGCTTATAGATTAGATTCCGCTGGTGATCTGACCAAGCCATTTGTGTCTATGTACTTTGGTGCAGCCTATTTGGCCTGGTTATCGGAATATGAAGGGAGGTGAGTTCGATAACCATGAAATCTGAATTGTAGCTGGTCTCGTATTGAGTAATCCTTCGTGATAGATTGTGTCCCATCCATTAATAGTTGTAACTTGTTAAACAGGGAAAGAACTCCACAGTTTGTCGTTCCAGCTTATCTTTCTGGGCCAAAGAATGTGAACCATCAAGAGACCGGTCCCCTTTGGCTTAAATTCGAGCAAGCTTTGAGCAATTATGAAGACATAAAGAGGTACTTCCTGCTCATTTGCGCATATTCAAGTGGAGAAATCTCTATTTTTCTATATAACTGATCGAGTTCATCTTTGCCTTTATAGGGATCCCGGAAATTGCACCATCCTGTAAGCTGACCAGTGAAGTCACGCCATCGTTCAAATTGTGCTGAGTGATGGATATTACTGCTGTTATAGAAGAGCAATGAAATGAGTGAAAAGTTTATTTTCTTAACTCATTTACATTAGAAAATACGAGGGCAGATCCAAGCATTAGGGAGAAGAAAGGCTAGCTGTAGCTCCTGTCCTTTTTCTGGTTTCCGATACACTGGATTGAGTAATCGAACAATCTTATATTATGTTCCGCTCCATCTTACAATTCCAATAACAGGGCATTAGGAGTCGAAGCTCGAGCCCCCCTCCAACATCATTTACCCATAGTAACTGTCTAAGCAAACTGCATGTGATTAAAGATGATTATTTATATTTTAACTTACATATTATGCTTCAAATTCCAATTATCTCTATGCAGCTATGCCCCATCATCAGGGCTCGTTTCTTGTATAACAAGACCTCTCTTCTACTCAAGCCCTGTCTCTTCTTCTGTTGACTCATCATCGACTGTGTAGTCATTGGCATACATATCTTTTGCGAATGCTAGAGAGACCCCCGTCTTATTCACAGTGACATGATCATGAAAGTCTATTTCATTCTTCACCTTATCCTCACTGCCCAGGTTGATGTACTCGTTGAACAGCGATCCCTTCCAAATGTTATCTCCCTGCACCACTGGAATAGCTAGAATTATTCCTCCTAATACCTCTCGAATAATCAACGAATCTGAGACTAAAATCTTCAACATAATCATCACGTAAGGATGAGTAGGCAGAACGCCCAACAAATCATCACCATCAAATTGAGATGCATCAAAATGTACTGATGGACCCTCATTCTGAATGAAGTTGTTTGGAATCTCATTCCCATGAGGAAGAAAACCACCTAAACCTTCATTATCCGTTCCTGTACCTGCGAATGACATTTTAGCGTATTAGAAACATATGCATCCATATTTATATTTGCTATGTGTATTTGTGTGCGTGCAGGGAGAGAGAGAACCTGTGGTGTGATGTCTTTGAACTCTGATACTGAGTAATTATTTTGGGTTAGATTCAGTTTTTATCTAAAAAAATAATTAAATTAATTTTTTTTAAAAAAACATTGAAACCGGTTCAAACCGACCGGTTCGGTTATTTTAGAGCAAAAACCAAAAACTAAATTGATTGGCTCGGTTTTTTTCGATTTGGCTCGATTTTGTCTGGTCTGGCTTGGTTTTTTTCCACTTTGACTCGGTTATTAATTTCGGTTTGATTCGGTTCAGTTTTTTGATTTCAGGCTTTTGAAACTAAAACCAAACCAATTTGTTTTTTAAAATATTCAAATTAATTTTTTTTTTACAGTTTGGTTTTTTGGTTATTTTTTTTTATTTTTATTTTCTTAGTTTTTCAGTTTTTTACTTTATCACGTCGATAGTTGCAGAGTAGGTTGTTGAATAAATCCATTTTTGGGACTCATTTAGGTTGTAGGCTTGTAGCAGTTACAGACCATCAATAACAGAAATTCATAACAGTTCGACAAATCAGGCAATCTTTCCATAATTAGTACTGATATTTTTTTTTAAGGAAAACAATTGGTTTTGTATTAAGTGTTATTTTCATTAAGTATTCTTGAATTTGTATCTTAGACTAATCAATTATCAATCACTAAGCCTCAATTATTATATATAAGAAAATAAGCTATTAATCATTTTCTTTCTTAAGGTTGCATGAAGAATCATTGTTTTTTATAACAATGAATTTTTATACTAATTTTTTAAAATAAAATATTCTAAATTATGAAATTTTTTTTTATTATGAGGTTGTATAAAAAAAATACAAAAACACCATTAATTTTATGTGAAAATCGATATTGATTAAATAATAAATAATGAAAAAAAAAATATAAATCCTTCTAATTTAAACTCCCTTTTCTTCT
>Ga0307517_10014644_pt1 | contig 10506 bp, 6 predicted proteins | sample 23_EM_MG_FD_194515 | JGI IMG/M metagenome (GOLD analysis project Ga0307517, IMG submission 194515) | Populus trichocarpa ectomycorrhiza microbial communities from riparian zone in the Pacific Northwest, United States - 23_EM | ecosystem: Host-associated > Plants > Roots > Unclassified | place...
CAAAATGTCCGGTTCAGTTCGGTTTCCGGTTTTGGTGTGCCTGAACCGGCCAACCCGAACCGAACCGAACCGGTTCGGTTTAGAAATGAAAAATAAATAAACCAAGCCGCGAGCCGCCTCCTCCCTCCCATTAACCATTAGGCATTAACGATTAACCCTAGCAAACCATTTTTCATTTCTTTCACTTTTAGTTTCACACAGCCACCCCCTCCCCTCCCATTAACCCTTTCATCCACAATGACACAACCGCCCCCTCCGATCACCCCTACCATTCACACAGCTGCCCCCGCCCCCTCCCTCTAAAAGTTTAGAGACACAGACAATGTCTAAAAATAAACCAAGTCATTTTCTCTCTTTCCCCCAAAACTCCAACTTAAAACTTAAAACCTCACTAATATTAAAACTTTCAGTTCAATTTCAGAGATTAATTTGTTATGGGGTTAAGGATTCTGATGAAGAGACTAAAATAGTGGTGGATTCTGGTGGTGATGGTAGGGGAGGTGGAGAAAAAAGATGGGATTTTGCCAGAGTGGTTAAATTTCACTGCTGATGATGCGAAGACTATGTTTGTTGCTGTTGTTGTTTCCTTTACATTTTGTTCTTTTGTAGCAGAGCCTAGATTCATTCCTTCTCTGTCCATGTATCCAACATTTGATATTGGCGATCGTGTTTTTTCAGAGAAGATGACAATTAACATGACTTCCTTTCCTTTTCTTTCTTTCCTTTTATGATGTTAATGAGGTTTTGTGGGAGTAAATTTAATGTTGAACTGAGGCACATTTCAGTCATGAAGAAAAAAAACCATATGTTTTTTCGGTTTTGGACCTCAAAAACCGAACCAAAATCGGTCGGTTTGGACCGGTTCCGGTTTGGTTTGGGTTCCTTTTTTTCCGGTTTGGTTGTTTTTGAAAGGTAAAAACCGAACCGAAAATGATCACCCCTAATGATAATGGTGAGAGGAGAGAAAGGTGATGTTTTTTTTTATATAGTAGGCTGTTGTGAAATGAATCTTTTATTTTTATTTTGTTTTTTTAAGCTATTTTCTTTGAAGTTGAATTTTAACTAGATTTTGAAATTGATTTAGGAATTTTTTTTAGAGAAAATTTTGATTAATTATATTATATGATATATGGGAGTAAATTCATTTTTTGTCTAAATTTAAAAATTAAGTTGACCCGGGATATAAGTTATAACTTCTAAAAGAATGAAGAAAAATCCAAAAAATAGCTAAAGATGAAGGTGATTTCCTTTAATATATGATTAAAAGAATCATTTCATTTCATGATGATTAAAGAAAACTCTATCAATCTTCTTATAAGTCTCAATTTTCTCTTTTATATGATCCTCGTCACAAAAAACCTAAGTATAATGTGCTCGAGGCTACACCAACCCCAACTCCTGAACACCATTCCCACTGAGTAGGAAAGTGTCTACTTTTTCATAAGATGTTACACACTCACCTTACCAAGAATTGTGACACTACTAAAGCCAACTTAAACAACTATGATGGCCTTAAAGACCCTAAAGAACACATATAAAAGGTCAAAAACATCATGAAGCTAGTGAAAACAGAGAGTAATTCCATATGCAAGATTTTCCCTATAAATTTTTATGGATGTGCTAAGGCATGATATCATAGCCTTAAACCTGACTTTATCCTAGGTATTAATGATCTCTATGTAAAGCTTATCTCTCATTTTGATAGCAATACTACAATAAAAAAGCACCATAGAGATCTTTGTCATCACATAATAAGATGATGAAAACACGAGGGCATGTCTCTAAATATTCAATAAGAAAATGCTAAGTGTGGAGAATTTGCTTAAACCTATCACCATTAAAACCCTTATTAGTAGAGTTTATAATTATCCCTTATGGGGAAGGTTATACATATTCCCTGATAAAAATCTATGTGACATCAAATACTCGATGGAAAATTACATCAGGGAAAAAAACAAGTGTGACCAGACAAGGTCACCCACGTTTTCACACACAAGAAGAGTCTTTATCATGCCATCAATATCTAATGATAGAATAAAAAAGAAGCATCAAGGGGCACATCCATGATTGCTTGACATTTCCTAAGCTTAAGACCACATCTTTAACAACAACAAGTGCTAAGGTGTTAGCTTCCATAAAAGAAAAGGACTTCTTATTATACCCAACTCTAATGAAAAGTGGTTCAAATACAAGAAACCCTAACAAGTTTTGTCTCTTTCACCATGATCATGAACATGATATAGAAAAGTGTCATGCACTTGTAAAAGAGTTAGAAAGATTGATCTCTAAAAGATATCTTCAAGAATTTACAAAGGAGGATATAATATAAACAAACAAGAAACAGTCTTTATGAAGTATTACCTTAGATAAGATAAATCTAAAAATTATATCTCCATCATTTTTTGAATTTTCAAAAACAAAATAGTGCATCTTCATGTCTCCAAACACGAAGGGTCTCCATGAAATTTCCATGGAAAAGTTTCCATTTATATCCATTATGTTTCTGAGTCCCCGACCAATTTTCTCTAGGTCTAATGACCAATTATCTTTAGGTCTTTATGACCAAATATCTCCAGGTCCCCCTGACCAAGTATCTTCAGGTCCCGTAACAACTTGTCTTCAAAAGATCATAGATCTTTCTCCATGAAATATTGACAAACATTATCTTATGAAATTAAAAAGTGGTAAATATTTCAAAGGCATGCCTATAAAGACAACATTTTGTGCAAGCATGGATAGAGGTAAACTTTTACATTATAAATATTTTGTGTCCGTTAGCTAGTTAAAGTCTTCCAAACATGTACCTTTACAAGACTTAAAGCTCATCCGTAAAGCTTTCTCATGAATAGTACTATTTTAAGCTCTCTTTATTTTTTTTCTCTATATATTTCTATTATTTTCTATATCGATTCTCTTCTATTTTGAGCTAGCACCACGTTTAGCTATACAAGCTACAACTTCAACTAAAGCTATCACAGTGGAAAAGGCCACATTTCATGATAAGTTACTCTAGATGTTTTTAAAATATCTTTCAATGTAGACTATATATTCTCATATATATCGAGATAGAAAAATTATATTTTATTTTTCATCTCAACAGTAGAGAAAGAACACATAGAGCTTCTCTACACATAACTAAACATTATTTTTCATCCTCTTAACTTTATACATGATTGTCACATGATCAACCAAACTCAAATACTAACTTAAACATCGGAATGTCCTTTATTCCACAAGGAACTTGTTTTTATAGGGACAACTCAGGCCCATAACTCGGCCAGAAAAAAACCATTTCTATGTGAAGTTTATCTACCACCTTTTCATTTAAAAATGTTAATTTCATGTCTTAATGGTCTAATGGTGCTAAATGTTTTTTTCAATTTTCATCTAAGATAACACAAGTTTGTAAAACCGAGGGCAAGAAACAAATATTTTTTTAGATCTAATTTTCATTTACTAAAAAAGACACCTTTCTGAACACAAAAATTATATTGACATATTTGGAATTTTTTTCATTTGTTGGACCATTGTCCTCGGTAATTTTAGCATGCCTAATCACCTTTTTAATTTGAAATCTACTAGAGAATTAGAAATTCATAAAATGTTTATTTTATAAAATAATTCAAAATTAAAACCCTTTTTCTATTGACTAAGATAGGGATTGCTAATTACTATGAAAATCGATGATCTGATTCTTTGTTTAGTTCAACCTGCTTTTTAAAGTTATTTTTAAATCATCTTAAAAGGCATCGAATTGATGTTTTTTTAGTTTTTTTATAATTTTGATATGCTGATATCAAAAATAAAAATAAAACTTAATAACATTATTTTGATGTATTTTCAATTAAAAATGACTTTTACAGAAGCATTCTGCATTGCATTACTAAAAACGAAGTAAAACAAGTTCAAAAGTAGCATGAATCGTAAAAACCAAAAGATGAGCTTCAATAGACATTTATTTTTTAATGTTGTGAAAAATTTTGTTTAGTTTATATTAAGACATATGTATATAAAGATACTAAGTTTACAAAAAACAATTCTAAAAAATAAGATCAAATTAAAGTCTTAAAACTCAATAAACATGCTAGAATAAAATTAGCATAAATAATAAATATTGTTTAGTAATATTTACTTGTTGAAAAACTCGTAATATGATTCATATGAAAATTTGTTGTTGTCAAAGATTAATTATTTATTTTTAAAGCTTTATCACTGATCTTTTGGTGCAAACTAAATGATTTTAATAAGATTTTCAAAATTTTCATAACACCACCTTGTTTATTTGTACTCATTAACAAGGTATACAAACCTAAAGGAATAAAACTCAAAATGTTTCTACAAATAAGAAGAAACTAATCTCTAAAATAGAGAGAAAACAAGACAAAAACTAAGAAAAAAACTTAAGGGCAAAAAAAGCTGAGAAAATAGCAGAGAATAAGGCAAATAAGTTGTTGCTTGGTATGTTGAACATCTATCTCTCAACCTTTTTTTTATACTAATATTTGGAACCAAAACTGATGCAAAAATAATTCTGGTATTACTTGTAAACCCCCGTGTAAATAAAGGACCTAAAGTATAAATAACTCGACGAGTAGTAGAAACGTGAGATGAAAAAAAAATCAGTAAGCAATATAAATAATAAAGAATATGATGTGAAACAGAGAAAATAGTCTCCATTATTAAATAAAAAAGTATAGATGGGGTTCCTATAGGGATTATGAATTTTAGTTTAAAATTCATAATAATGACAAAATCAGTAACAATTCTTTATGGATAAAAGAATAAGAAAAAAAAATGATACCAAGATATTAATATGGTAGTAATTAATAAACAATAAGAAAGTATGGTACCAAAGAAAAGAAAAGAGTGATGGTGTAAGCACCGATTAAAATTGGTAACGTTACTATGAAACAATAAAAAGTTTGTAAATGAAATTAATGATGAAAGGGAAATAAAAATATTCTTGGAATAAAAAATGGTCTCAAGGATCTAGAGAATTGATTGATATGACTTATTCAAGAGTGGAATGAAGAAATTTGAACTTTTGATAAAAAAATCTCAAACCAACCAGTTTTATGTTATTGCACATAACTTTCAATCCAACTGTCGGATCGGACTGAAGTATTTTGTGGAGTCTTATGACACGTTTACCTAATTTGATTTAAAATTTCAACTCAATAAGAGTTCAATAATACAAGACATAAAAAAAGTAGTGGCAAAAGTGTAAATAAGAGGAAATCTCATTTATTTAAAAGTTGTTTTAGCCGAATAAAAGAAATAAAAAGAGAGGATGAAAGGGTTTGTTTTCTAGATCAATAATTGAGAGAAAAACCTTAAAAAAATTATGAGATTGAAAGATTAAAATGATGGGTAAGGTAGAATTATGCATGAAAAACATGTTTTGTTGGTGATTAAAGGAGTTAAAGCAAGGGTTTTGAAAACTAGAGAGAGAAATAAAGAATGGAAGAATGGAAGGAGAAGGCTTGAAGAAAGCTTGTGTTTAGAAGGTAAGAAACTTCTTTAAAGTGATTATTTAAGATGATTTTATGTTGGGTGAAAGAATAAATATATTAGTGCTGTGTAAATTTAAGTTATGATGTTAGGTTGTTTAGATTGATGTTTTGTGTTGAAATGATGATTTTGTGTATGAAAAATAAATCAAGTACAATAAATTGAAAAGAAAAACCACCTCTACTAGTAATGGAAAATTCAGTTTAGGTGTAGGAAAGTGAAATTAGGTTTGTTTGAAGTAATTGTTATGTAAATTGAGTAGAATTGTTATGGTTTACGTATGAAATGATTGGGTATTATGTTAATTTGCAAAAGACAAAAAGAAAAACTATGCCTCCATTTAAAGATTAAGTTTTGGCCTAGGGGCTAAATTAAGGGGATGAGTTTGTTTATTTGGTTGTTATGAAATATGTGTAGAATTGTGATAGTTTAGGTACAAAATGAATGGGGATGAAAGAATTGAAAAGAAAATTAAAGAAAATAATGAGCTCATTTGGAATGCATATTTCAGTTATAACTAGTGTAGAGGGTTTGAATTTGGTGGTTCAAATTGGCATGAGATTTATGTTTAATTATGATGTGTGATGTATTTAATGGTTGGATGAGAAGTTAATTTGCATAAAAATCTATAGTTCTTTTTAATGATATGTTCAGACTAGGAGAAAAATGTTAGAGATTGGATGAAAATGAATGATTTATTGTTTTATTTTTGTTTAGTGATGTTAAATAAGGATATTAATGTATGTGATGTGTGAAAGAAAGAGGGGGTGGATTTCCTTATCTTAGCCGAAACTTTCTATGATGTAGGAGGGAAGGAATTCTTTGAAATTGTTGACTTAGAATTGATTCTAATTGTGATATAATGATGATAAATGACCTTGGACAATGTTGTTTATGCATAAGAATAAATTAGAAGTCAAATTTGTTAACTTAACTTGTGAATAGAATTGGTTTAAGGGTGAAATTGAGGTTGTATGCATGTGTTATAAATGAATTATATTTAGACTTTAATTTAGAAGATATTGTTGAGAATTTTGTATACTTAGCCTAAATGTATGTTTAGGCTAAGATTGATTGAAATAGGATGGTGAATAAAGGTTGGAATAAATATGTTGTTAATGTTAGAAGTTATGTGTGCTAATATGGTATTATCATAAAGATAAATAAATGTATTGTAATGAGAAAATAATGTTAGTGTTAGGCTTGCAAACTTGAATAGGAACATATATATAATGTGGTAGAAAAGAATGCTAAGTTAAGCCTAAACATGTGTGAAAATGGATGAGTAAAACATGATTTTGTGAGTAAAGAGCTTAAATTGAATAAGAAAAATTAATGTGGAACCAGAATATTGACACCTATATTAAACAAATTGATTAGTGATGAATCTATAATTCTGATGTTACAGGAGATGTTCTTAGAGCAAGACCTATACCAGAGGGGGTGGAATCTTCATGAGTAACAAGTAGGTGTTGTATATCTTTTTCTGTTAAAAGTGTTTCTTAAGTTTTAATAACTGCAATTTATTTAAATGTGTTTTGCATCTATTTTAATTGTAATATGTGCCATGAAAGAAAAAGATAAGGATGAAACTAATTACCCGGTAATGGGTTATGTTGTGGAACTAGTTACCCGGTAATGGGCTAATGACATTAATTCATTTGATCACTAAAATATATAATTTGATTTAAATTGACTTATGTAGAATTAATATTGTTGGGACGACTGATTTATTGAACTGTTAATAAAATGATAGGTGAAACCCAACTATTAAGTACTAATTAATAAGAATTTTATAATTGAGTTTATGATATAGATCGTTAAATTAATAAATTTCTAACCTTCATGAAGTTTAGGGTCAAAAATAAATTTACCTTGTTTTTTTAAATTCAAGGCTCAAAGTTCCCTTTACAAATATTGCAAATCACCGTGCGTTACATTTCCAAAATTAATTCTTATTGGTTTGCTTTAATTAATTCTTATTGGTTTGCTTTAATTAATCTCCATGAAGAGGAAATTTATTATTCAGGCTATTCTTATTCGTTCGTAGGCTAGCTAAACTAAATAAGTGGATAAAAAATAAATTTTTATTATCCAAAGTATAATTTTATATGAAATCTAAACTCAAATCCAAAATAATTGGCAAAAATTAATAATTCTTTAAATTATTTCAAGCCCGAGGCTTGACCCTGGCTTAAACTCAAAGCTCAATTTCATTATATAAGCTATTACAAGAAAATCTTATTTTTTTTTTATTGAAATAGAATGTTGAGTTTTATAAAAACATGTTGACCACAGTTTTTTTAAAATCAATTTTCTATCCATTCATAATTAATTTGTTTTAATCATATTATTAATATTTATAAAAAATAATTTTCAATGAAATATTAACTCTAAAAATAAGTAGACAGCATCCTAAAACGTACTCATTTTTAAATATATGAGATCAATTACATAAAATGAAAGCCATGAGAAGATTAAAAAAAAAAGAGTAAGGAATCTATTTGCTGGTTAGAGCATCTACCATAGCTGCACTTTAGAACCGACCCATACTTTCATTTCCATACCGAAACAGTAAAGGAGAGGGAATCTTATTCAAGTTATCAGCAGACAAAAGAAGGGTCTTGAAAAACAGAAAGAAAGCTTATTACACCTTTGGATAATAATTGAACCGTTACTCAGTGTCCTCTTATATTCGAAAGCAAATATCTGGCTTTTTAGCAGGAAACTCAGTCTGAAAATCCCTTTTGCTTGGTGTTTAGCTTGCAGACCCTGACCCATGATGCGTCATTGTACTCATTCAAATATATTCGACCCCATGGGTATACTTTATTTTGGAATCAGATCATATATATATAATAAAAACACAAATTAAACTGGTATTTAAGCAAGAATTTATAGTGGGACACAATTGTTAAGGACTTAAAGTATGGAACGTATATCATAGAAGAAATTAAAAAAAAAAAAAACTGGCATATACTGTTCTATTGGGAATAAAAGTGCATGAATTTATACCCTAAAATTGTATAGAAACGTTGTACAAGACCATATACTTCAAGGGTTCTGCTTGGACTTGAAAACCCTTCTGACTCGGTTGATATATAAGAATGGTATCGTATATATGCTGCAGTTTTAGAATGAAAAAGTAGATAGCACAAGGTTACATGTAGCCATATGTTTCATAAAAATACATAGGTTTGTGCATGTATCGTATCTAAACACAAATACTTGGGATTCATTTGTGAATCGAACCTTTTTGACAAAAGCTTCCCAATGCACCTTGGGGATGGGGATTTGAGATAAAACATGCCTTTGGAAAAGAAATTAAGGCGGGGATGGCACCAGTTAAGGTTGTCGTCTTGAAGTGCGCCAAAAGGTGTGCTGCAAATAAATTAAGAAGGGGATTCAACATCATTTTCTGGATAAAACTTCATCACATAATGTTGCCCAGATGACAATTAATTTTAAAAAATATCAATACATAATCTTAACAAAGAGGGAATATTTCAGAAAATGCAGTGAACTAAATTGAATGGTGAAGAACAAGCGTATAGTGTCATAGGAAATTGCTCACGTATAATATTTAAGTGAAAAATAGAGATGTATAATTAAAACATGATGAAGAAACCCTGGTGAACTGAAACGAGCACAAATTGCATTATTAAAAAGAGAATTGCATAATTAGCACACATACATTGAAACAAGCAATGCGCCTTCTACACTCCCTCTTTGCTTTCTTAAGCTTTGAGAAAAACTCATCTTCGTAGCATCTATGCCCTGCTGGTGAAGCCAAAAAAACCCTTCGAGCTGGTATTAGTGGAGACCACAGACTACTTTGCTCATAATCAAAACCATATTGGGACGCATCAAAGTACTTGCCAAGAAGCCTCTCCGAGTCTGATTTCGAAACCATTTGAATACTTGGACATGCCAATGAAGAACTTCCTGTTGATGATGAGTCCACTGACGGCGATGCTTCGGATATATTTTCCATCGAGAGAGAGAGAGAGCAGGCTCTTATTAGATTTGCTCGTATACTGTGCCTGTGTAGCAGAAGTGGTTACTTCTGAGGAGGTTTTGGTATTGTTTGGTAGAAAGTTAAGGCTTGGTCAAGGATTAAGATCCTAAAGTCATTTAAACATATGAGAAAAAACAGTGTATTGCTTTGAATATCATCCATCCATTTATGAATGTGTATGCTGTATATGAAAGAAGGTGGCTGAGGCTATATATATATATAAAAAAAAATTATAGAGAATTTGGAGACATGTCTGGCTATGAATATAATCCCATTTGAGTTTTGATTTTTTTTTTAAAAAGAAAATAAGTTCTGTGGCGAAGTTGATGTCTACAGATTTTCAAAGTACTGCCAGTGATATTCACGTGGATTAATTACTGTATCTAAGAAAAGGCCTTGAAATCACACATTTTTTGAGATCTCATGTTCAATCAAGTATAGGAAAGACACTGTCATGAAGCTTTTAAGAGTACCTAAAGTGTCACGTCATTAAAGTTCTCAAGCTAGTGGACGTTATCGTTAAAAAAAAAAAAAACCTTGTGATGGATGAATGTTGAAGTATTTTTATTTTTTAAGTTATCGTGAATGTTCGGTCTAACTTGTATATATTTTAATTAATCTCACGAGTTTTAAAATTAATGATTATATAAGTTTTTAATGACTTTGAAGTTTGTGTCCAATAAATGATCTCTAAGGAATAAACTTAGAGCCTGATTAGTTAAGTTACATCCCTCAGAATTAATGTTAATGTATTTATATCTAAAGGGTTATTGTAATATTTTTTTTATATTGAAATCATTTTTGAACATTATATAATTGTTATCATTACGTATTCTATCATTTACTGTCATCAACACTGTTAAATTATGACACTTATACTCTTAAAATATTCAATATTTTATTGATGTAGATTTTGATCTCTATAATTTCTTAAAAACTTTTCTTTTGTTCCATGTATTTTATTTCTTACAAATAAG
>Ga0307517_10014645_pt1 | contig 10505 bp, 13 predicted proteins | sample 23_EM_MG_FD_194515 | JGI IMG/M metagenome (GOLD analysis project Ga0307517, IMG submission 194515) | Populus trichocarpa ectomycorrhiza microbial communities from riparian zone in the Pacific Northwest, United States - 23_EM | ecosystem: Host-associated > Plants > Roots > Unclassified | place...
GTCCCGAACCACCTCCCTGATCTGGTCATCCAGTACTATCTGTCTGGGCTTGTAGGTTTCTTGGTGGTCGAAATGATCGCAAACTTGAGTGCGTTTCAGACTAGTTCTTTCTCGACCTGAAGCTGAAATACCTTCCAGCATACTATCGCTACCTGAACGCGCACGGTAAAAACACAGCCTCGACTGTGTTCTTGTTTGTCGGTAAGTCCGGCCGCAGTGATGAAGGAATAATCGAAGGTTGACTCCTTACAGTGGCAATAATGGACGCTGGAAGAAACGCGTTGTCCTTTTTCATGCTCCTTGTCGTTTCTTTGGGCCTTAGTGTCGTCCGCGAATCCATCGGAACCAAAATGTTCAAATGCCAAGCTCTGACAGGAGCTCATTTCGTCTTTGGAGGTAAACTTCTTTTCACCTAAGTTTGACACCCTGTTTGACCGTTGGAAATAACCAGTCTTGTACGCTGTCGGCATCGTTGAACTCGAACTCGAGTCGACATCCGCCTTGGTGCTATTACTATTCGTGGTCCCGCTCGCATTTACACTTTCCGGTTTCTTGCTTTGGATCATGTTCGCGTTGAACACCACAATGACGCATCTTAAACAACGCAAACAACGTTACAAGTTGGGAATGTTTACGAAACTGCACCGAATCCTCCTCGGCGCGGTGGTAATCATCGCGATATTCTTTGTGGTTTCCACGATGTCATTCTCCGCGCGTTTTGCGGAAGGTGAGACCCCATTTCATCTGTAGATATCACTTTGCTAACAAATTTATGCAGACTACGCCGCCAACACATGGAAGGTACGTTGGTGGCTGTTGGACGGTTGGCTCGCTCTGTTATACTTCGCTGCGTTCGTGTCGATCGCCTACCTCTGGCGACCATCCGCGAATAACAGAAGATATGTGGTTTTCCTTTACATCACCTTTTCTACACTAACATTTTGTTCGATATCCACGTTGGCGATGTCAGATGAATTAGCGCAGGATGAAGAAGATGCAGAGGATTACGATCTTGAGGCACTGGAAAACCGAAGCAGCGCTAGGATGATGGATGACGACGACGATGAAACCCTCGTGGGCAGTCGTCGCGGCGGACCGGCCTCGGTCGCAGAAGACGCCGTCGTCTTCGAAATTGGGGACGAAGACGAACATGGAAGTGACGACGAGGACGGCCACACAAAACGAAAACACGGCCATCAACCTTCCGGCGATGGAACTCGTCGTGAACGGGAGGGCTTAATGGAGAGAGACAGGGATGATTAATAAACAGACGGTATTATTTCACTTAAACAGTAATATGTAACAAGCGGAAGATTGCGCGATCGTTCTTATGCTCTTCCATTTTCCCCTCGCTATTCGCTCTAGTCCCTAATACGACCTGTAGATACTGTAAATAGCCGAGCGGCGATGTTCATACTCTGCAATTCCTGGATATCGATCAGTCAGTACTGGGTCCTCTTGCGATTTAGCGCGTGGATCTCGAACCTGGAATAGAAGCTTGGCGGCATAAGGAATGTAGAGCTGAGAGATCGCCGTCTTATTTTTGCAGGCACGACATTCGAACGTTTGTTTTTTCTACAGTGAGGGTCAGTAGTGAGAACGTGGTGGTGGTCAGGCGAGGTAACGTACAAGGTTGGCAATAGCTGTCAGACCGCAACTGGAGGGAAGGATCAGATAAAACTGACGAAGGGCTCGAGGAAATCACGCACATATCGCAAACATGTACCCTGTAGGCATCACTAGCCTCGAACAGACGTTCCTTCAAGAAAGCGGCAACTCCGTGCGAAATCATACAATCCCGTTCCATCTCTCCGAACCGCAGACCACCATCTCGACTCCTACCTTCTACAGGCTGCCTCGTCAAAATCTGCACAGGTCCACGAGCACGAGAGTGGATCTTGTCGTCCACCATATGTTTCAACCGCTGGTAGTAGGTAGGCCCGAGGTAAATCTGCGCCTGGAGTTTCTTGCCTGTGTGACCATGATACATGACCTCCAAACCACGCGATTGGTAGCCCTTGTTGCGGAGGTAGGTCGAGACGGCTTCGACGGTAAGATCGGTGAACGGCGTGGCGTCTCCTTCGTTTCCGATGAGTGTGGCGACTTTCGACAACAAGCACTCGACCAAGTGACCGATCGTCATACGAGAGGGGATGGCGTGCGGGTTGATGACGATATCAGGAGTAATACCTTCCGCCGTGAAAGGCATATCCTCCTGACGATACGTGATACCGATAGTTCCCTTCTGCCCGTGACGAGAAGCGAACTTATCGCCGATCTGGGGAACACGAGTGGACCGGACCCGGACCTTGACAAACTTCTGTCCTTCAGAGTTTGTTGTGATCAACACCTGATCGACGATACCGCTCTCCGTACTCTTCAGAGGAGTTGAGACGTCGCGACGGGTGTGCATGCGAGTACGTTGGCCGAGTTCCTCGCTGTCCGGGGGGATGGGGGCGGTTTTACCAATGATAATGTCCTCGCCGACCACACCAGTGCCAGGGGCAATCAACCCATCGTCCTCCAGCTTGTCGTACGTTCCGTGCTTCATCCTCAGGGTTGTATCTTTCGACGGCTTCTCAAATTCCTCCAGCTGCTGAATGCCGCTCTTCTTCTCGAGATCCATGTAACTCCTGTAGTAGATACTCCTGAAGAGACCGCGATCAATAGAGCTCTGGTTCATGATGACGGAATCTTCCTGATTATAACCACTGTAACACATGATGGCGACGATGGCGTTTTGACCAGCAGGAAGTTCACGGAACCGGAGGTATTCCATGGATCGAGTGGTGGCGAGAGGTTTCTGGGGGTAATAGAGGATATTTGCCATCGTATCCATGCGAACAAGGAAGTTGGTGAGATAAATTCCCATGGCTTGTTTACCCATGGCGGATTGGTAGGTGTTACGGGGGGACTAGAAGTTGTCATGAAACACAGCCCCATCTGAAATAGTGGACCCGCGTACCTGATTATGGTCGGGGAAGGGAATGATACTTGCACAAACACCAAGGATCATACTGGGATGAATCTCGCAGTGGGTCCAAGTGTGAGCGGTGGTGGGAGGGCGCAGCCGAGCTGAGGGATCAAAATCTGCCTCAGGCTCCTGGGTCTCACCGAGAGCCGCCAGCCTTGACCTCTCGAGTTCATCAGGGGTCATGCAAATCATGACGGTCTCCTCCTCCTCGGCATCCAGCAACTCGATGATACCGGTTTTGATGAGGTCATCCCACTTGAAAGATTCCCCGCGGTCATCCTCGGCTCGTACAAGCCACTCGATGTGTTTCTTCCGCAAGGCGAGCTGCTGGTTCTCGACGATGAACAACGGCCGACACACTCGACCCGCATCAGTGTACAACCGTAACTCCCTCTCCCGGATATCCCGCACGACAGACACCTCAGGACTGATATCGTCCTTCCTCCGCAACTTCTTGATCGTCTTCACCAGGCTAGCAGGGTCGCGGTGAACGCCCATCCACACACCGTTGACGAACACCTTTGTCGCGGGAGTCGCGGAGTGAGCATTCTCTTCCAACGATTCCAGACCCCACTCCTCCAAGAACTCGATGACAGGGGCAGACAGCGACCCGACAGAGATACAGGACATCAGTGCCAAGTTCTTAACCAGACCGCAAGCCTGTCCTTCTGGCGTCTCCGCAGGACAGACCATCCCCCAATGCGTGTTATGAAGTTGACGTGGTTTGGCGATTTTACCCTCACGTCCGAGTGGGGTATTACAGCGTCGCAAATGTGAGAGTGTAGAAGCGTAGGTGTATCGGTTCAGCACCTGGGAGACACCAGCCTTTGAAGACATGGACTTCTTCTGGTCACCCCAGTTACCGGTGGCCAGCGAATACTTGAGACCGTTGGTGATAGTGTTGTGTTTTACCGCAAGAGTAAGGTTGAACTCTTTATGAGTTTCAACGCACTGGAACGGAGGTCAGATGTGCGCAGCTTTGATATCGAAGGGCTTACCTTCTGCAGATAGCGGTACACATCCTTCGTGAGCTTCCGGAACAACATCCTGAAGAGGTTGGCGAGCAAAGGTCCAGCAAGGTCCAGGCGCTTCTTTCCGAAATGGTCACGGTCATCAAGTTCTCGACGCTCCATTGCGGCGAGTAACAGGCGGTGGATCATATAGCCGAAGAAGTAGGCTTTCTTTGATTCTGACCCTTCAGCCATGGAGACATGCGGTAACATCTCTTTTTGTAGGATTTCCTGTGCGTATCGGAGACGGTGTTCGCGGTTGAGACCCGTGGTCGTACCACGGTTGCCAATAAAGTCCAAAGCGACCTGACGAAGCCGAATGAGAGAGGAACGAATGGAAGGTAGAAGGAAACTCACCTCCCGGTCCTGAATAACGAAACCGTCATCGATACAAGGCTTGAGCATCTCCAACATCTGGATGTCTTGCATATCGTAGCATATGTGTTCCAGGATATCACGGTCTGAAATGACACCCAACGCGCGGAAGACGACCCAAATAGGGATATCGACCTTGATATACGGGATTGTGGCTTTCATAACATTTCCCAGCTACTTTGGATCAGGTATACGGTCAGGTTGAGGCTGACTCGGATGCTTACTGAACGCTCCTGCCCACGGTGATAGAGCTTCACTTGGAACTGACTGATGGTCTTCCCTCCTTTCTCCACAGCACTTCGAATCTCCGCCAAAAAGCTAATCGGTGAGGGTTGTGCCTTGGCGAAGACGTAGACGTGGTTGGTAGCCATGCGCTCTTGCGCGATAAGGACCTTTTCTGAACCGTTGATGATGAAGTACCCTCCCGAATCGTACGGACATTCATTCAGATCGTATAAGTCCTGGTCGCGGAGGTCGCGGAGAATGCAGAAGGTTGATCGTAACATGATGGGGACCTGTAGTGCTCTTTGGGTGGAATCGTACATTTCCTCTGGTATACATCCGTACTAACCTTTCCTATCCAAACTTTCTTGCTATCTTCAGCGGTCGGCACGGACTCTTGTTCCCAAACCATCTCGCCGGTAGCACTATTTGGATCCACATGCCCAACGAGAACGCGTTTCGTCATTTCGATGTAGAGTGGAGCGGAATAGGTCAAGTTCCGTAACCGAGCCTCCTGGGGAAAAACTGGTACGACGGAACCATCTGCCTCGGTAATCGTAGGTCGCGAGAGGTAGATCTGGCCGAATTTGAGCTCGTATCGTCGCGAAACATCGCCTGCGTGTCCAGTATGCTGATCTGCGGCGTCAAGGATGAGGTCCGAATTTTCATCCACAAGTTCTTGCATCGTATTTTGGACGAATTCGTCAAAAGAGTCGAGCTGCTGGCGGACGAGACCCTTTACATCGAAGAAACTCGAGATGACCGTCCAGCAATCCTCTTGGGTTATTTGTTCGTAGTCCTCGTCATATTCTTCGTCCCCCATTTCGTATCCGGTGTCGACATAAGCATCCTCATCGTAGGAGTATGGGTCTTGAGTCGGGATAAGATAAAACGCGTCAGAGGACACATGAATGTGAACGAAGACCAATAGTGTACACGCCTTGGCTCATATTATAAGGGCGATCTCAATCGGGGAACCCGACTACGGCGTTGAAATAAAATGGTATTTCTTTTCTCCCTTGCGCCTGAACCTACGTTGAAAATAGGACACAGAGGACTGGAACCTGAGGACGCGATGCTGAGGACCGGCAAGGATGAGAGCCCAATGCAACAGTCTTGCTGACTGTACTTCCTTTTTTGGATTGTTCGTGGGTATTGTCACTGGTGACCGGCAACCAGGCCAATGATCGGGTTCTTGTTTACATTTGTTTGTCCCCCCTCACGAACCCCACCTCTGACAGTTGCGGCGGCGAAAAATTGGGAACATAATTTGTAGCCTACAAAACGTACTTACTAGCTGATACAGATGCAGCAGGATATGGAGAAAGTTTAACAGCACGAAATTCGTATGCTACGAGTCGCCACTGCGAATATGGGCGGGATGGGTCCGGTGGATCGAAAAACTGAAGGAAACAAGACGACGAGCCCTCATTTGTGACCAGGACCGGCTGGCGGATCAATATTCAATCCTGGGAATCAACTTGGCAGTACAATAAAAACGATGCGCGTGACCATCAATTTTTGAGATGGTCCACTTCTTCTTCGACGCGATCGTGAAGGGTGACGGAAGCAGCGCATCCAGCGTGTTTGGGCTTGTTGAGCGGGAGTTCGTTTGTGTTGGGTCTTTCGGGTGCTTCTGGCCATTGCGGTGGCTGCTGGGGAGGACAAGGTATATGCTCCTTTCCCAACCCCACGCGCACGCAACTAGATCGTGCTTATGTAATTACCCAAAGATGTTCTCCCTCTGTACGAACATACCCCGCCGTGTAGTCCCATCCGTACGTGTTCTTAAGCAGTGAAGCGACAGGTGCATCCCACGAGCTCAGATGTGGGGATCGTTCAGAGTATTTATTTTTCCCGACGACACGGGGGTATGGGGCCATATTATCTGAGGGACGACTTGGCGCATCAGCTTTCTTATAGAAAGTTATATGCATCGATTTATTTTCAGTATTTAGACCTTGCACGGAAAGTTCGCTTTGCCTTGGATGAGTATCAAAGTGGGGCGCGACCGCGGCCCACCCAGAATCGCTACGGGAGGGAAACGGAAATCTTACGTAATCCCCAATTGGTGACCTCTACCCCTCACGTGATTTACCTGGTGATTTCGGCCTTTCGGTGTAACGAAGTGCAGTATGGTAGACGGAAACGCGAAAGTAACTGGACTGTGTTTGTTCATACACGAAAATCTCGGGTGGTAATGTAACCTCCTTCCTTGTGAAGTCGATATCGACTGGAGTAAGTGAACCGATCCATTACATCAAAGGTGGGATATCCGTTTCCTCGGCTTCCTGGTCTGACCTAAGTCAATAATCTGTGAGGCACACACACGCAAGCGGTACATGATATGGGGGGACATCATGAAATGTAGGTCTAGGATGTCGATGTGGGGTGGGACAACACATATGAGTAGTATTGAGGGACATCGTGGTAGACGGGGTAAATGGATGGGGTGTCGGTGACTCGCGGTGGAATGCGTCCGAAGAAATGGGGGGAGTCATGAATACCACCCTTTGGTTCCCTGAGCTTAGACAGGAGGGGAGTTAAAACGTGGAGGAAGTGGTACGTTTCCAGGGGCTCACTTTCAGAGTCCGGTTTAGCAGAGGCAATCAGGTCGTTCATTCTCGCCCCAAACCAATCATCCTGATAATCCATCTACATCTCTCTAGATCCTGTGCAGCCCCGAGCTTCTCAAAGACCTCAGCGGCGCGCAAAGCTTCGGATCTTGCATGTTCAAGCCTGTGTTGACCACACCAGATTTCGGCTTGTAGTTCCATCGCGCGGCCCAGGTGGTATGCATCGTTGACCGCGTGCAACTTGGCGTGTTCAATGTGAGCGTTTGCATCGTCGAACTTCTCCTGGTCGTAATACAGCCGTGCCAGGTTGCGATGGCCCCAGAACACCTCAGCGTGCCAGTTGAAAGAGGATGCAATTCCGAGGGCTGTCTCGTAATGGTGGATGGCCTTGTCTGTCTCACCCCCGGATTGGTATATCTCGCCAAGACCACGGTGACACTGGCAAGCCAGAAATTGATCGCTTTTCTCTGGGAGAAGATCAATTGCACGGGATCCGGCTTCTTCCGCAGCTTCAAGTTGTACGTCGTCACACAACGACCAGGCAAGGGTGTTCAAACAATTTGCTTGTCCCACTGTATCGCCGAGCCGTTCGTAAATTTCCAACCCCTCTTTCGCCTGTTGTATCCCCTCCTCGTAGAGGTGGAGCATTCGGTTTGCATCGGATAGACGCTCCAAGGTTCGAGCAACTCGATTGTCGTCCCTTCGCTCTCTCCAGATCTTCAATGTGTGAGAAAGGATCCGCTTGCGCTCCGCAAAATTTCCAGCCGCTCCAAACAGCCGCGAGAATTGGTACAAGCACTGCGGCTTTGAAGGATGGTTATCTGAAAGTCCCTCGATCTTCGGCCCCAGCCCAACAAGCCGTGGTTTGTGCCAATACAGATGCTCCATGAAATTGGCACAGATACTCCAAATGTCATCTGACTTTGTGTCGATGGACGTGAAGACGTTGAGCAGGTGTTCGACATTCGTGTCTTCCGATGTGATCCACTGCGCTTCTTCATAACCAGGCTTATCAGGAAAAACCTCGACCGACAATCGCTGAACGTAATGATCCTTGGTCGCGCAGAGGAGAGGAGAGGACATCGGATCCCGGGGACAAAAATAATCTCGAAGTGGTGCCAGCATCGTGACGAACCCATTACTCCGGTATGTCAGGGAGAGGATGCAGAACATGTCAAGGATGTTTGTGATGTTGGGGATGGTGGGAAATAACCGGTCGAAATTGCTCTCATCGACACCTTGAGGGAAGAAGGCGACGACTCCTAGAAGCGCCCGTGCATCGGCGCCGAGTTCTTGGAACGTTGGTGAGGTCAGCGACAGTTCGATCGTGGTGGAAAGGCTCCTTGAGTGTTGTGCGTGGAGCATCCCCGTGCGCTGCCTTTCCCATTCCCTCGTCAGTCGGCCAGCGTCCCACTTGTTGTGCTGGGCCACCGTAGCGAGTAGGGTGATGGAGAGAGGGTGGAAGTCCAGTTGTTCCAGGATATTGTTGACCGGATCGGAGCGCTTGCCGTGTCTGTAGATACGATAGAAGGTGTCGTGTGCGGCCTCCATCGACAGTGTTGGGATATCCAGAGTCTCACAGTCGGGAGGGACTGTTGAAATCCGGGAGGTGATACAAAGGCAAATATTGCTGAAGTTACTCAGCTCCTCCACAACAGCATACATCTCCTGCGCATCCGTTCCCTGCAGACCGAGAATAGTTTCGGCATTATCGAGGACTATGAGTATCTCCTTGGAGGATAAGAATGGCCGTAGGGGGGTCAGATCTCCCGGGTTTTCGATGCCTGCGCCAATTGCCTCGGAGAGTCGGCGAAGGAAATGAGTACGCGACGCGGGGAATTGATCGCAGCGGATGAACCGACGGTGATCGCCAAACCGCTGCTTGATGCGGCTGTCGTGCAGGACGGTCAGGACGACGGACGTCTTGCCGATTCCGCCAGGACCTATCAGGGCAACTGGCGTAAGGTGTTCTGCGAAATCGACGATCTTCTCAATCAACTCGTCGCGTCCAAGGAAGATCCTCGGTGGCGGGGGAGGGGATTCTCCAGGCGCGCTAGATGCAAGTATAAGAGGCTGGACCCAATAGTAGTCAAGATCGCTGACCTATCTTGAGTCTATCCAACTGTAAGCATGTATTCGGTGATAAAGTACGAGTGACACTCACCGATCGGTGTTGGCTGCTAACCCCTTCCTGACCTTTCAGCATTTCACGACGAAGGTCCGAGACGATGGCCCGGGTGTCTGCAACTTCGCGATGAACCTCAGAAACAATGGCACGGGTTTTAACGTCATGGCGAACATTGGGGGCTCCGTGCGTGTTTGATAGTGGAGGAAGCGGTTCACCAGGTGCACTGAAGGTAAATATTAGACGGCGGGCCCGTTTATAACCCAGATCGCTGACCTGGCATGAGTCTATGCAACAGTAATCGGTCACCCAGTGACTGGTAAAGTACGAGTGGTACTTACCGCCCGACTAGGCTGACCGTCCTTGTCTTCATGGGTTTTCAACGCGTTTCGATGAATGCCGGAAAAAATGACGTGGGTATTTACAACGTCATTCCGGACCTCAGAAACGATGGGGAGGGCATCCATGGCGTCATGACGAACTTGAGAAACCATGATATGGGTATTTGAAACATCATGACGGACGTCGGGAACAGTGATGTCGGTGTTTGGACTGTTGCGATGAACATCGGAAACCATGGCGCGAGCGTTCGCAACATTGTGGGGACTGCCGGAAACAGTTGCAGGTGCATTTTCTGCAAGTTCGGTCTAGAGGTGGAAGGTTAACGATGGTCATACAAAGCGAGCAGGACCCACGTTGAAGACTTGAAGGATCCTGGTGAGATCCAATCTCCAGGTGGCGATCGTCCTCTCATCATTCTTTTCGTGGAGGAGTCGAGAGATCGTGCTCCGTTTCCCCCACTTGACGATCTTCCTCCGGATCCCCGTTACGGTCCTGCGATGCAAGACGCGGTAAGTCATCCGCAAGGTCCGTCTCTGCCGGTTTTACTTACACCGTCAATTGCTCAATCGCCTCGAGGACGGACTGACTTAATCCATTCGTTTCCCTCCCCTTCACCCCGCGGTCGAAGGCCATGCAGACATCGGCGCAAGCCAGCCCGAGGCTGACGCAGTCCACATCGTTGATCATTGTGTCCTGCACGCTACGTTAGCCAGGGGTTACTAATCGATGGGGATCGGAGAAGGAAACCCACTCTGATGATAACGAGAAGGACACCGACGGAGCCGAAGGCAGCCTTGGCCGGCGCAACGCTTGAGAGCTCCTTCGCGAGATTCAGGGCCTCGACGGCCGCGTTCAGTGAGGAGAGAGCGGCATCCCGACGG
>Ga0307517_10014647_pt1 | contig 10505 bp, 8 predicted proteins | sample 23_EM_MG_FD_194515 | JGI IMG/M metagenome (GOLD analysis project Ga0307517, IMG submission 194515) | Populus trichocarpa ectomycorrhiza microbial communities from riparian zone in the Pacific Northwest, United States - 23_EM | ecosystem: Host-associated > Plants > Roots > Unclassified | place...
GCTCTTCGACCTCCAGGTGCCGGCAGATCAACGTATCCATTCACTGGTGCAGGAATACGGATCGCTGGATAAGGAATTCCTCGTGGAATGTACCGACCGGATCAGCAAAAGGCTGGGGAGCAAGCAAGCCAAATACGCCATCGCCGCCATCCGTGAAGGGCAGATGGAAGAATTTATCCGGCAAGTGTTGGTGTATTATGACAAGACCTATCGCAAGGGATTGAGTAGCCGGAAGCCGGAAGGGATCATTCCCGTCCCGGCAGAAGATGGCGACCCGGAGCGGAATGCACGCCAACTTTTACTATGGAATCAACAACTATAAAGCTAACACAGTACTCGCACGGCGCCGGCTGCGGCTGCAAGATCAGCCCCGCTATCCTGGATAAGATCTTGCACAGCCCACTGGTGACGCCTCCCGATGCACGGCTGCTGGTGGGAAATGATAAGCGGGATGACGCCGCCGTGCTCGATCTCGGCAATGGCACGGCGCTGATCTCGACCACAGATTTCTTTATGCCTATTGTGGACGATGCCTATGACTTCGGGCGGATCGCCTCGGCCAATGCCATCAGCGACGTCTATGCGATGGGAGGAAGGCCCGTGCTGGCCATTGCTATCCTTGGCTGGCCGATCGATAAGCTGCCTCCCGAAGTAGCGCAAAAAGTACTGGAAGGCTCCAGGGCTATCTGCGCAGAGGCAGGGATCACCCTGGCAGGTGGTCATAGTATCGACTGCCCCGAGCCCGTCTTCGGCCTCGCCGTGAACGGGCTGGTGAATATCCCTCATCTGAAACAAAATTCCACGGCAACGGCCGGCTGCCGCCTCTACCTGACAAAGGCCCTGGGGGTAGGCATTCTTTCCACCGCTCAGAAAAAGGGCTTGTTAAGGCCCGAGGATGCCGCCATCGCCTTAGAAAGCATGGTGACCCTGAATAAGGCCGGTGAACGATTCGGGCAATTGGACAGTGTAAAAGCCATGACCGATGTAACCGGTTTCGGCCTGCTGGGACACCTGGCGGAAATGTGCGAAGGCAGCGGATTGTCGGCGGTCATTGAATTCGATAAGGTACCCCTGATCCCTTCCCTGCCACATTATCTCCGGCAGAACTGCCTGCCCGGCGGCACGGGACGCAACTGGAAGAGCTATGGGCATAAAGTAGGACCCCTCTCCGAAGATCAACGAACTTTATTGGCCGATCCGCAGACCAGCGGAGGGTTATTGGTAGCCGTATCTGAGGGAGCAACTGCCGCCTTTGAAAAATTACTGGCGGAGCTGGGAATTCCGGCTGATTGTTGTCATTCTTTTGGTACGCTCAAGGCGCAGGATGGCGGGCCTTTGATCAGGGTGGCTTGAACGATCTCCCATAAAAAACCCACCACTTTCGTGGTGGGTCCTACTATCAGCATAAAATAGTATTAGCTACAAACGCAGCCCGGCATCTTCGGGCAGGTGTTTTGTTTACAGTCCTTCGATTTGCAGCAACCGGCAGGACAGGTCGTTGTAGACTTATGTTTCTTAACAGGGGTCTTGTCGCCAGCGTGTGCAGCCGTTGCAGAGAGCATAGCAATGGCTAATGCAGAAAAAAATAGCTTCTTCATTTGAAATTTATTGAAATGATGTTAAAATAATTGTCTAACTGAGGGAAAGGATCGCCTGGGGAGGGTGCCAGCTTTCGGATAATCCCGCGGATAAGCGATTGTCGTCGACAGGTATCTTTTTTATATTCAGCGGAGCTATGGCGATGAATATGAAATCGCTGTTGTACAGGAGATAAAAATTACAATAGGAGCAGGCCAGGAAAGGGTTGCAGGCATCGCCTTTACATTCTCCTTTTTCTTTTGACGGCTGTTTCATCGGATGGCAGCTCGTCATTTTTGAGCAGCAGGGCGTAGCAGGCGCTTTGGCCTGGCTACTGATCAATGGTTGCACGGTAAAGAAGGCGACCAGGAAAAGGAATATGAAAGCGATGAACTTCACGTTGCTAAGGTACTATTAAAAATCTTTCTTTGATCATATCCCTTTCCGCAGGCTTTCTGCGTAATCGTTGGGCAGGGGGCTATCTTCCACGGCCTTAGCGGCTTTCTCGATATCGTAGCTAAACCGGATGAATTCCACCAAGATAGAATCGGACCTCAAAATGCTGCTATCGTCATTCACGGTGAGCAGAACATATCCTCCGCGCGGATCGCCGTCTTTGGGCTTGCCGACGGAGCCGATATTGACGGCATGACGGAAATGATCGGTCCCATCAACGCCTGAGTTCAGGATACGGTGATAGGGTTTGTGCGTATGTCCGAAACACATAATATCCGCGTCGACCTGCTCCATAATGCGCAGCATGCTTTTTTCATCCCGGTCCTCGAAAAGGTATTCGTTGATCTTACGGGGACTTCCATGTACCAGCAGCAGGTTGAGCTTATCCTGGTTTAGCTGGAATTCGACCTTGATATGGGCAGGCAGGGTCCGCAGGTAGGCCCGTTCATTAGCTTTAACGATCTTATTGGTAAAGGAAATGGAGACGCTGCCATTGGATTTTTCCAGGTCTGTCTTGTAGGCGCATCCGCAATCGTCGCTGGTCCTTCCGATCCCGAAATCGTAGTTCCCGGCAATCGTTGGAATTCCCCTTCTGCGAACCTCAGCTATCACTTCGTTGGGCCAGATATTGTAGCCCACCAGATCGCCCAGGCAATAGATCGCGTCAGGGCTACGGCTTTCTACATCTTTAAAGAAGGCTTCGAGGGCCGGCAGGTTGGCATGGATGTCGGAGAATAAAGCAATTTTCATAGCTTCTTATAGATTTAGACATTTATATTTTAAAGCAGTTATAAATATTACGAAACAGCGATAGGATTAGAATAATATTTCTTCCTTAACCAGAAAGCCACATTCACCAGGGCGATCAGGGCCGGAACCTCCACCAGCGGACCTATGACACCGGCAAAGGCTTCGCCGGAGTTGATACCGAAGACCCCAATGGCGACGGCGATCGCCAGCTCGAAGTTATTACCGGCGGCGGTAAAGGATAATGCTGCATTCTGTGAATAATCCGCACCCAGGAACCGTCCGAAGAAAAAAGTCACCAGGAACATGATGGCGAAATAGATCACCAAGGGTATGGCGATGCGCACCACATCGAAGGGAATGTGCACGATAAGCTGTCCTTTCAGACTGAACATGGCGATAATGGTGAATAGAAGGGCGATCAGGGTAATCGGGCTGATACGGGGTATGAACTTTTGCTCGTACCATTCTTTTCCTTTCGCCTTTAACAGGGTATACCGGGTCAGGAAACCGGTCAGGAAGGGAATGCCCAGGTACACGAAAACACTCCGGGCGATCTGGCCGATACCGATATGGATAGCCAAGCCCTTCAATCCGAAATATGGAGGAAGGACCGTAATGAATAACCAGGCGAAGATGCTGTAAAAGACTACCTGGAAGATGCTGTTAAAGGCTACCAGGCCGGCGGCATATTCCCGATTGCCTCCGGCCAGCTCATTCCATACAATGACCATCGCGATGCAGCGGGCAATACCGATCATGATCAGGCCGACCATATATTCGGGCTTATCCCTCAAAAAAATGATCGACAGCAGGAACATGAGCGCCGGCCCGATGATCCAATTCATAACCAGGGATAAGGATAAGATCCGGGTATTCTGAAAAACCTTACCCAATTCCTCATACCGGACTTTTGCCAAAGGCGGGTACATCATCAGGATCAGTCCAATGGCGATGGGTATATTCGTTGTGCCGGATTGAAAGGAATTGATAAAGCCTGCGGCGCCGGGTATGAAATAGCCAAGGGCTACTCCCATCGCCATGGCCAGGAAGATCCATAAAGTAAGGTATTGATCGAGAAAACTCAGTTTCCTGCCTTGGGGAAGGTTTAGAATAGTTGCGCTCATGATCTTTTTTACTTAATACTGTTGGTTATAGTTGTGGAGCAGCCTGCCCGTTAATCGCAGCAGCCTGGTGCGCAGCAAGCTGCATCCAAAGGTTTTTCAGCGTACAGGGTGAGACTGAAGATCCCTGTTCCGCTCTGCCTGAATTGAGTGATCTCAACCGCAGAAAGGTAGTTAGACAAAATATCGTCCGGGACGACGATGGGTTTTTGCTTCTGGATGCTGACCGAACCGAAGCCGGCGGCTTTGACGATCTCCAGGTACACTTCTTTCTGAATAGCACCGGATACGCAGCCGGCGTACATTTCGGCCGCATTCCGGATATTGGCGGGCAGGTCACCTTCCAGCACGACGTCGGATATGCTAAAATGACCGCCGGGCTTCAGTGTGCGGAAGATCTCTTTAAAAGCCCCGGGCTTATCAGGAACGAGGTTGAGCACACAATTGCTGACGATCACATCGGCGACAGCCGAGGTTACCGGCATTTTTTCGATATCCCCCTGGCGGAATTCGACATTATGAAAACCCAGTTTTTCCGCATTTATCCGGGCTTTTTCGATCATAGCCGGGGTAAAATCAATGCCGATCACTTTGCCAGTCTCGCCTGTCTCGGCCCTTGCCACAAAACAATCATTGCCAGCACCGGAACCCAGGTCGATGACCACATCTCCTTTTTTGATCCTGGCAAATTGCGTCGGCAGCCCACAACCCAGTCCCAGGTCCGCGTCGGGGTTATAGCCCTCCAGTTGTTCATACCCTTCGCTCATGATATTATACACTTCCGTGGAACATCCGCCCGAGCCGCAGCAGGATGACTGATTCGTCTCCTTATCCTGCAAGGCGATCTCGCTGTATTTTTGTTTGACCAGTTCTTTCAATTTGTTTGGATTGTCCATATAAAATGAGTTTTAAATTATCCCATGATTGCAATATTGCGATCAATCATTTCAAAAAAAACTAACAGCAATTATCCTTCGGCTCATAGGCTACGAAAAAAGCCTCGAAAGCTGTCCTGAATTGTTTCCAAATCTTTGGATCGATACAATAACAGACGCTGGTCCCCTCGATAGTGCCCTGGATAAGCCCTATATTTTTCAATTCCTTCAAGTGCTGGGAAATAGTCGCCTGCGCCAGTCCCAGTTCATCGACGAGGTCGCCGCAGATGCAGGTTTGCGACCTGACCAGGTGCTGGACGATCGCGATGCGGGCCGGGTGCGCCAGGGCCTTCATCATACCTGCCATCTTGTTTTGCTTGTCCGTGAATATTTCCGATCGGGTAAGTCCCATTTTTAAATTATATATTGCAATATTACGATTAAGTATTCGAATTATAATCCTCCAATATTAAGTATTTGTCATTCCTTTCGAAAATTTAGTGGCTACTCTCTGGAATTGGCTGGTTAATAATACCTTAAACAAATGATTTATCTTATCGCCGAAGAAAAAAAGGGGTAAATTGAATCCAGGAATTAAACTCATGGAAAAAGAACGCCTGGAAAATGCGGCCTGGAAGAAATGGGGACCCTATCTGTCGGAGCGCCAGTGGGGTACGGTAAGAGAAGACTATAGCGCCGACGGAGAAGCCTGGCGCTCGACCACGCATGATATGGCCCGCAGCAAAGCCTGGCGCTGGGGAGAGGATGGCATCGGGGGTATCTGCGACCGGCACCAGCTCCTCTGTTTTGCCGTCGGCCTCTGGAATAAGAAAGATCCCCTTCTCAAAGAAAGATTGTTCGGCCTCTCGGGCTATGAAGGCAATCACGGCGAAGATGTCAAAGAACTGTATTACTATCTCGACTCTTCCCCCACGCATTCTTACATGAAGATGCTCTACAAGTATCCGCAGGCGGAGTTCCCTTATCAGCAGCTGGTGGAGGAGAACCGGCGGAGAACGAGGGCCGACAGGGAATTCGAACTGGTGGATACGGGTATCTTCGACGACAATAATTATTTCGACGTCTTCATCGAATACGCCAAGGCGGATACGGAAGATATCCTCATCCGCATTACGGTCCATAACCGCGGAACGGAAGACGCATCCCTTCACGTCCTGCCCACCCTGTGGTTCCGCAATACCTGGAGCTGGGGTTACAATGCTTACCGTCCTTCGATGATGAGCTCGAACGAAGGCGAGATCCTCGTCGATCATAACCAGCTAGGGGAATTCACCCTGCATGCCGAGCAGGTCAACGAATTCTTTTTCTGTGAGAACGAGACGAATGAGAAAAGACTGTACGGCGTCGACAAACCCGGCTATTTCAAGGATGGCGCCAACGAATATCTTGTCCATGGTCAGCAAGAGGCCATCAACCGCCACGAGGGTACGAAGGCTATACTGAACTATGAGCTTATGATAAAAGGAGGCAGCAGCTCAACGATCCGGCTTCGGCTGGCGCCGTCGAATACCCGGCATCCTTTCCAGCATTTCGACGACATTTTTTCCGCCCGGATCCGGGAGACGGATGCTTTTTACGAAGAACTACAGAAGGATATGGAGCAGGCCGAAGAGAGGAAGGTACAGCGGCAGGCTTTTGCAGGGATGCTCTGGAGCAAACAGTTCTATTACTATGATGTGGACCAATGGTTGAAAGGCGACCCCGCGCAGCCTCCCCCGCCGCCGGAAAGGCTAAAGGGTAGGAATAAGGAATGGAAGTACCTGATCAATTCCGATATCATTTCGATGCCCGATAAATGGGAGTATCCCTGGTATGCCGCCTGGGACCTCGCCTTTCATTGTGTGACCTTCGCCCTGATAGATCCCGCTTTTGCCAAGAAGCAGCTGATCCTGCTGACCCATGAATGGTATATGCATCCTAACGGACAGCTGCCCGCTTACGAATGGTCTTTCAGCGATACCAATCCCCCCGTCCATGCCTGGGCCGCCTGGCGGGTCTATGAGATCGACAAGCGTATGAACGGGGAGAAGGGCGATGCGGTATTTTTAGAGACCGTCTTCCACAAGCTGCTGCTGAATTTCACCTGGTGGGTCAACCGAAAAGATTCGGAAGGCAATAACCTGTTCGAAGGAGGGTTCCTGGGGATGGATAATATCGGCCTCTTCGATCGCAGCAACGTACATTTTACCAATGGCGAATACCTGGAACAGGCCGACGGCACCAGCTGGGTGGCCATGTATTCGCTGAACCTCATGCGGATCTCGCTGGAACTTTCCCGCCATAATCCCGTCTACCAGGACATGGCCAATAAGTTCTTCGAGCACTTCCTCCATATCGCGGGAGCCATGGCCAATATGGGAGCAGGCGCAGATGGGCTCTGGGATAACGAGGACGAGTTCTATTATGACAGCATCAAGCTGTCCAATGGCAGCAGCTTCCGGCTCAGGATCCGTTCGATGGTGGGTCTTGTTCCCCTGTTCGCCGTAGAAGTGCTGGATGACGAGATCCTTCAAAGCCAGCCGGAATTCGCCAAACGCCTTAACTGGTTCCTCGAACACCGGCCCGACCTGGCCGCACTGGTGTCGCGCTGGCATGAAAAAGGCACGGCGGACAAGCATCTCCTCTCCCTGTTAAGAGGCCATCGCATCAAGCGGATCCTCTACCGCATGCTGGACGAAACGGAATTCCTAAGCGACTATGGCATCCGGAGCCTGTCCAAACATCATGAGCAGCATCCTTATGAATTCCGTATCGACGGACAAACGCTGTCCGTTCAATATTCACCGGGCGAATCGCCCATCCCGCTCTTTGGCGGCAATTCCAACTGGCGGGGCCCTGTCTGGACGCCTATGAATTTCCTTATCATCGAATCCCTGCAACGATTCCATCATTACTACGGAGACGATTTCAAAGTAGAATGTCCCACCCATTCCGGGCACTATGCCACCCTCAATGAGATCAGCATGGAATTGTCAAAAAGGCTTTGCCGGCTATTCCTCGTCAATGAACAAGGCCACCGGCCCGCCTGCGGTGAGCATGATAAAATGAAAAATGATCCGCATTTCAGGGATCATATCCTTTTCTACGAATATTTCCATGGCGACAATGGCAGAGGGATGGGTGCTTCGCACCAGACCGGCTGGACGGGCCTGATCGGGAAGATCCTGCAGCCCAGAAAGATGGAGCCCGGGACGCCGGCGACAAGGGCGGAGGAGAACAAGTGAGTGGTGAGTGGTGAGTGGTGAGTGGTGAGTGGTGAGTGGTGAGTGGTGAGTGGTGAGTGGTGAGTGGTGAGTGGTGAGTAAAATCTACGAGGCTCCATGCTATTTGGTTTTATGCTACGCGATTGACCGGCGAATTCTTTAGGAAGGCCTCCAGGTTTGCAATGGTGATCTCCATGATCCTTTCTCTTGCCTCCTTACTGATCCAGGCATTATGCGGGGTGATGATACAGTTACGTGCTTTCAGCAGGGGGTTGCTATCCGGCGGTGGTTCCTTCGAGAGCACATCCAGGGCCGCGCCCGCGATCACTCCCTGATTCAACGCATCCGCCAGATCCTGTTCGTTGATAAGCTGTCCTCTTGCCGTATTGATCAGGATGGCGGAAGGCTTCATCGTAGCCAGCAGGGCTTTGTTGACGAATTCGCCGTTGTCCTTTGTCAGGGGGCAATGCAGGGATATAAAATCACTGGTCGAAAAAAGTGTCGGTATGTCTACCGGTTGGCCGGGGTCGGTGGCCTTGGGGTGCGGGCTGTTATAAACGATCTTCATGCCGAAGGCCTGGCCGATGCGGCCCGCCTGCTTGCCGATATGACCATATCCCACGATGCCCAGGGTCTTGCCGTCCAGCTCCGTTACGGGGGCTTCCGTAAAACACCAGTCCGCGGATCTTTGCCATTTACCGGCAGCCGTCGAAGCGGCGTTCTTCCCCACATGGTTGCTCCATTCCAGCAGGAGCGCAAAAACATGCTGGGCCACGGAAGCCGTTCCATACGCAGGCGTATTGCTGACGACGATCCCCTTTTCTTTAGCGGCCACAACGTCGACGATATTATAGCCGGTGGCCGTGACCGCGATCAGCTTCAAATCGGGAAGTGCATCCAGGGTCTCGCGGCTGAAGGGTGTCTTGTTCGTGAGGACGATCTCCGCATTTTTACATCTCTCCGCGATCTGTTCCACAGGGGTACGGTCATAAACAATCAGGTTTCCGAGGGTCTTGATCTTGTCCCAGCTGAGGTCTCCGGGGTTAAGGGTATATCCGTCTGTCGCTACGATATTCATAAAGTCATTTTATTATTAGAGTGAAGATAGATCATTTAGCCATTTTCCCTTTTATCAGGGTGAAGGAGTGAGGAGGAAAGCTATACGTGAATTTATTACCGCTGGCCGTCTTTGCCGGCTGGGCTATGCTTTTTACGGTCTCTTTTCCGAAATCGTTGACGGACTTGATATCGGGACCGTTGACCTCGAAAATAGAAAGCGTGCCGCTGAAGGAGCCGTTCTGGGAAAGTATATCCGTCGTGATCGCTTCGTCCTTATTGCGGTTGACCACGCAGAGGATCAGCTCGCCGTCCTTATAGGTAGCCGACACATCCAGGTAAGGGACCTTTTTCAGCTGACCCGTCGTCTCGCCCAGTCCCAGGTTGAATTTCGCGGTCTCGTAGGACTTGCAGTCCACAAAAAGATCCAGGGAGGCGCCGAAAGCATTATTGGCGAAGAGCCAGAGCGGGTAATAGATCGTTTGTTTGAACATCCCGTTCTCGTTGGTGAAGATGGGTGCGATGACATTCACCAGCTGGGCCATATTGGCCATTTTCACTACGTCGGCATTTCGTATAAAGGCGTTCAGGAATTCCGCGATCACCAGGGCGTCTTCCAGGTTATACCTTTCTTCCAGCGCCCGTTTACCGCGACCTGCATCGCCGCCCCTTGCGCGGTACCACACGTTGTATTCGTCCCAGGCGATGTAGATAGGATCCTTGCCTGGCCTATTGGCCGAGGCCATGGCCCTTTCGATCATGCCTTTCACGATCTTCGTCCTTTGTTCGAGGATGAGGGGCGTCGATACGAAATGATAGTAGTTGCTATCCGGGTTGCCGACGTACATATGCAGGGCGATGTAGTCGATGACATCTTTCATCTCACGAAGGATCGTCTCGTTCCAATGGTCCGGGTCGGCTCCGGCGCGATAGTTGGAAGAGCCGGCCGCGATGAGCTTGATGCCGGGGGAAGTACGCTGCATCAGCTTGGCCGCCTCGATGGCCTTCTTGGTATAGTCCTCCGCGCTTAAATGTCCCATCTGCCAGGGACCGTCCATCTCATTTCCCAGGCTCCAGCATTTGATATTGTACGGATCGGGGAAGCCATGTTTCTTACGCAGCTCGGCGTAATAGGGACCTTCCTTTACATTGCAATATTCCACCCATCGTCTTGCCTCTTCGATGGTGCCTGTCCCCATGTTGACGGAGATATAGGGTTCGGAGCCGATGCTCCTTGCGTATTTCACGAATTCATTCGTGCCGAACTGGTTGGTCTCGAGGGTGCCCCAGGCCAGTTCCATGCGCGGAACCCGTTCCGATGCGGGGCCTACGCCGTCCAGCCAATTATAGTTAGAAACGAAATTGCCGCCGGGATAGCGTATCAGGGAAGGCCGGATGTCTTTCACGGCCGCCAGGACATCTTTGCGGAAGCCATTTTCGTCGGA
>Ga0307517_10014648_pt1 | contig 10504 bp, 8 predicted proteins | sample 23_EM_MG_FD_194515 | JGI IMG/M metagenome (GOLD analysis project Ga0307517, IMG submission 194515) | Populus trichocarpa ectomycorrhiza microbial communities from riparian zone in the Pacific Northwest, United States - 23_EM | ecosystem: Host-associated > Plants > Roots > Unclassified | place...
GCTCTTGAGTATCCGATGTGACATGAAATATTCAATGCTAGATTAAAGTTAAGTTTTATAAAATTAAATTTTAGATTACTCTTTAAAAAATTCAAAGAACAAGGTTCAAGATTAATTAAAAAAAATTAATATCTCAAAAAACTTTAATTTTATATCTTGAAAGTTTCATATGGTTCATTTTTTAGGTTTTTTCGTTTCAGTGTATATATATATATTATAACGGGCTTCTTCTACTGTAGAAGACAGAGGGCCCGTACTTTTTTTTTTTTAAAAAAAAAAGAATCCAAATAATAATGAAAAATACTAAAATGTAGTTGTATCGTTCTATAATATTTAAATCATGAAAAAGAAAAGAGTTTATTAATAAATTAGGAATCTAGATTATTGAAGGATAAGGTGACAGGACGCTTCCTGACAGTCAAGTGACGCAAAAGACGACGTCAGTGCAAGTTCAGGCCAGGAAGTACCCGAGAGACACACGTCACAGGGGCTCCTGAGCCCGCCAAGGCGAATATCAAGGAGGGCGATACACTTGTAGGGTTGATTGAGGTTCCACGTGGACCATTCGATGACAAGCTGTTCGCTGTGATGATGGCCGCCCCTGGGTAAAGTGGTGACTGTGGTTTGCGTATGAATTGTACGAAAGCAAGATGATAACCTCCTTTTTACATTTCTAGAACCCATATTACTTTGATTGTGACATCTATCAACCCCACAGTTTTAGCTAGCAGCCTGGCGCTTTCATCGAGTTTTTCCCCGGCCTGTGTCAAGACGTTGGGCTGCAGCCATTGGCGAGTGGCTCGTCTTTCCTTGGCCAGCTCGTGCCTTTTAGGCAAGTTTGGAAACGTGACAGAACCGTGATTTTTTAAAAAAATTTAAAAATTTATTTTTATTTTTATTTAAAATTAATATTTTTTAGTGTTTTTAAATTTTTTTAATGCGCTGATATTAAAAATAATTTTAAAAAAATATTGTTATAATGCATTTCTAAACAAAAAACATTTTAAACTATAATTATTATCACAATCTTAAAGAGAAAGTTATTTTTTTATCTCAAATTATTATTATTTTTTATTTTTTATATTATTTTGATATAATGATATCAAAATAAATTTAAAAAAATTAAAAATTAAAATTAAAATTTTAAATAAAAAACATTTTAAAAAATTACAGCTACCTCTAATCTAATTTCAAAGTTTACGACATTATATGCACATGGACCACTTGGTTTGTGGCATTATTTTAAACCTTTTCCTTGTCACAGTCGGAAGCATCCGAGACAGGCCCTTAAAGACACTGTCGTTTATGTAGGAGCACTAGTTAGCCTCTCTGAATTCAACACTGTTCTGAAAAAGCCTTGGGCCCAAAAAATCCAAGTGTCACTGTGTCGCTCCTTGATAAAGAAAAAGAGTGTACAAGTACTTGAAGAATTAATTAAAATACACCGTCAAACTACTATCAACCAGTCAAGCCCGCCATTTTTCTTCCATCTAACACGTGCCCATGAACGCCTCTGGTTTTCAAACCCTACTTTTTCGAGAGATATTTATTTTTGTATTTTAAAAATATTTATTTTTTTAATTCAAGTTAAATTTTTTATGTTTTATATTATTTTAACGGATTAATATTAAAAATAATTTTTTTAAAAAAATATTATTTTGATACATTTCTGAACAAAAAACATTTTAAAACACAATTACTATTACATTCTCAAACACATTTTCAATGAGCCTGCTTGTCAAACTTTTTAACCTACTTGTCAGACTTTCTAATAAAATGTTTTAATAAAAGGATATTTAAGAGTATAATAACATTACTTTAAAAGTGTTTTTTACTTGAAGATATATTAAATTAATTTTTTTATTTTTAAAAAATAATTTTTGATATCAACGTATCAAAATAAAAAAAAAATTAAAATTAAAAAAAAACAGTTTTAACCTGTTTCCTGAAATCCAAATTTACCCTTTTACGGGAAAGAAGAGGATAAAAAAAAGAGAGCAAGAAACGGTGACTTTAGTTCTGGTGAATCGAGCAGGGATCATGGAGAGAGCATAGATGAGTCCCGGTGTTTATAAAGAAGAAGGTGCAGCCATAAACACGGACCCAAGTGGACTTGGGTCCTTGACTTTTGTTTAGGTCTATAGTGCAGTCCTCTTGCTGCTTATTTAGCTGTCAGGCATGACCGTGCCCGTGTTATAGCTCTCGGTGCCTTTCTTTGAGCTTTTCAAGTTAAATCAATTTCTTGAATTTTTAAATTTATTTGTTAATAAATAACCAAAAGCAAATTCCTCAGAGAGGAGACTCTTTAATGTGCTACGGTAATTTCTCATGGAATTAACATTAAAAATAATATTTCAAAAATACCATTTAACTCTGATTTTGCTTGAATGAAGTCTTACGAATGTGATTTGGTGGGAAAACATTATTATCCAGGATTAAACATTTAGGCGTCATAATGCATGCTCAACATGCTCTAGATGGGCAATTACCATGGAGGCATATGAACTCTGTGGCTATTTAAAAAGAATTGTGCACGTCGTGATTCGCTGCTGCTGCTACTGATTTATTATTAGATTAGTCTGCTCTTTGTATACATAAGCTTGTCAACAGCTGCTATCTAAAAAGGTTTTTTGTAACAAAAAAAATGATTTTAAGAACAAAATAGTCAAGACAGTTTATTTTCATTAGAAAAGAAAATATTTGAAAATAGAGTACTTCCAGTTCATGTGTTCGAGAATTAGTCTCAAATAACTTTTGGTAGGCAATTATCAAGAAAAGTAGCCCTTGGCATACCAGCTGATTGTATGCCTTTCCAAGCCATTCAGCTTTTCTCAAACAGGTGGCTGTTTCTAGAGCTTTGAAAGGCATTGGCCTTGCTGTTGTTGCACAAGCAATTCAGTCCCTCGTTGCAGATTCTACTGATGAAAGCAATCGTGGTGCAGCCTTTGGATGGCTACAACTAACATCCAACTTTGGTTCAATTATTGGTGGACTCTGCTCAGTGTCGATAGCTCCAGTAACATTCATGGGAATGCCTGGGTGGAGGGTTGCAGTCCATATTGTTGGCATAATCAGTGTTCTTGTAGGTGTGCTAGTTTACCTCTCTGCCAATGATCCACACTTTTCAGATGCCAGTACAAAAGCTCGAGAAAATCCTTCTGGTCAGAGGTGAAGGAACTGTTTCATGAAGCCAAGCCAGTTATTAAGATTCCATCTTTCCAGATTGTTGTGGCTCAGGGGGTCACCGGTTCATTCCCTTGGTCTGCTTTGGCATTCGCACCCATGTGGTTAGAGCTTGTTGGTCTCTCTCGTGATAAAACTGCAGTCCTCATTGCCTTGTATTGCTAGTTCCTTTGGGGGATTCTTCGGTGGCAAAATGGGGGATTTCGTTTCTGCTCGTCACCCAAATTTTGGGAGGACAGTTCTAGCACATATAAGCTCTGCATCAGCCATCCCTCTGGCAGCATTGCTTCTTCTGGTTTTATCTGATGCTCCATCAACAGCAATCATGCATGGAATTGTATTGGTCATAATGGGATTATGCATGTCTTGGAATGCTCCAGCTACAAACAAGTAAACTCTCTCGAACTCTTTTTTTTTTTCTCTTTTTTTCCTCCCTTTTACTTATTTGCATCCTCTGCAATAAATATTCAAAATATTAATGTACAGTTAACCAAATAAAGCCATAAGACAGAATAGCCAAAGAATTTGAACGAGCAAGTTCATCTATATAAAATGGGATCAACACCAAATAACTAGCATGGCTATACAGTACCATAAGTGGGAACTAGGAGATTTGCAAGACTGCCAAATCACTAGATTCTTACATGCATACACTATATTACTGCGCATGTTTATTAGCATTGCAAATTCTTGATGGTTGTTATATATATGCCCATGCAGTCCAATTTTTGCTGAAATGGTACCCAATGCTCAGCATGTTTATGGCTATAAACCACTTCTGTATCCACAGAATCTGAAGAGATTGCTACAGGTAGAGGGAATGCTGCATCTTTGGCCAGAGCTTTGTACAGTTCAATAGGAGTTCCAATGGCTCTGTGTTGTCTCATCTACTCATTCCTCTATGGTGCGTCTCCAACAGACAGAGAGCGGACTCAGATGGAAGCACTGATAGAGTCAGAGATGCGGCAAATGATGTCTGATAATAATTTAACCATTGTTAGAGATTATTCTCAAGTTCATTTCTTTGAAGAAGCAGAAGAACCTTCTGTTAAGGACAGAAGTGTTATTGAAATGGATTATGAAGGAGAGGATAGTCTTGATCTTAATGAAAGTGATGAGAAGACATCACTCTATCGTCAACTGACATTCGTCAATATAGGTGAATAATGGAAGATTGGTTTTGATATTAGCCAGGCTGAAGCTGAGCTTTTCTACTAGTTACTCCATACTAAAGTATCATGCATTTTGGGAGAACATAAAATCTCTCGATTAGCAAAGCACATCAAAATACTGAAAAGTGTAAACAGTACAGGAGCCACATAAATAGGCCTTCAGCTCTTTGCTTTGATCTTCTTCAGCCAGAAATTAGCTTTGGAAATACGAGACCCCATTGAAAGGTCTTCTAAGCTAAATGAATAAATAGATTTTTCTCTTCTTTTTCTTTTTCTAACACCTTATAATTGTAGTTCCATTTGTTGAAGATCTTTTTATGTTTTCGGTAGGTGATATGTAGACGTTAAAATTTAAAGAGCGCTTGCGCCATTTCACCATTTCCCACGGGATTGGATTGTACATATGGCTCTCAGAAACATGAATCATTCAAAGCCACGGTATTAAACCATAAAGCATTGGCTGGTCTTACGCATACATTTTGACATTTTGCCTCTGTCGAGCACAGCGTGATTGGGGCTCGTTGCTTCCTTTCGAAAAGGCGTCAAAGTTTCGACCATCTACGCAATAATGTTGGCTAGGACGACCTTTATCTCTATTTATTTAATGCCATCATCGGAACTTGCCACCTAGAGCATGTAGAAATGGGAAAGATCTTTTCAAATACATGCTTTATGACCGTTTAATAATGATATATAATTAATCCCGCGTCTTCATGCATTCACGAGTTAAATTATATGATTTTATAAGTCAATATATATAAGTTTAATGTGCAAAATCATTTTAAAAATTTAAAAATAATTAAAATTATATAAAATCAGGTGAAATTACGTGAAATCATGATTTTAAAACTATTTTTATGATTTTATCAAGAATTATATACTTTAGGCTCCAGCCCTTCGGCTCATATTAGCATGACCTTAATTGTACTTTAAATACTATACTTATAGCATGACATGGCCAAGTAAAGCTATAGAGATTATACTTATTGTAAAGAATCTAAAGACTATACTTATAGTATGATGTGGCCAAGTAAAGCTGTAAATACTATATTTATAGCATGACTTAGCCAAGTAAAGTTTGGCAATTGGTATAATTCTTGTTTGTGTTTCTAGATTTTTTAAAAAATGTTTTTAACATCAAAGAATATTTTTATATAATTTTAATATATTAATATAAAAATATATATTTTAATATATTTTTAAATAAAAAATTATTTTAAAAAGCATGATTCATTATAATTTTACACATAATGATTTGTATTATTTTTATACTATAATAATTAATTAATCAAGTTCTTTCATCAATCAATTTAAATGATGTTTACATGCTCAATTGTACATATAAATAATAATTTTTTAAAAAAAATAATTATTTTTAATATCAACATATGATCTAAAATCATAAAAAAATAATTTGAAGAAAAAAAAATAAAATAATCTATAGTTTTTTAAAAAATATTTTTAAAATACAAAAATAACTTTTACAATTTCTCGATTTATTTTTACAATCCAGTTTATTTTGTATTTTTCATGTTGTCTTGAAAATACAATTTAACAACCTTGCACCTAGGTATATAGGAGATACAAAACAATCAAACAGGTATTTAAGTAAAGCGCGGGGCTCTGTAAACAACATAATTTGAGAGGAAGGATGAGAGCAGCATGGGAAGCTTAGCGTGGTTTTGTTGCAGAAAACATCACAAACCGCCCATTTCTTGTACATGTAAAATCAACTAGTCCACAGGCTCTACAGACGTCTTCTAGTTCACGTTCAGATAGGAAGATGTTGCTGCCTGATACTTGTGTGAATCTCTACAATGGGAGACAAATAAATTATCCATCGACCATATATAGCTTAAAGAAGACAAAAATATGATGCTTGAAATAGCGTCTTTCTAGCAAAGCTTCTTGGATAAGGTATTTCGACCTTGGGTGTGAGATTAATTCCCATTTGAGGATATAGAATCAGTGAACAAATTGAGCATGTTGAGCCAAAGTCCTTAAGCATTGCCATTCAAGTTCCTAGTGGTTAATTTTTATTTTTCTTGCTTCACTGATGTGATGCACTTTATTTTACAAAGACAGAGTGCAATACGATGCATGGCAGAAAAAAGGATGAATAAACACCACTGTGACCAATTGATTTCTGTTGATTCCGCTAACCAAAGCTCTACTTCTTTTTCCATCCTTTGTGTCCAAAAGAGCATGTTGTCTAAAGTCCTTACGTATAGCAGTTCAAGTTCAAACTGAACCACATACCTGGCTTATAGGCTTCAAAAATGGGATGAGACTGAAATGCCCATCAAGTATGTAGGTGGTGGCAACGAACACTCCTCCAGGCCTCAAAACTCGACTTACTTCAGCTACCTGCAGAAGAATAGCTACCACATCATGGAGATCATAAGCTGGTAAACTTAAGCAAAAGTGGAATCATGTAAAGCACATTTGCGAAAGAAGCAGGTAGCAATGCAAATAATAAGGTGCGACACTCATCTCAAATGTACATCATGACAGAAAACAAAAAATAAGATATCTCTTACGAATTAAGAGGTCTATTCACGATACATAATGAAAACAAACCTAATGCAAATAATCTTTTTTATGAAGATCTGTTATTATTGTCGTCAATTGAAAGTATTTCACTTCAATATATCTTCTAACTAGCAGAATGCAACACCCTATGATAATCAGGAGAGAGCAATCAAGTTCAGTCACATTAGGTACTTTCATAGTAGGTCAAAACATATTCATGCTTCTGATATGTTGACATAAAACACTTTATCAATGTTTAGGAAGATGCCACATTCAGGGGTAAAGAGATGGGTATGTTCAGAATGAAAGAGCATCCTAAGGTTCCATGGATGACTTACTAGCATTTTAAGTCCAAAATGAAGCTTTCTGTGAAAACAATGAAATAGTGTACTTTCTACAAGCGGAATATTATGATTTATATGCGAGGGAAGGGGGGAGTTTATAATGTGGCTACAGATGTCAAATCTATAGCCAAGATTCTTTTTATCAAGCCCTCGAGCATGTGCATTATTTCCATAAAATCATGAGAGAGAAATAAGAGAAGGAATGGCCAAAAATAAAAATGAAATAAGATTTTGCAAAACAGATTGTCCATCAAGGCTTTTCGCAGGGGAAGACATAATGCAATTTCTTGTCCTCCAATAAGGCCAGGATTACACAAATTGTGGAATAGGTGCCCAGAGTTTTAACAAAAAAACAAGCAAATAACTGTTAGCCAGGCATCAAAATGTGGAAGCTCGAGCTTCAAAACTGCCTAATCCTTCGAGTAGTAAGTCTCATGGCTTTCCCCTCCAGTCTCATCTTTACACACCATTCAAAACCTTGGTCACAATCTCACATATATAGTAATATGAGGATCTAACGCCTAAAGAAAAATTAGTTTAAAATACTACAAGTTAGGAAATGCTTACAGCCACAGATGGTGAAGGCCAACAGTGTATAGCAGCACCAGCAGGGACAGCATCAAGAGAACCAGAAATGAAAGGAAGTCTAGCTATGTCAGCTCTGACCAATATTAAGTTCCTAAAGAGATCAAATACAATCATTTTCCCTGATCAATATTAATTTCAGAAGGAAATCAAAACCAGTTAGAAATAGAGTCTCAACTCAAGCAAGCTTTAAGCCAAAACTAGTTGAGTAGCAGATCTCTCGAGTTGTATTATTAAAGGAAACTCCAAATATATTTCAGCAGAATTGCAGCTGATATCATCTATAAATTTCACTGATTTGCGGAGATGAATTCAAATCATCCAAAGGAAAATTAAACAAAGTTAGTAGAAAGGTTCGGTTCATACTCTTTTGGAAAGTTTCTCCTCCTGCTTGATGAATTCATAGCACTGTTGCAGCATGTTTTCTGAGTAGTCCAGAGCCATGACAAGAGAAAACAACCCACTCTTGGTGAATAGTCTTGAAAATAAACCACTACCACAACTAGCATCTAGAATATTGCCACCTAAAACTGGCTTGAGATAATCCTTCATCAATTCAAACTGCAGTCCAGATCACAGTGAGTTTACAGCGCTACCACACAAATAAGATTTCCAATTGAACAAACAAATTTCCTGTGAAAGCTTTCAATGAAGAGAGTGTTCTGTTACCTCTTTCTCTGGGCCTGGAAAACCACCCCATACAAAATTTTGACGCCAACCTCTCTCGTAAAGGAATGACATGAATGGAGTTCTGATTCAGAAAAACAAGACAAGGAGGGCATGACCAAGATTTTAATGAGAGGCACTCATACTGATCATGCGGGATAGCATGAAATGCATCAGGCTGATGATTATATATTCCTACTGAAATTTGTATTCATTCAATGCATGGAAACCAAGTCAATCCACAATGTTCTACAAAATTTCCTTCTTATCTAGGCAACAGATGCAACAAGATGCAATTTCCCCAAAGAAATTCCAGAATAGGTTGTCTGGGGCTGTAAATGGATTTAGCCAAGATTAACGAAGCCCAGATTGGTTGTGGGAATCAACAGGCACCAATCCCTTCAAAATGAAATTTACAATGACAGAATTGGGGCACCACCATCTAGAGCATGCAATAGAATCCAAAAAAATACCAGGCTGAAAGTTTAGCGGCAAGAAACTTGACCTTTCGTTAGCATGACAGAATAGATGGTTTAAAAAGACTAGCTTGTCATCTTGGAGGCAATTTCTAGTTTTGGAAATGAAAAACATCATTGTAAAGCATGATGGGTCCGGAATCTATCTAATAAAAATTAATAACTGTAGTTGATAATTGACCCTATCCTGTATTTGAATTGCCTCAGGATGGACACAAATCTTCTTACTTGTACTCTGCAACGGTCTTAGTGCGAACATGTATGAACATTATCCAGGTCCCAAATTTGCAACAAGAACCATTTCCTCAAACACTATCTTACTCATGAATATCGCAACAACTATTTTATTCACACCTGAAAAATTCTGTGGCCAAAGGCATAGCAATATCACCATATCCCTTAGACCCACTAGGCAGTGGTGGAAGTAGAAAATAAAATTAAGAGGGGCTAAGATTTTAATTGCTTTACTATTTAAGCTAAAATTATAAATATTATTAAGGGAGGGGCTGGAAAAAAAATTCCTTGCAGGGGCTGGGGCCCCTGCTAGCCCCTCCCTGGCTCCGCCCCTGCCACTAGCTACCGTCAATTCAAGATGTGTTTCCTTGTTGCAGACCATCTCCGACTAAATGTTTGCTGAATTTATTTTGCTTTTGTTGTTGGGATTGTGGGCCTTCTATTAATAGCTTTTATATCTTTCAGTAGCTGGTAGTGTTTCTTTTAATTGCAAATTGCATCAGCTATTGAATTTTTTTCTGGTTGATATTTTCTTTTTAGTTATCTTTGACACCTGCTGAATCCGAAATTTTTTAGCTAACTAATGTGATATTTTTGGTTTTCTGTAATTGTCTCCATGTATTTTTTTTATGAATGAGAGTATATTTCTTTTTGCTTTTGATTTGTATATATGACTTCCAACTTCCTGCCTATTTCATTTTGATTTATTATATTTTTATATTTGATAAAAAAAAAAAAAGAGTTGTGTTTCCTTGCCAGAGTATGTCTTCTTACAAGTGCTGCACTGCAAACTAGATCCACGTGCAGAATATCTGTACCAAATCAAACCATTACAAACACAAAACTATTTCCATGCCAAGAGCAATAACAATTTCTGCATACAATTTTGAAAATAACTTACACAGATAGGACGGTTGCGCCAATCAAAGTCACGGGCTCGTAACATACGGGACAGGCTAGGATGTTCTTGCTGCTACGGACATCCTTTTCAACTGTCACGGGACCCTAAATCAAATAAGAACACAAAACGATATATATATCGATTTGGAACAATCTATGACTAATCATTCAAGATTAATAACCTATAATCTCAATTCTCAAACATTAATAATGATAAAATGTTGAAATATTCCAGCTTGTTCCTAAGTCTTAGGATTGTTTTTAGTCATGTTGAATAATTCCTCTTCTGTTTGAGGGACACGTAATTTGCTTTGTTTGACCACGTTTGGTTTCCTGTAAAATCGTGGGTTTTGTTATTCATTCTTTATCACGGTGTAAGGCTATTAATAGCCAAGGCTACAGCTTAATAAAA
>Ga0307517_10014649_pt1 | contig 10504 bp, 3 predicted proteins | sample 23_EM_MG_FD_194515 | JGI IMG/M metagenome (GOLD analysis project Ga0307517, IMG submission 194515) | Populus trichocarpa ectomycorrhiza microbial communities from riparian zone in the Pacific Northwest, United States - 23_EM | ecosystem: Host-associated > Plants > Roots > Unclassified | place...
GGAGTTAAATTATACGAGTAGGGTTTCTCAAGGAATGCGAGGATAGTTGAAATAAAAGAAGGATGGAGATGGTACTAAACTTTAATTTCATACTTGATTTTTTTTTCTTGTTTTGGTGAAACCACTGAGAAAAAATAAGTGGTTGTGAAACAAATGATATAGTTGATTTTTATTCAATTTATTTCAATGAATCAACTTGATTTCTTTCAGTTAATTTTATGTTTTCTTGTTTGTAATTCTTTAGAGAGTTAAGAGAAAATATATATATATATATAGAAGTAACTCATATATATGTATTATTTTTCTTTTATCTTAAACATGGTTATAAAACCTCAATAGCTTGATTTAGTACTGAACAAGTTTAGTTTTAAAAAAAATTAATTTGGATTAACTCGATATCTAATCAATTTAATTCTAATCAACCAAAAATTTATTAACTTCTTTTTAAATAAAAGGTGTCAAGATAACATAGTTTGATGCTTTAAAAAAAATTAAATTAACCTTTCCTAGCCATACCACAAAAAAACTCTAATGTCTCTTATTTTCAAAAAATTTTGATATATATACTTTTACTTGTTACGTTAAGAAATCTCAAATTCGTAATCTTTAGAGGTGTAACTCAACCGGTCAGATTTTAAATTTGTTCTCTAAAGATCACTAGTTCAAGTCTCACAAATTTCAAGGCCACTGAAGGCTTACATGGTCGTTAACTTCAGGACCCATAGGATTAGTCGATATACATGCAAGCTAACCCAAACATTCACATTAATTAAAAAAAATCCCAAATTCATGCTAAACTTCAATTCAAACCCTTCAAGTCTTCGACCATGCAAAACTTTGTCCAAACTCAATTTTTTTTTTTTTTGTTTTCTTTTCTTTTCTTTTTTATAATATTGGGGTAATTACGTATCCCAATATTGATCGCCAAATTAACACACTAATTACATGTAATCTATGAGTTCTTGTGCTTTCAATTTGACTTGGTTTCATTCCCACTTTTTTTTAAGTAGAATAGGAAAATGGTTTGACTTTGATTTTTAATTTTTTTTATTGTTTTACATTATTTATATATTATCATCTTTGAATCCCTTATATTTAAATAATATATTCTCAAATAAGCCTTAAATATTATAATTTCATACTTTCCATCATTTTTATCTTCATATTCAACATATTTTTTTACCACCAGCCTCTAAAATTTTATTTCTTGTAAAACTTAGTAAATTTATGTTAGAATAAGAGACGCATAAAAAAAAACTGTTTTTTTTTTTTTTTTTTGCAAATATTCATGTTTTTCAACTGTTATAAAGTATTAAAAAATAATGTAAATTATATATTTGATTTTTATTATTTTTTAATATAATTTTATATTTTTGTTGATTAAATGATTATAAATTTATATTTTATCATCTTATTTTATTCAATAAAAATTAAATATAATATAATGATGGATATGCATACATTTTATTGAAGGAGATCTATTAAAAAATAATATCTTAAAATATAACATAACAATCTAAGTTTTTAGATTTACATAGTTTTTGTTTTACTCGAAGCATGATAATTCATTTCCAACATCTCCGCTTATTGTCAACTTTAAAAAGGCTTTGATCGTTTGAGGTTTTTCTTGAACCTCGTCAACACACCAAACAAAATTAATATAATACAAAACAACAATTGAAATACAGTTCTCTCTGTAAGATTAAATCAAATTGGAGTGTCGTGCAAGCTCAAAGAAGCTTGCATCTGTCCAGACTTAATTAGGTAAGAGCCAAGTAACAAGACAGTCAAAGACTCAAAGGGAACAAAGATTTCTGTTGATTCTTCATTTGAAATTTTTGTTCCAAGAAATTGAATAAATCAATTCTAGAATAGATTAGCCTCTTTACCCGTGATTTCTGTGAGGTTATATAATTTTTTAAATAAAAAACAATTTTCAAGAATTAAAAATAAGTAAAAATATTTAAAAAACAGTTAATGATAAATATGTAAAAATGATAATTAGAGCTAAGTCAACACAGTTTCACATCCTGTCAAAATTCGCGATTTAAATTATATTATTGAAATAACTCGCAGTTTAAAAAGAATTATAAAGCTATTTAAATAAAATGCATTAATTTTTTTTAAACTTGTGACTCAAGTCATTAAATTTAAAGCACCTAATGTAAAAAATCATGAAATCCAATTCAAAAAAAATAAATATTAAAAGATAAAATTAAAAAAAAAATGGCTCATAAGGATTTTAAAAAAAAAATACAATTCAAAAAATAAGAATCAAGATCTCTATAACTATTATTATTAATAAGTAATATCATCATCATCAATATTACTATCATTATTGTTATTGTTGTTGTTGAAAAAATAAAAACCATAAACTTGATTTAAAGAATCAAATTGCAAGCTATAAGAACTTTGATAAAAGAGCTATAAGAACTTTGATTTAAAGGATTAAGAAATTAAAAGTAAAATGAATGAATTGAAACATTTTATATATACAAATTAAGAATCAATTGTTAGATTAAAAACAAACAAAACTTCAACAAAAAAGAAAATGACTAAAAAATAACAATCAAAACTCAAATGTTTGAATTTCAAATAACAAAAAAATAAGGACCATAATGTATTTACAGGGATAAGAGAAAAAAATAAAGGAAGAAAAAAAAATAATCATTAGAGATACATCGGCTAGATTTGGAGAACATGCGGAGTTGACAATGAATAATCTGAGACAATGAATTACCATTTTTTACAACTAGAAATTATCATATGTAATGCCAAAGCGTGCAAGAATTCCAACACACGTTAGTAGCTTTTTTAAATAAAAAATTATTATTATTAATAGTAAATTACATAACTATCCTCAATCAAACTCACAATTAACCAAAAAAAATAGTGCTGAAATACCAAAATACTTCTAAAACTAATGAATTAAATGTTTTGCATCCAAGGTTACATATTATATAAAAAGAGAAGAATACCTAAATGCCCTTACCTGACACCACTTAATTTTGTTTGCTCCTCGTGATATTTTGGTTATTTTATTATTTATGAAAATATTAAAAAGAACAAAAATACCTTCAAATAAATCAGTAATAACTAATAAACCCCGTAAAAATATCAAAATAATCTTAATCCAAAAACATTCATTTTTTAATGGGAAGAACAAAATGATCACCACTCTACACTGATGAATAGAAAAATATAAGGGAAATTACAATAAATTTCCTATGCTTTTTAATATATTTATTATTTGTTATTGCCCAACAATATATATGTTAGTGGCGAGATCAAAAGAGATAATAATTTAACCAAACTCAATATCATACAACCCAAATGGATAGGAATTCTTTTTACCCATTCGGGTTTAGATAATACTCGAAGTAAAAAAATCATATTCGGGTAGGATATAGATATTTCCTTGCTTGACCCGAAATCTTACCCGAACCCAACTTGCGCTGCATAAAAAACCCTTAAAGTTCGAAAAAATTACATTTTAAAAAATTATTCCCTATCCACTCGAGCCGCCTCCACTCTGCTCTCTTCCTCTCACTCTCTTCTCCAATCTGCACTTCCCCGGCCAGCAGCAGACGTTGACAGCAACACTAGCAGGCATTAGCCCCAACTAAATCTGTCATCTCAGCAAACAACAACACTCTAGAGATTTTTCTCTCCAAAGAGCTGAGACTTCACTCACAGTGACTGTGATGCTGTGAAGGCCTTTTTTACTTCAAATCTATAGTTGTGTTTGGGCTAAACCTTCTGATGCATTTGGTTTGGTTTTGGAAATATATTCTTCTGGGTTTTGCAATGCCTAATACCCGATGGATATCCGACACCTGATCTGGTTCGGGTAAAAAATTTAAGATCACGTTCATGTATGAATAATGAAAAACCCGATATAATTATTGTCATCCCAATCACGAGACAGTAAAGCATTAAATAGGAATTAAATGGTGGGCTCATGTCCTCTGTGGAATGGGTATCCGGGCAGCCCATAAATGATGCATTGTTTGGTCGGAGGATTATGTGACGAGATGGTAGCGACGGTGACTGTGATCTTAAAGTGGTGGGATGACGATGGATGTGACAGTTATGGTAGTGGTGGACCAGTTGTTGTTGTGACAGTGATGGTGTAACAATATCAGTAAAATAGTGGTGGTAATTAAACATGATGATTGAGGATGGCCTGTTAAACTCGATCTAACAAGTTCACTCAGTCTAATAAGATATGTCGGAAGTATATGATTGAAAATCTAATTCTAATTGGATTTTTTAATAAAATTAGAAAAGAAATTGATGAAGTGAAACGTAGCTAACTAGATCAAACCTATGCCAACTCTACACTGTATCAACATAAAAAAAAAAAATTAAGAAAAAAAACAAAATAATATTGTTTTAATAAGAATAATTGACTGAATTAACTTCAAGCATTTTTCTAGATGAACTATTTGACAATTATAGTAGTGAAAACGATAAAGTAGCAAATTTTTTTTTAAATTTAGATCGGTTTAACAGGTTAATTTATGATTATATCATGATAATATCAATCTAAAACTAAGATTAATTAGTATTCAAAAAATAAAAAAAATTCTAAAAAATTGACATAGTTTATTCTTTTAATTTTTTATTAAAAAATACAATTAATCCGGGTTAATCACCAAGTCAATTTTAAAAACATGATTACCAATGATGTCCTCTTCAAGCCATTATGGTAAAGTGAATGGAGGTTTCTTCCGGTTTTATGAAAAAGTCCATGAAAGTTTCATTTGAAAGGCCCGTCTAAAACTTGAGTTGGGTTGAACCCATTGAGCTAGAATTTATTATGCCACCGCTTTTTTGGGCTTCTAATGGACTCACAAAATCTCTACGCTAAAAAATCAAAATTATAGGACAGTTATATACTTTGTGAAGATTAGCCAGAATTGATGGAGGGCATACCATTTTAGGTGCTGCCATTGAAATTTACATATAATTTAAAATTTGAACAAAATCTTCATAGAGTGGTTGTTTTTGTGGTTGATTATGATTTTCAAATTGCTCTTTTAGATTGTTTTTATGATTTTAATTTGTTCATATATAAGAAAATTTTAAAAAATATAAAAATATTATTTTAATATATTTTCAATTAAAAAATATTTTTAAAAAATATTTTGCATCATATTATCAAACACGCACTTCCACAACCCCCCCCCCTTTACTCAAAGAAAGAAAATAAAGTGTCGTAATTAAAATTATTTTGGTAATGAAAGTAAAGGAATGGTAAATATAATTAGTGGTATTAGAAAATAACATAAATTATATTATGAAGTCTTACATAACAATTTAAACTTTTTGGTTAAGTTGGTTCTTTGATATAATATCAAAGTCTTGATAACAAAATGATTACATGTTTGAATCTCACTATCATTATTTTCTCTTTTAATTAAAATTAATTAATAGCAAAAGATATATGAACATGTATAAATTTATAACCCAAATGACTTTTACTTAAAAGGTGTATTAAAAAATAATATATATTATATCATTAATAGATCGAATCTTTTCTCGAGGGTGAAAATTAAAAAAAAAAGCAACTTTTCTATCATTAATATAGATATTCATGTGTTTTTATGATAAAATATTATAGATTGAAATAAAATATACTAATACAAGAAAGCATAATAAAAATATATTCTTAGTTTTTAAGGATACAGTCCACGATGATATATCTAATTTCTTTTCAATTTAATAAATTTGATGAAGTTATCAAAAGGAAATATAAGAAGAAAACAAAGAGAAAGTATAAGGAAGAGACCAAAATAAAGCATATGAATGAATAATATAGCTTTTAAATAATTATATATTTGATTTTTTTTTTTAGTTTGTATGGATCAATTCATTTAAAAAGGACTTCTCTTTGATGGTGTAAATTTTAAAAGTAGCACAATTTGCTAAACTTTTAACAGCTCAATATAGTATAATGATGGGGAAACAAAACAATTTATAGGATCTATTTATTTTAATTGTCGAATTCGAACTTAAAGTCAATTGAAAAAGGGTATGGAATAGTTAGATCATCAAATCAACTTGAATAACTCATTTTTATTAAAATAATATTATTTTATTTTTAATTTTTTAATTATTGATGTTGACATGATCTACTCAACCATATTACTAAAAACTCAATCGAATCAATCAAGTTTTACAAATTTAATACAACTTAAACATGATTTTAGTCGGGTTTTAAATTGCAGGTTTTCCAAGTCAGTTCATCTTATTATATCAGTTTAACAACTATGCTATACATTTCAAAATAAATGGAACTTTTTTAGAATAACTCAAAAAATCAACTCATTGGTTAAAGAAAATTTTGATTGACTTCGCTAATCCTTTGCTTCCTAACTTGCTATTTTTCCTTCCATTTTATGATTTGACCCTTTGGAAGAGGAAGCTTTGTCATCTCTAAACTTCTCAAAATCTTACATTTACATGAATCCTCTGCAATTTTCTTATTGATGATATTGTAAAATCTAATATGCTTGGGAATGAGGTTTTAGAGTGTTTGGACAATGGGTAATCACATGTTCATGTCAATATATCCTTCTCCGAAGTTTACTAAGTTAAGGGTTGGTGGTAGAAGGTTTAACACCTGCAAAATAGTCCTTCTTGTTGGGTTTAGGGACCCTCCAATGATAAAATCAGTGACTTTTAATAAGGGATTGCAATAAATAAGATAATGAACTTTAAATTCTAATATGAGAGTGTTTATTCTTGTTTTTAAATGATAAATATTTTGATAATTAAAGTACAATTATTTAGAGAAAATAAATTGTGAACCCTTTACTTTGATGGTTTAGGGGATACAAATAGTCCTTAAACCTTTTTATGTTGTTTAAATGAAATGGTTAGAGTGTCATTTACTCTTGATAACTTTAATGAGAGATAAATATCTTTTACACAATATTAACAAGTGATAAATATCTCTTACACAATATTAATGTTGATGGAAATATGGTGGGCCCTTAGAATACTTTTATACGTGTAGAGAGATGATTATTCTAAACTTTTAATATTTTATATTAGAAGTTATAAGAATAAATAAACATGGCCTCTTGAACCAACATGGGACCTATAACAATCATCAGTTTCATATCCACTTTGACTTGGAGTGATATTAATCTCAAGGATGATAAGTCTAGCAGCTTGCAAGACTTAAATATACTTGGGTTTAGTGCAAGCTGGACCCAAGTATTTTGGGTTTGACAAGTCGTCATAGCTATATGTATCTGGGCTTAATGCATAGGTGGACCTAAGAATATTAGATCTAGCTCCTCGCTAAACCTTTATGTATTTGGGCTCAGCGCGTAGCCGAACCCAACAATGCTAGGCCTGCACCTCATCAGACCTAGATGTATTTGGGCTTAGCACATAGCTAAATCTAAAAATATTGGGTATGATAACTTGTTAGATTCACATGTACTTGGGCTTAGCACATAGTTAAACCAAAGGATATTGGGTCTAGATATTAACCAGACTCATATGTATTTGGGTTCAGCACGTGGTTAAGCCCAAAGATGTTGAGTCTGAAAGTTTGATAGAGCCACATCTATTTGGGTTTAGCACATAGTTAAACCCAAAAACATTGGGTATGATAGCTCACTAAACTCATATATATATGGACTCAACACATAGCAAAACACAAAGATATTGAGTCTCAAAACAAACCAGGCCCATATAATCTAGGCTTGACAGTTTGCCTAGCTTTAGGATATTGGGTTATCATGCTACATTTCCTTTTAAACCTGGGCTTAGACAAGAAATAACATATATAAAAAGTACTATGATCCATCAAGGAAGGAAAAGAGAGTATTTAATAAATTTCTAAAATATTTAGACAGTTATGTTATAGCAATAAATTTTAATATTATAATATAGTTTTTTTTTTTGGAAAACAGCATGGACAAAAAAGATTATAGAAAATAGCATTGTTAGGAAAAGAATAAAACATAGTCGGGTACAATATTGTTTTAAATAAAACATTAGTCCTATTTTCTCAAGAAAAAAACCAAACGATGTTAATTTTTTTAAAAAAACTTTGTAATATAAACTAAGAAAGAAACAACGTGGACGGGAACAACGTTTTTTTTTAAAGAAAACACCAATACGTTAATAATATTAGCATTAGTTATTTCATATACCTTAGTTTCTGTACGGTGACAAAGAAACAGACTGAAAAATAAATAAGGTTATAAGGTTGTCACACTTTATTTTTGCATTTTGAATTGTATTTACGAGCATTAGTATAAGTATCGCCTATACTTTTTGGGTGGCTCATACAACGTCATCCAACCTTTTAAAACCGTTTTTCAAAATGATATTATTATTATACTATTTTTATTACTACTACTACTATTACTTTTGTTATTATTATTATCATTATTATTATCACTACTACTATTATTAATATTTTTATCATCATCATCATTCTTCTCCTTCTCCCTCTTATTATTATTATTATTATTACTAGTACTATTATTACTATTACAATTATTATTGCACCACTACTATAATCATTATAGCAAACTATTACTACTACTATTATTATCATCACTATCATCATCATTATTATCATCATTACTATTATTATTGATATTATTTTTATTATTATTACTATTATTATCACAATTTTCACTATCATTATTATTATTATCAAAATTATTATCATTATCACCACTCTATTACTACTACTATAATCATCATCATCATCATTATCATTATTATTATTATTATTATTATTATTTTGCTGTTTATTTTTTTGTTATTTTAATGTTCATTAAAATATTGAATAACTAAAATATCCTAAATAAATTAATAATAACTAATATATCGTTTGAAAATATTAAAATATCTCTGGTTAAAAGGGCAATAGATTTTTTTAACCAAAACTAGAGACTCTATTATTCTAGTAAATATATTATTCTAGTAAAGAGTGAAGTGTGTATATAATTACATGAAAATTACCTTTCCTTTTAGTATATTTGTTATCTTTTTTAACTATAAAAACAAACTCTGTCCTTGGAGGCAAACGGCACCGAGGGGGAGAGCCGGACCACAAGACTGCAAAAGTTGGAAGGCAAAAGTGGCAACGGAGTGTTTTCATGGAAATGGTTATCCGGCAGAGCAATCGCCTAGCAAGAAAACAACAAACGAGTTGTGCCATGACTACTAGCATTTTCTTATTCACTGCCTTAGCTGTCCTTTTAATTTATTTTCTTTGACTGCAAAACCTAGGCAAAATCATGCATTGCAGTGGCACACTTCTCAACGAGCTTCAATCCCCATCACAGTGGAACCACCACCCTCATTTGCATGTTTTGTAGAGCCAATTGATAGATGCTGACGAGAAAAAAACATGAGCAGGGAGGGCATTTATTCCTTCTCGAATTCCAAGTATGGAGTACAAGATGAAACACATGGTAGATGTAGTGTCTTTATGTGCTTAAAAGTGGTTTACTTTACCATGTAGCTTCGCAGTTTTACATTCGAGTGAAAAAGTCGTATTCTTTTATTGGATGATTTTTGTTATGAATCCACTGTCATAAGTAAACCAGCTTACAAATCCGCGGGTAAAATTAATATAATAGAGGAATGCATTAATGTTAGTACTATAGGATATTGATTTAAATTGAAATAAACAAACTATTTAAATTAAAAATACATAAAAAGGGAGGGTGACTGGAAATTTTGAAGGAAAAAAAAACCAACTATGCCGAGAGTTGTCGGATCTAGCAATTCAGGCTCGGGCGTCCAACCGACTATCTTAGTTCGGGTTGAGCCTAAATATGGGTTGTCCGCTCCTTTTTATTTTAAAAAACATTAAGCACATGAGATAAGTTGTGTGTTTCGGCATGCAATACGTCACTTATTGTCTAATTTCAAACAACTTCATGTGGCCAGAAACCTGTCAAAAAATTAGGTTTTGGAGTTTTGATAAAAAATCATTTTCAATCGGTTATTCATCTTAAAACATTTAAAAAACTCAATAAACTTATATTAACCTTAAAATAGAAAATAAATCGGTTTAAAATCATAAAAACAACCCAAATCACAAAATTTATCAAGTCTCAATTATCTTTTCCAAACAAGATAAAATGCAAAAATCACCACAATAGAACTCTTTTTATCTAGTGACATATTTTGACACCTAGTTTTACTGCTTTGGTTATCAAAATTGTGACAACCAATAACTTTTTTTCTCTATTAGTGTTTTTAACCGGTTTTCCTCTTTTTTCTTAAGCTCAAGGATTAAAAATAAACAATATAAATATTTAGATGAAAATAAAATAGTGTCGAGTTTAGGAATGACCATGTATTTTTTTATGATATATATTTCAATCATTTTTCTTTTAATTTTTTCTTTGTGATATAATTTCAAACTTAAATCTTATTTAGGCTATAAAATGACTAAATCAAGAAAAAATTAAAAATAAAGGATAAAAAATTAAAAAAAAAAAGAAAAAAAAAC
>Ga0307517_10014651_pt1 | contig 10504 bp, 7 predicted proteins | sample 23_EM_MG_FD_194515 | JGI IMG/M metagenome (GOLD analysis project Ga0307517, IMG submission 194515) | Populus trichocarpa ectomycorrhiza microbial communities from riparian zone in the Pacific Northwest, United States - 23_EM | ecosystem: Host-associated > Plants > Roots > Unclassified | place...
CCTCTATATGGACGGGCCCGGCATCCGGCCGGCCATCCGGGAAATCGCGAGCCGGCTCGCCGGCGCGGGTTACGCCGTCGCGCTCCCCGATCTTTTCTATCGCGCTGGGCCTTACGAACCGGTCGATCCCGGCGTGGTCTGGGCGGATCCGGAGCTGAAGGCGCATCACCGCGAAAAATATATGGAGAGCGCCAAGCCTCGCGGTGTCATGGCGGATACCGCGGCGATCCTGGAGGCGCTCGATGCTTCGCCGCTGGTCGCCGCGGGACCGATCGGCGTTGTCGGCTATTGCATGGGCGGCAGGCTGGCGCTGATCGCCGCGGGGACCTTTCCCGATCGTATCGCCGCGGCGGCCTCGTATCACGCGGGCGGCCTGGCGAACGATACGCCGTCGAGCCCACACCTGCTCGCATCGCGCATGCGCGCGAAAGTCTATGTGGCCGGCGCGATCGAAGACGGCAACTTCCCCGCTGACATGAAGGCGCGGCTCGAACAGGCGCTGAGCGATGCCGGCGTCGGCCACAAGGTCGAGACCTATCCGGCCCGGCATGGCTGGGTGCCGCGCGACTTTCCCGTCCACGACCCGGTTGAAGCCGAGCATCATTGGCGCACCCTCATTCCGTTGTTCGACGGCGTGCTCAAGCCGGGGCGCTGACGTGCCGGCGCCCGGACGGGGAAAAGGTCGCCAGCGGTCCCTGACCGAACTGTCGCGGGCCGATCGCGAATCTGCTTTCATCATGGCGGAGAGCGGCGACGGCATCGTCCCGGCCGACGACGCCAAGCAGTCCGACGCTCCCGCAGTCGTGCGCACGCCCAGCTATCGGACGACCGCGCTTATCATCGCTTGCGCGCTGTTCATGCAGAACCTCGATGCCACCGTCCTCGCCACGGCGCTGCCGACAATGGCGCGCGACTTTGCCGTGCCGCCGACCGGTATCGGGCTGGCGCTGACATCCTATCTGCTGGCCTTGGCGATCTTCATTCCGGCCTCGGGGACGATGGCCGACCGTTATGGCGCCCGGCGCGTGTTCCAGATCGCCATCGCTCTCTTCGTCACGGGCTCGATCGCCTGCGGGCTGTCGACCGATCTAATCACGCTCGTCATCGCGCGCTTCGTCCAGGGCGGCGGCGGCGCGATGATGGTTCCGGTCGGCCGCCTGGTTCTGCTGCGTACCGTTGCCAAGCGCGATCTGGTCTCGGCGATGTCCTGGCTGGCGATGCCGGCGATGATCGGCCCGATCCTGGGTCCTCCGGTCGGAGGTCTCATCGTCACCTATCTGGACTGGCGTTGGATCTTCTGGATCAACGTGCCGATGGGGACCTTGGGGATCGTTCTGGTCCAGAAGTTCATCGAGGATGTGCGATCGACCGATGCGGCACCGCTCGATCGGCTGGGGTTCGTCTTGTCCGGTCTGGCGCTTGGGGCGACGCTGTTCGGTCTTCAGCTGGCGAGCCGGCCGGGGCATGCCGCGAGCGCGCTCCCGCTTCTGGCGGTCGGGCTTGCGGCAACATTGGGCTATGTCGCCCATGCCGGCCGCACTGCTCGACCAATTCTCGATCTCGATCTGCTGCGCGTGCCGACCTTTCGCTTGTCGGTGATCGGCGGCACGCTCATCCGGATTACCCAGGGAGCCCAACCCCTTCTGCTGCCCATGCTGATGCAACTTGCGTTCGGGCTGAGCGCAGCGGCGAGCGGCGCGGTCACCGTGGCAACGGCAATCGGCGCATTCGCCATGAAGAGCGTCGCGAGGCCGGCATTGCGACGCTTTGGTTTTCGGACCAGTCTTACGGTGATCGGTGTCCTGGCGCCGCTGAGCTATGCCGTGACCGGTTTCTTCCGCCCGGGCTGGCCATGGTTGGCGATCTCGGCGGTCCTGTTCGTCTGCGGCTTTCTCGTGTCGCTCCAGTTCACGGCCTATAACACGATCGCTTATGACGAGATCGAGCAGCCGCGGTTGAGCGCGGCGACCAGTTTCTATTCGACCGTTCAGCAACTGGCGTTGTCGCTGGGAGTCTGTGCTGCCTCCGGCATCCTGAGCCTGGCGATGGCAGTCCACGGCCACGCCCAACCCCAATTCGAGGATTTCTCGGTGGCGATCTGGACGGTCGTTGCGATCTCGCTGACGGCGCTGTTCTTCAATCTTCGTTTCGACCCGTCCGCCGGCGCCGAATTGAGCGGTCACGGTGCGCCGCGTGGAAGTTAGGCGAAGACGCCCGGCGGCGACCGAAATGTTTCAGGTCAGCGTGCGAATGGCTTCACGTGCCCACCGCAGGAAGTCCGCGCCGGCAACCCGCATCGGCTCGGCTGAGGCCCGGAACGCGTCGGGCCGCTCACCCAGCAAGACGGCGGGCCAGTCGGCCTGATGCGCCGCGGTCGTGGCGCGGAGCCGGCCGAACTTCGAGCGGAACGTCGCAAGCGCCGTCGTGTCGGCGAAAAGCCGTTCGCCGGCAGCGCCGATATCGGCCAATTGCTGCGACATGCTGCGGCGCAGCTGGACCACGCCGTGACGGTGATCGCCGTCTTGCCGCGCGATCAGTTCCGCGATCGCGGCCTTGATCTGCTCCAGTCCGTCGAGAAGTGAGACGAACTCTGCGCGGGGCGTCGAGGTCATGATCGCGTCGTTGGGCGAGTTCCTGAATTCAAAGGAATTCGCTCGGAATGTAGAGCGGCATCGAATCCTCCCACAGGCTGTCGGTCACGATCCGCTTGTTGCTGCCATCCGCATCCATCACGAAAATCTGGCCATAGGGCTGGAAGGTGAAGTCGTAGATCGCCGCCTCGTCGCGGAAGCCGTACATGCCGCTCGACCAGGCGATGCGATTGTCATGGGTCCAGACCGAATGGCCGTCATTGGCGCCGGTTTCGGTGAGAATCCGCAGGTCGGTCCCGTCGGGCCGGATCGTGCAGACATGGTAGTTGGCCGGTCCGAACTGGCGGGTGAAGGTGATCAATTCCCCGTCCGGCGACCAGAATGGAAGATTGTCCCTTTCGCTGGTCAGCTCACGGATGCTGCGGTCTTCGAGATCGAAAATGCGCAGGCCGAAATGGCCGTCGCCCCATACCCGATAGACGATGTAGCGCCCGTCGGCCGAATAGCTGGGGAAGCCCGAATGCACCGTTCCGTCGGTCAGCGCCTCATGGAACGATCCATCGCTTTTCGCGCGCATCAGGACTGCCTTGCTCTCGCCGGCGCGCTCCTGAAACCAGTTCCCGCAGCCAAAGGTGATCCATTCGCCGTCGGGCGACCAGCCCGGCTGAAACGCACCGGCAATGCCCTTCTTGTTGAGGATCGGATCGAGCCCCGCCTTGACCGCGTCGAACACCATTGTCTGGTCGGTCCCGTCGGGTTTCATCGTCACGATCGACGAGGTTCCGAGCTGCTTCTGGGTGATCGCCAGCCGGCCTTGCGGCGACAGAACGGGGAACACGTCGGTCGATCGATATTCCCATTCGGCATCCCAGCTGAACAACGGTTTGTCCTGCGCGCGGAAGCCGAAATCGACCTTTTCGTACACCACTTTGCTGCCGTCGGGCGACCAGCAAGGTGAGCGCAGCTGACGGATCACCGATTCCGCGCCGGACGTGTAGTGCAACCCGGTCCTGGGCGCTTCCTTGTTGAGCCAGGCGGCATCGGTTGCGCGCATCCCGGGCGCGCCGCCGCCGCCGCCGGCCTTGATGTAATAGGCCACATCCGTGCCGTTCGAGAGGAATTGCGGCGCAAGTTTCAAATCCGGACCGCTGGTGTGCTCGATGCGGTCTTGGCCAGTCGCGGCATCCACCGAGACGATTTGCGATCCGCAACGGCCGATCCATTCGGGACGGCGCGCGCCCCAAGTATGCTCGGTCTCGATTTCGTAGAAGACGATGCGCTTTCCATCGGGCGACCATTTCGGCGACCCGAGGCAATATCCCGCTTTCGAGACGATCTTGCGGAAATCGCTGCCGTCGGCGCGAATGACGTAGATCGACAACTCCTGGGTGTGTTCCCAGCCATGCCCGTTGCTATGACCGATCCACGGCGTGTTGCGATCGGACGAGAAGGCGATCCATTCGCCGTCGGGCGACCAGGCCGGGCGGAAATAGCCGTCAGGGCCGTCCGGGTCGCCAGCCACCGCCGGGTTCCCGGTCAGGCTCCGCCGTTCGCCGGTGACGAGATCGACGACCCAGATGTTCGCCTTGTAACCGTCCGCGGTCGAGACATAGGCGCCTTTGGTCCCGTCGGGTGACAGAACCAGCGCATCCTCGACCGATGGCGTCGCGACGACGGGCTGGATGTCACTGCCGTCGAGGCGGCAGCGATAGACATCGGCCTGGCCGTCTCCGTTCCGCTCGGTCGTGAAGGTGATCCACGCGCCGTCCGGCGAAAAACTGGCATGATAATCCATGCCCGATTCCGCCAGCAGCGGACGTTCGTCCGACCCGTCGCTATTCGCAATGTACAGCGTGGAGGCCGACGGACCGATGCGGTTCATCAGCATCACGCCCTTCCGGCCCGGGCTCGCTTGATTGGTCACTTCGTGTCTCCCGGCAGTACAGATTTGACGATGCGTGGCGCGATTGACGGCACGTAGGCGGCGCGTGGTCTCAGGTTCGGCGGCATCAGCCCAGCCGCTCGATCTTCTGGGCCGCGTCGTCGATCAGCGCGGCAATTTCATGCTCGACGCCGGGCTCCAGCCTGGTGATCGAGTTGCCGAGGACCGTCTTCAGATTGTCCATCGCGCGGCGGATCGGCGCGTGTTGATCGCGCTCAAGGCTGGGGAGGGCAGCGAGCCGATCCTTCAGCGTGTCGACCTGGGCCGCCCGGGCGGCAAGATCGGCGAGACCGGCAGGCGTGATCGCGAATGCCTTGCGTCCACCTTCCGCGCTCACGGGCGCGATGAGTCCGACGTCTTCCATCAGCGCGAGCGCCGGATAGACGACGCCGGGGCTGGGAGCATAAGCGCCTGCCGACATCTGCTCGATCGCGCGGATCAGATCATAGCCGTGGCGGGATTCGGTTGCGATCAGCGACGCAAGAAGCAAGCGCAACTCGCTGGCCGCCAGGACACGGCCCCGTCCCCCAGGGTGGCGGCCCGAGCCCCAGCGGCCGCCCTCACGGTGACCGCCGAAACCTCCTCCGCCAAAATGACCCGGTCGACGTCCGAACGGACGCATGCCCTTCTTCCTTCCTATCAAAACGCCTTTAAGATATATCTAGATTGTATCTCAAGATCAATCACCGGAGCGGCTCTGATCGGCTGGAAGAGAGGTCGAATGGGCCTTCATCGCCCCATCCGCTCACATACGCCGCGCGGCTGCTTCCAGTCTTCCCGTTGTATTTATTGCCGAATATTCGCTGACCATCCTTCTACCACCTCTGCCATCCGGGTTCATGGGTCGCAGCGCAGAAATTATCGTTCGACGACGGTTGTTGATCACCTCCAGCGGCGAACACGCTCTATCGTAGACATACCGGAACGATCGGCTCGCACATCGTTGCGCAACCGTTTCTTCGGCCAGACAAGACCGCCCAAAGCGGCGGCGATATTCTCTTGGGAGGGATGTGATGGATAGGAACTTCCACGTCGTGGCTCGCGCAGCCTTGCTTGCCGGCGCCGGGCTCGGGTTTGTTGTGTCCGGTCCGGCTTTCGCGCAGGCAGCGACGGGCGCGACCGTGGCCGCAACTACATCGGCCAATACATCGGATAGCGCGGAATCACCCGCGGCTGCTCCGACAAACGGGCAGAGCCAGCCCTCGATACCGGCGGCTCCCCAGGATGATGGCGGGGTCAAGGACATCGTCGTCACAGCGCAGCGCCGGTCCGAGAATCTTCAGAACGTTCCTGTCGCGGTCACGGCGCTAACCCCGGAAACGCTCGCGGTTGCCGGCGTCGCCAGCACCGACGACCTGAAGGCGCTCACGCCGGGCCTGAACTTCAACACCAACCTCGGCGGCTTCGGCCAGCCGCGCATCCGCGGCGTCGGCACGACGGCGACGGGGCCGGGTATCGAGAATCCGACCGCGACGTATATCGACAACGTCTATATCGGCACCTCGGCAGGCGCGTTGTTCGCGCTAAACGACGTCGATCAGGTCGCGGTGCTCAAGGGGCCGCAGGGCACGTTGTTCGGGCGCAACGCCACTGGCGGTCTTATCCAGGTGACGACGCGGGCACCAAGCATCGAGCCTCATGCCGAGGTGCAGTTCGGCTACGGCAATTACAAGACGGTGAACGCCAGCGGCTATGTTACCGGCGGCATCACCGACACGCTCGCGGCGAGCATCACCGGCCTTTACGAAAATCAGGCGGACGGGTTCGGCAAGAACCTGTTCAACGGACAGGACATCCAGACGCATCGCGAGGTTGCCGGTCGGGTAAAGCTGCAGTGGAAGCCGGACGCGCTGACCAAGGTCACGCTATCGGGCGATTATAGCCAGATCACCGCAGCCGACCCCGCGATCCGGACTTACGGACTGACCATGTTCGGCACGCCGACACCCGGCGGAAATCGCGACATCGATCTCGATGTTCAGCCCTATCTAAACTCGCGCCAATGGGGGACGAGCTTGACCGCCGAGCGCGAGCTGGGCGGCGTTCAACTGGTCAGCATTTCCGCCTATCGCGATTCGAAGTTTCACGTGATTTTCGATGCGGATCAGTTGCCGATCAACGGCTTGGCGCTCGACGAAACCCAGATCGACAAGCAATTCAGCCAGGAGCTGCAACTGCAATCGACTGGCGGCGGTCCGTTCAAATGGGTTGCCGGCGCCTTCTATTTCCACTCGATCGGTAGGTACGACCCGATCCGAACGAGTGGCGCCTTCCTCGCGTCGCCGTTCTTCCCGCTTCAGGCGGTCGACCTCTATGTCGATCAACGTCTCGATTCCTATGCGGGTTATGCCCAGGGAACGTACGCGATCGACGATGCGACCAACATCACCGCTGGCCTGAGGTTCACGAGTGACCACCGCAAGATCGTTGAATCGCAGACGCTGACGGTGGCGGGTTTTCCGGTGCCGCAAGCGCCGGTGTCCGAGGCGAAGACATTCAACAAGCTGACGTGGCGGCTCGCGATCGATCACCGCTTTTCGCCCGACGTGATGGCCTATGCATCGTACAATCGCGGCTTCAAGAGCGGGTCGTTCGCGCCCGACACCTTCCCGATTGCCGTGCTCGAGCCGGAAACGCTCGACGCGTTCGAGGTCGGCCTCAAGACCGAGTTATTCGACCGCAAGGTGCGCTTCAACGTCGCCGCTTTCTATTATGACCAGAAGAACCTGCAGGTGAACCAGATCGTGCAGGGCGTGCTGCTGGTCTATAATGCAAGCGGATCGACCAGCTACGGCATCGACGCCGACCTGCAGGCGCGTGTCACCAGCAACTTCACCATCAATGCCGGCGCGAGCTATCTGCACGCCCGCTACAAGACGTTCCTGAATGCATTCGAACTGTTCCCGCTGCCGACTGGCGGCAACTCATTCGACCAGAACGGCAATGCCACTGGCAATCGATTGCAGAACACGCCGGACAGCACGATCAATGCCGGCGCTACCTACGACATACCGACGTCTTCCGGTAAATTCACGCTGGCGGCGAATTTCTACCACAACAGCGGATATTTTGCCGATCCGCAGAATCGCCTGCGGCAGGCCCCGTACGAGCTGGTCGACGCATCGGTCAGCTGGGTCTCCCCCGACGGGCACATGCTGATCCGTATCTGGTCGAAGAACCTGACCAACTCGTTCTACTATCAGCAGACCAATCCGCTCAATGTCGGCGACAATTACGTTGCTGCCGCGCCACGGACATTTGGTGGGACGATCGGCTTCAAGTTCTGATTGGGCGAACGGCGGCCGGTGTGAGCCGGCCGTCGTGGGGTTCTTGGATGAAAGGCAGGTCGATGGTCCGTTCCGTGTTCGCTGCCGTTCTGTTTGTCGCCTTCGTCTCTGGCGCTGTCGCCAAGGACGAGCCGGCTTCCCCCGTGCCGATATGGACCACGCTTGGCACCGCCGGCGGGCCGGTGACATTTGCCGAACGGTCGCAGCCCGCCAATCTGCTGAGCCTCGGCAATGACAGGATCGTCGTCGATTGCGGCGACGGTTGCGCCGAGCGTCTCGCTGGCGCCGGCGTATCGCCGATGGCGGTCAAGACGGTCATCATCAGCCATCTGCACCAGGATCATGTCGCGGGTCTTTATGGGTTGATCAGCCTGCGCTGGATGATGGGCGCGCCGACGCCGATAACGATCTACGGGCCGCCGGGAACTGATCAACTGGTCGACGGGATCAAGCGGTCGCTCGCGCCCTCCGAGAAGATCGGCCTTCCGAGCGGCGCCCCGTCGCCGCTCGCACTTTCCGACATGGTGAAGGTCGTCGTCGTGAACGACGGCGCGGATTTCACCATTGGCGGGATGCGCGTGCGCGCGGTGCGGAACAGCCATTTCGACGAAAGCGGGCAGCCCGCCGCCAATGGTTCGGTGTCATTGTCCTATCGGTTCGATAGGGGCGGCCGCGCGATCGGCTATACCGGCGATACCGGCCCCAGCGATGCCGTCACCAGATTGTTCACCGGCGTCGGCCTGATCGTCAGCGAAGCGGCCGATCTGCGGGGGGCCGAAGCGGCCATCAACGCGCCGAATTCGCCGGTTCCGCCGGCGGCCCGCGCCGGCCTGGTTCGGCATATTGCGGAACACCATCTGACACCGGCGCAAGCCGGGGCAATGGCGGCGACGGCCGGCGCGCGCTGCCTCGTGCTCACGCACCTCAGCATCTCGGTGCCCACCGCCATTGGAGCACCGGCGCTCGAGGCAGATGCCCGCAGCAAGTTTGCCGGCAGCGTCAGCGTCGCCCGCGATCTCGACCGGTTCGTCGCGCCGTTGCCCGGCGCGCTTCCCCCGGGCGATTGCGCCGCCAGATAAGATCAATTTCAACCACAGGAACCGACCGTGCCCGCACCTTCACCGTTTTCGACACCGACGGCCATTCCCTATTATCCCGACAAGGCGCTGTTCTTCGTGGGCGGCGGCGCGGTCCGGCAATGGGAGTATAACGGCTGGAAGCGCGAAAGCATGAGCTGGAAGGAGACCTGCTATATCCACGGCGGCCTCTCGGGGCCGGGGCAGGTGGTCTATTCGGGGCCCGATGCCGAGGCCTTCCTGGCAAGCGTCTTCGTCAACAATTTCTCCAAGTTCGCGGTCGGGACGGCGAAGCATGCCATCGCACTCAGCGAAGACGGTCTGATCACAGCGCATGGCGTGCTGCAGCGGCTGGCGGATGATCGTTTCCGGCTATTCGTCAGCGGCCCCTGGTCGCTCTACCGGCATAGCCTTGGCGGCTTCGATGTCCGGCAGGAGGTGGAGAACAACTTCCTCTTCCAGATCGCCGGCCCGACCTCGCTTCAGACGCTCGAAGCGGCCACCGGCGAAAGCCTGCGCGACGTCAATTTCCTCCGCTTTCGCGACACCAGCGTGAACGGACACGTCGTCCAGATCCTGCGCGTCGGGATGGCGGGAACGCTGGCCTATGAACTGCACGGGCCCGCCGACATCGGACCGGAAGTGTTCGATGCCGTCTACCGCGCCGGAGAGCCATTCGGCATCGAGCGGCTGGGCTGGCAGACGTTTCCCGTCAACCATGTCGAAGGCGGATTCCCGCAATTGTTCTGGACGTTCACGTCCGGGTTGTACGACGACCCCGGCTACCTCGCCTTCGCCGACGCCAATCCGCACATGTGGTGGGGCCTGCCCGAGTTTGTCGGCAGCGTCGATCCGGCGGACCATCGCGCCCGGTACCGCACGCCGGTCGAGGTGGGCTGGCAGCGATCGGTGCGTCTCGACCACGATTTCGTCGGGCGAGCGGCGGTCGAACGCGAACTGGCCGCGCCCAAGCGCACCGTCGTGACCCTGGAATGGAATCCCGAGGACGTGATCGACATCTACGCCTCCCATTTCCGGCCGGGAGAAGAGTATAAATATCTCGAAATCCCGGGTTCGCCGGCGCACCGTAAAACCTACGCGCATGCCGATCACGTGCTGAAGGACGGGCGAGAGGTCGGCGTGTCGTCCGGGACCATCTACAGCTATTATTTTCGCTGTGTCATCTCGATGGCGACGATCGATATCGACCAGGCGGACCTGGGCAACGAGGTCGTTGTGCTGTGGGGGGACCATGGCGGCAGGATGAAGCAGGTTCGCGCCCGCATCGCCCGGTTTCCCTATCTCGCGGAAGGCCGCAACCAGGCCGTCGACGTCTCGGCAATCGTGCCCGGAAATTAGAGGGCGCGATCAGGCTGGGTTTCGCCTTTGCAGGGGACGGCGCACCGTCCCTTCACTTATCCGATCGTACGGTTGCGCGCCTCGTTATAGATGTGGATCGCGCCGCCGACTTCGTTCGGCGCCTGCGCGCGCTGCCTGAACCATGCGCCCAGAAAATCGACCAGCGCGCGTACCTTGCGCGGTACATTCCCGCCGGGCGCATAAGCGGCGTAGAGCGGCGCTTCCTCCAGCGCGATTCCCGGCAACACT
>Ga0307517_10014653_pt1 | contig 10503 bp, 10 predicted proteins | sample 23_EM_MG_FD_194515 | JGI IMG/M metagenome (GOLD analysis project Ga0307517, IMG submission 194515) | Populus trichocarpa ectomycorrhiza microbial communities from riparian zone in the Pacific Northwest, United States - 23_EM | ecosystem: Host-associated > Plants > Roots > Unclassified | place...
CCTTCCGCCAAGCATCCTTCGTCAATTGCTGGGGCGGAGTCATTACGGATAAATGAATATGTGGTGGGTCCGTCTCACCTGAGCGGCGTATGAACGCACCAATCTGCCCGAAATGCTCGATGGTTTCTGCTACCGTCTCCCACTCCTGATTGGTATAGTCGACATTGAGTATACGAGGGAAGATTTGGAGTAGCACCAAGGTGACCGTCATCGCAGACTCCTCCGGGATAGGGGCCTCTCCAACCACAAGATCCGTCAGAGCGCAATCATTCTTCCGAACAACAGGGTTATCGTCGACAACAGACGCTGTCGCCGCACTAGTCGCCACGTCGACCAAGCTGCTTGCTTGAAAATGGATACGAAGCTTGGTGAGGTTGGGGCAGCGAGAAGCGAGGCCGACCAGTCCGGAGACCGTGGCACCAGTGGGCGTTCCGCATGGCGCCCCACCAAGTCGAAGAATCTCCAACTTTGGCATTGCCAGCGCTAGGCTCATGATGATATCGTCGTCCACCCTTGAACAGCAACCGTCACCACAGGAGAACTCTATCTCGAGTTCTTTTAGTTGTTTGAACGGAAGGAGAGAGCGATAATCTGGATCCAAGGAGCATGAGGTGATGAATCTAAACGTTGACAGTGTGTTCTGAGCCGACGCCGCGAGTGCAACGCATTCGAACGCCCCGGGAAGGTCGCCACCCGAGTCAGGGTAAGACCAGAATGTAACAGACTCCAACTTGTCGAGCTTTACCCCACGGAATCCTCGCAGCCAGTTGAGGTCCTCAAATTCGACGCCGATAGCAGTGAGATTCGGGAGCGTCACCGTCGGCAACGATGCCGGTCCCTCAATGATTGCCCACAGATCTGCCAGTCTGGGGAGTTTGTACACAACCTCTCTCGCCTCCTCTGTCAACGGACAATCCACCTGGAGCATTCGGAGGGAATCTCGGTTGCAGTCAAGTAGCATCTCCGAAACTGCGTCAACGATAACTGAATCTCTTGGTATGTCTTTGAGAACGATGGACGCCAGGTCAGGACAAAGTGTTGGAAACCCGCTGATCATGGATGCAACCGTCACCGTGGGAGAGCCTTCAGCGAAAGTAACGTCGATCTCGGTTGTTTGAGGAGAGAGAAATAGCGGGATGAAGGGAATGAACTCTTCCGTGGCTTCCTCGCACTTGAAGGATTTCAGCCTCGGAAGGAAGGGATCGTTGGCGGTACGGAGCTGCAGCGTCAGGAGCATGTCAGAAGCCACCGGATCTTCGGAGATATCCACTTTGAGAGTCTGCATTCTTCGAGCATATCGTCGGAAAGCAGTCCATTCTGCTTTCGTCGGGATCCTCTTGAAGGTCTTTCAAATCGAACGGTTAAGTTCAGAGAAAACGAACACCACTGAATGACTCACAAAACTTTCGCCCCCTTCCTCCCAAATCTCCTGTGGAAAACAGTCGAGCAGCGGGGTCAGCCGATCCTGGGTCTCCCATAATGCATCCAACACAGGGTCTTCGAAGCTTTTGCAGCAGCATGCCAAAGCGACAGCAGCCGCTTTTGCTCCTGCCGCGACGACTTTGCACGCCATTAGCCTCAGGATCTCGTCCACGCTGAGGCAATGGTGCATCTTGAACCCAGAAGAAGCGTTTAGTGAGTCGATTAGGGGTGCGAGGAAAACTGACAACTCGCGGTCAATGCCAACGTTGCCGGGGAGTTGGACGTGCGCGTGAGGGACGAGGGTCAAGAAAAGAAGCGCCCGTGTAACACCCACGGGTTGCAACGACCCGCCGACTGCACTGGGCGTAGTTTTTAGCCGTCACCCCATCACACGACTTTTAAAGCATTCTATATCATACGTTGAAGCGGTACGAAGATACAAGTTCTGTTGGGCAAGAGAGACGTGAAGTGGTTGATGTAAAGTCAGGGCACTGTCCCCTTGGACCATTTCTCGGTTAACTGCCGCTCTTGAGTGTGGCTCCTGGTGAGGTGTCATTGAGGTTACTTCGAGGTGTAACAAAGGGGGGTTGCTTACGTGCAAAATTGGCGAAAAGGGTGATTGTGTCCATGACCGTCCTCCAGCCCTTATCTTCGGCGCATTCGATACTTTGTATGTGCAGGAAAATGCGGACTAGGGTCTGGGCAACCATGAACGCTGACCTCCCCCCCCCCCGGCACGGGTATTTTCCCAACTTCGAGTATCGCCAAAGCGCAATCCCACCACGGACTAGTGGACCCAGCGTTAGAAGTCGTCCCAGGAGTCGCTGGTGGGGCACTGAGACTAGCCACTTGGAAATGTACGCGAAGGACAAAGAGATTCGGGCAGTGGTGGGCGAGGACCATGAGACCCTTGACTGTCACACCGGTTGTGATACGGCGGCACGGTTCATCGCCAAGGCTAAGATATTGTAGCTTTGGCATCGCTCGCGCCAGGCTGGTAATGATATCGTCGTCCACGCTTGAGGAGCAATCATTGCCGCAGGAGAATTCGATGACGAGGCATGTCATTTGCGTGAATGGGAGGAGAGAGGTATAACTTGGGTTCCATGAGCACGATATGTGGAGAGTGAACCTTGAGAGCGTATTCTGAGTGGATGCGGCGAGTGCAACCCTTTTGAATGCCCCGAGGAAGTCGCCGATTTGTTCGGATCGAGAGTCGAAGATGACGGATTCCAACCTTTCAAGCGTTGCTCCGTGGAACATCCGCAACCAGTCGTAGCCGTGGTCGCATTCGATTGCTAGGCTGGTAAGATTCGGAAGCACCGCTGAGGGTAATGAAGTGTCCCTCTCGATAATCGCCGACAGTTCACGTAGGTTGGGTAGGTTGTAAATCACTTCCTGGGCCTCCTCTGTCAATGGGGAACCCACACGAAAGCACCGGAGTGTATTTCGATTGGTGGCGAGAAGCATTCCAGAAACACCAGCAACGATCGCCGGATCTCTCGGAAGGGATTGGAGAATAATCTTCTCCAAGTTGGGACAAAGCGCCGGGAGGGTCATTAACGTCGAAGCGACCATCGCTGTAGGGAGGTTGTATCCACTGAATTTGATATCGATGACGGTGGTTCTAGGAGAAAGGATGAAGGGGATGAAGGGGATGAACCCCCCACCGATGTAAAACAAACGGAGGGTTCTCAGATTCAGGAGCAAGGGTTTTTTGATGGTGCCAACTTGCAGAGCGGAGAAGATTTCTGAAGAAAGGGCGCCTAGCTCTTCCCATTCTGTGAGACTTCGCATCCTTCGAGCGTACTTCCGGAAGCGGGCCCGTTCCAGGGTTGTCGGGAGTCTTTTGAGAGACTTAGGAATGAAACAATTGAGGGAGAGAAAACGTATGTTGTTGGGGCACTCACAGCGCGCCGGCACTTATTCCGGACACCTCCTGGCAAGGAATTCAACAACGGGGTCAGTCGATTCTGTGTCTCCCATAATACGTCCAGCACCGGGTCTTCAAAGCTTTTACAGCAGCATGCCAAAGCGACAGCGGCGGCCCGTCCTTTAGACGTGATGAGTTCGCAGGCGATAAGTCTCAAAATTTCATCCACGTTGAGACAGGCGTGCATCGGACCTAGAAGGTGCATTTAACCGTGTATCGATGGCATGCGGATAAAACGACAGCTCACGGTCAATGTCAGCGTTGAGATGATATGGAGTGGTCGTGGTTGCCGGCTTTGTTCACCGCAAGCCAGAACGCATAGCACGGAAGGATTTCGAAGACGTCCAGGTCAAACAACGGAGCGCCCGCCGATCGTCAGCTGGGGAGCCCAGAGTATGTACTGAAACGGAATTGTACGAGTACGTGTTTCACCGTGGCAAGGGGGGTTGGGATCTTGGGTGGCACTCACATAGAGGTCCATCGTACGTTCTGTCATTAATACACGAATTTCACTTCACTCCGCCAGGGAACGATAGCAAGTTCAAAGACGTAGAAATGGGGGAATATCAGGAGGTATCGCATTGGCGGCGCCGAGGCACCCCACCGATGCACAGGACACAACGAACATGACAAGGAGTTTGGGCACGTCTCTCCTCTGCGCCACCAGAACGCTTTCGACGTATCCGCACACAGGGGCCCACACTATCCAGCTCAATCTGAAGCGGTATGTTCCCGTGATTTCCTCGTCACAATCAACTTCACCGTCGCTGATTCAGAACGGTTCAGTTGGCCCCACGGGGGTTCCTCCGGCCACTAATGACCAAAAGCCATCGCGCAGAGTTCTTCACCATCTGGCACATACTCTCCGGACTTGGATATCCAGGGGCGTGAGATAGGGTCGCATGCTGACAACACACCCATCACAGGTGCTTCGCGCTTCATTCGTGAACAACCGCCATCATACAGTCAAAGTGTTCCAGTGTTCTTGGTCCAATTGCTTAGGGAAAGGTTTATCATCAACACAACAGACGACATCACCATACCTTTACTAACCCCTAAGCTGTGCTTCCGTATGAATTCATACCTTTCCGTGTCCAGCTGAGACATGGTAAAGGGACGATTTTTAACCAGGAAAAAGCTACAGAGGTACAGAAGCCGAAACCAAACCTAGTACCACACTCCGATAAGCCTCTCACATATTACTCTTACGCCTGGTTCTCCGGAGAGGCTTGTTCTTCGTTTCTTGGGTGAATGTAAGCGGGCGATCGCGGATCGATCTTTCCTTGCGATTCGGCTGGAAAAAAGTATCAGCTTCAGGGTTCCGAAAGGATCCTCATAACAGGCTCACGTGTAGTGGACCAGAAGTAACAAACCAGGCCGGCAATAATAACTACGAATGCCGCAAAGTACAGCCAGAATGGCTGGTAACGCTGTAAATCCATCCGGTTACCGGGGAGTCAGGCACACAGGTACTGGGTACGGACGTACGTATAGGAATAGACCTAAGGTGTCGATCAGGGTACTGACATCTTGGTAGAAGTGGAATTTGCTTACCAAACAGAAGCCCGAAAAAGTTTGCTGAGAGCAAGTTGAGGTTATAGAACACTGAGCTCGTCAATCGATAGATGATTGGAGCCGTCGTGTACAAGATGAACAACGCGGTGGTATAAGCAATCAACAAACCGGCTGCGAAGGCATACTTAGCCCAGTGGTTCACGAAGGGGCGGAGCGGAACTCACCGATTGGGCCGTTCCAGGTGGCGTCCCTCATCCCTTTGTGCTCCAGGCCGGCCGCTTGGATGCCATTAATGAGAGTACCCCACATCCCGAGCTGGCCCACAACCTCATACAACGGTGACTGGCGCACGAAGAACTCTTCGGCGGCGTTTGCTGGTCGCACGGGTGTCAGCAGATGGCGTCTCAAATAGCCAAGGAGTCCACACTAACTGAACCCATATAAGGTGGCTCCAGCAAGCATCAATAGGTCACCTTTGACCTTATTCACCGCTTCGTGGTCCTTATCGGTGAGCTGATCAGATGCGACGAGCATCCCCATGCCGCCAACGCAGATAAGGATGCCCTGATGCGATGAAAGCAGTCATCGTTAGTTGAAAACCAGATGGCGCGGGTGCGGACTTAAATGCATACAGTGAGCTGGGTCCAGGCATACTTGGTCCGCATGAACAACCATGAGAAGAAAAGGCACGTTGGTATCGCCCACCTATCCGCCAACGATACTCAGAAGCGGGAATTCTCCCCGAGAGGAGAAAACCGACGAGTTGAGTAACATGCAGGATAACAAGTCTGTGTATTGGTACGCTTTCACCACCGCGAAATTTGCTTCGACATCGCACGCGGCCATAATAAAGTCTAAGGATCGGTTGCGGGAGGGGACAGAGTGAATGGAGGTTCTACCCACATTTCCAGCCATCACGGACCACCATCTTCCCCCATCCTGGGAAGCCATCTGCGGTTGATTGGTTGAAGAGGTTAGTCGGGGGCCATCGTGTTCCTTTGTCAACTTACACTTGTAGATGGTGTAAGGCGTGTAGGCGATGAACAAAGAGAAGTACCTAGAGCAGAGACGGTTAGACAGCGCAGGGCGTGGGTCACTGCACACACAGGAAGAATGACTGGGTAGTCGGTAGGGCCCATTCGCGATTGACAAGTTCCGTGGTCGTAACGTCGGAACAAGTAATACACAACGACACGAGTTGACCAGCCAGCAGGCTGAGAATGAACCTCTTCGACCAAACGCTAGCGAACCGAGCCCAAAGTGTCTTGAAAAACACCGATGGCGAGTCGAACCGGACCCTTGGCCTCGAAATCTTCTCCATGTTCACGGACCGTATGGTGGGACCGGCCTCATCCCCGAAGTTGGATGAGACTGGGGAAGGAGATTGCTGCATTGGCTTCGTGAGAACAGCCATGACGCTTGAGTCCACGAAGACTCTTGCCAAACATTTATGTCGGAGGGGCGGCCCTCCGATGGAGCCTGGAATTGAAACCGTCTTTCTATCGGCCAATTGGACAACCGGGGTAAATTCTTACCATGGGGAGTACATCAGGTGGTAATACTTGTCCCACCATCGTCATTGACTCTCCGATTCTCGTGACCCAGTTGTTGCATCGCTGAATAGGGTTTCCACGTACCCCGTTTGTAGAACGCGTCTATCCCAACACGCGGCACAGTAGACAGATATCAACGCTTGCAATAGCGAGCTTGCTGGCGGATGGTCAAGGTCGGGGTGAGAATTTACACGCTGCAATGCTTCCACATGTCCGGTCCGCTGACGACCGTGACGGCGGGGATACGACGCCCATCCCTTGCTTTTGCTCAGCGGAGTCGGCGATCCCTCCTACTTGGACTACGACTAGCTGTCCAATCCATCCACGCAGATGCCGATGCCGACATTCGTGCGAGAGGCCCATTGTCCCGCGATCAGCCAGGACCGAGCTGGAACGGCGACCTACTCGGAGAAAACCGCCTCGAATGATCGGAACAAAGCGAGCGCGATAAACCCCTTGACTGTGACTCCTCCCGGTTGAAAGATTTTTAACTTTTGCATGCTGGTAACTGGCAGGGGGATATACTAAGTGCCCGCTCGGCTATTTTAGAATAAGGTAGGGTCCTGCTAACCCCTGCTGATAAAACTCGAAAATTTGTCGCCCAACACTTCTCGAAAGTGGGGACAGTGAACCCCTGACAAACAGGTGGAAAATGAAATTTGAAACGCAACCACTACGCACCGGACACCGTGGTCGAACACCTCTCCAAACACGAGCTATGTCCCGACGCCCCAGGACCCGTCCGAAAAGAAGCATTACAGCGGCTTGCGCGGTGCTCCTTCACCCACGTCCATCGACGAGCTTGGAACACCATCGGATCCTCATGTCGTGGGAGACGACGTCGACGACGGAGTTGCCCGCGTTCACGGTCATGGTGGGCAACCCGGCACCTGGCACCCTGCTGACAGGATACCCTACGAGATTACCAGATGTTCTGGGAAGTAAAACATGTCATTAGGGGTGTACCGTAGGGGCTGGTCCGTTTTTTTATCTGCCAGCCTGCCACCTACTGCCAACCCCGGCAGAACCCGCTGGGCCTTTCTGCTTCCTGGCCCCGCTTCCTGCCCAGGTAACAGCTCAATGGGATGCTTGGCTTTTTTCTCCGTCTTACTGGGGGATGCACGGTATCAGGCGGTGTCATACTATGGTGGATTTCGTTGCCAGCTATGCTTCTGTGCGTCAGTCCGCAACGTCCCACGACCTCTCCATACCAGAACTGTTCCATGAATTGAACAATAACCTGGGCCTGGAATACACTAGGGTGCGAGAAACCCGTCTCCTTCCTGTCGTTTCCACCACGCTGGAAACCGATGTGGGTATATCTTGATCTATCCATCTCAACGGGCGCGGGGGCAAGGCCTTACGGTGAACCCTTCAGATCGGAAGTCTCTCAACTGGGTTTTGCGTTCGGTTGTATCGGCTTTCCGGTATTCTTTTTCATTCAGTGAAAGCAGTGTGAATTAAATAACGCCGTGGAAGACATGACTATGTGTCGTACATATAAAAAAACAGCAAGCACTGCCTCACATGATCGTTTCCCGACAGATTCCCTACACGACCGTGCTTCCTGGTGGGACGTCGTTACGGATTATTGGAGGTGTGGTAGGTGCGCCTTACCCGCATGATGAACGTGGATATTAATCCGTTTGAAGAGCTTCATAGTTTCCACAACACCCTTCCACTGCAGATTAGCGTATTCGATACCGAGCATCCGAGGGAAAATACAGAGGAGGGTCATTGCAACTGCCAACGCTGCCTGCTCTGGGATGGGAGTTTCTCCGACTTGAAGCACCGTTAAAGCACAATTCTCTCGCGGAATAGCAGCTGCGTGTTTGGGTGGGTATGGTGGCTCAATGTTAGTTGCCGCCTCGACCAATTCCTTCACTCGCAAATGGATACGAAGCTTAGAGAGATGGAGGCAGCGACGGGCGAGGGCGACGAGTCCCTTGAGTGTAACACCGGTGGGGGTCCGACAAGGCTCTTTGCCTAGTTGAAGGATCTCCAACTTTGGCATCGCTTGTGCTAAGCTGATAACGATATCGTCGTCAACTCTCGACGAGCAGCCGGCGTGACAGGAGAACTCGATCTCGAGTTTTGTCAATTGTTTGAATATGAGCAGGGATGAGTAGTTCGGATTCCACGACTGCAAAGTTTGAAAGGCGAACCTCGAAAGTGTGTTTTGGGTGGATGTGCTGACCGCAACACGTTGGAATTCTTCGAGGAAGTTGCCGATCTGGGTGGATCCGGACGCAGCGCGGAAGGTGACGGAACGCAACTCCCCGAGTGTCGCCCCGCGGAATCCCTGCAACCAGTTACACCCATGGTCGTATTCGAGGCCAATTGCGGTGAGGCTTGGAAGTGTCACTGGGGGTAACGATGTCGCCCCCTGCAAAACTGCCCATAGCTGGGATAGTTTTGGGAGTTTATAAAGAACCCCGCGTGCCTCTTTTGTCAATGGGGAGTTTACCAAGAACACCCGGAGAGTGTCTCGGTTGCAAGCGACCAGCATCTCAGAAACAGCCTCAGTGATAACTGGATCTCTTGGTGGAAGGTTAAGGGCGAGCGCTCGAATGTTGGGGCATAATATCGGTAACCAAACGATCGTTGACGCGACCATTGCTATGGGGGAGTTCGCAGCGAATTTGATGTTGATATCGATTGTGTTGGAGGAGAGAAATAAGGGAATAAATGGGACGAATGCTTCAGTGGCTCCACCACACTCGAAGACTCTCAGCCTCGGAAACAAAGGATTGTCGCCGGTACGGAGTTGTATCGCTGAGAGAACGTCCGAAGCTATCGGGTCTCGCCAGGAGGCGTCCACTTGGAGCGTCCGCATTCTTCGAGCACATTTTCGGAAACGACCCCATTCCGCCTTCGTCGGGATTCTGTTGAAAGTCTTCCCCCGGTGGAGCGATTAGACAGGGAGGAACCAAGTACCGTCAGTCAACTCACAGATTGACCCGCTTCTACTTTCCAGACATCCCCCGGCAAAGACTTGAGTAACGGAAGCAGTCGATGCTGGGTCTCCCACAACGCGTCCAACGCAGGGTCTTCAAAGCTTTTGCAGCAGCACGCTAAAGCAACAGCAGTCGCCTTGGCTCCTAACGCGACGAGTTCTAATGCAACAATCCTAAGAATCTCATCCACGCGGAGGCATGGATGTGGCATTCTATTGGACTGAGGAAATATGTTTAGCAGGTGCGTCAGAGGCGCGCGGAAGGCACGGCAACTCACGGTCAATGGCGATGTTTCCAGAAAGAACCTCGTGTATTTACAGTCGCCCGATTTGTTCGCTGTGAGCTGGGGTGAACGGGGGACCCAAAGATGCGTAGGTCAAGCAAGGGATAAAGCGCCCGACGACCACCAATCCCACGTCGCTAGCGCTGTTCACACGTCAGGTTGTACATTTCGCCCTCAAATCACTCGATGACTACACTGGGCGTAGCTGGTTTCCATCGCCCAATCGTACAGGTTCCACAATATTCTGCATCATACATTGAGGTAGTACGGGTTAAGCGACGAAGAAGATGCAAGGTCTGTGGACAAAGAGGGACGTGAAATGGTTAATTTAAAGTCGGAGCGCCTTCCCTCATTTCCCAATCAACTACCACTCTCGAGCGTGGCTCCTGTAGAGGCGTCACTGAGGTCTCTTCGAGGTCTCTCAAGGTAGCGATCCTTACCTAAACAATCGACGATTCGTCTGGAAAGGGAGATTGCGTCCGTGACCTTCTCCCAGCTCTCGTCGGTATAATTGATGGTTTCCAAATGTGGGAAAATGCGGACGAGGGTCAGGGCGACCACCAACACTGACTCCTCCAGCACGGGGATTTCCCCAACGTCGAGTTTCGTCAAGGCACAACCCCTCCGCATAGCAATGGACACAGTGTTGGAAGTCATCCCAATCGTCGCTGGCGGGACGCTGAGGCTAGCCACTTGAAAGTGTGTACGAAGGTGGAGGAGATTTGGGCAGTGGCGGGCGAGGACCATGAGCCCCTTAGCCGTGACACCGGTGGGGATGAGGCGGCACGGTGTGGCGCCGAGTTTAAGATGTTCCAGTTTTGGCATCGCTCGCGCCAGGTT
>Ga0307517_10014656_pt1 | contig 10501 bp, 10 predicted proteins | sample 23_EM_MG_FD_194515 | JGI IMG/M metagenome (GOLD analysis project Ga0307517, IMG submission 194515) | Populus trichocarpa ectomycorrhiza microbial communities from riparian zone in the Pacific Northwest, United States - 23_EM | ecosystem: Host-associated > Plants > Roots > Unclassified | place...
TCCAGGTACCCGGATTCAACTCGGCCACGAGGGTGTAGCAGACTACCATTAATGAAATATATAAAATTATATACAGGCTATGCTAGAAATCGAGAGGGTGAAAGCGGACGAAGGTAGGCGTCTACGTCGTGGGACCAGCAGGGTGCGGATGAGGGTAAGAGTCCGCGAAGGGCGCCGGCAGGGTGCGGACGAGGGAAGGAGTCCGCGTAGAGTGTCGGTAGGGTGTTGCAAGCATTATGGGGCGTCCCCGGACGAATCTAGGCCATCGGGCTCCCAGAATCTGGCAGGTCTACTCGAGAGACCCCCGGGCGAGAACAGACTGAAGGTGGGTGTTCGGACGGAATCAGGCCGTGACAAGTGCGCCGGGTGGTGAGGACGGGAACAAAGGTGTTGGGAGGCACCAGGCGCAGGAGGTGCAATCCTAGGACGCCCGGACGTTCAGGACGTTCAGGACGCACAGGACTCAAAGGCGGACGTTTTGGACGTACGGAACGAATGGGGCGGACGCATGCCGTCCGGGCGCGGGCCCTATCCGTCTGGAGTAAATGTCTTTTTTTGCTGATGCATCTGCCAAATATTGATTTAGGAAGCTATATTTCTCCAAGTCGGAGGGGGGTTTTGCTAGTACCTAGGTATTAGTGATTAGTTTTTGTTTTATTTCATTTGTTTTTGTTTTGCGTGGGGTTTTTATTTGCCATGGGATATTTCCCGAATGCAGCGGTTGGACCCTAGTGAGTGCTAGTCATGTAACTAAAATCATACCACGGAATTAACAAAACAAACCCCCCCCCGGTGTCGAATGTGTTGTGTCCAGCGTGATGTACTGATACCAGACATACCAGGCGGTACCGGTGTGTACTCGCAATCTCGAAGTGTTTTTAAAAAAGACCAGGTCTACAGGAGGTTGCATCTGACCTGCATATGCAGGTTGAACCAATGAGAGAAGGACAAGTTCTATGTAGATTTAGGTGAAATCTCTGTGTTCTCCACTGGCGCTCTGTAGATTCTATACATTAACATCGCCAAACTTACCATTCTACTACCACAAATATTCACAAAGAAAAACCCAGAAAAATGAACAATGAACCTCATATTCCACAAGGCATTACAACCCCAATGGCCAAGTGCCGTCAAGTGGTAGCATATAACATACTAAGGGGAAACTGGGGCACTGCGGCAGAAGGATGAAATTGAAGGAGATTTCTGAACGAACGGGGGTGCTTGTAAGCACCTGTTTAAATATTATTCGAGAAGCAAAAAGACGGGCAGAAATTAGCGGAAACCCTGATCTTTGTGCCACAGAGAACCTCGAGCCCAAGCCAAATGCCTTGAAGGGCTCACAGCAGTACATAACACCACAGGAGAAGGAGTATTTGGTTGCTATAACTCTGTCTGATGGGGATCACTGCCGAATGACATATGCTGAACCAGCAGTAGAAGGTAAGAATAAAGAACTATTCTTTGATTCCTGAACTATATTAACTGTTAGTATTATTGGACAGCTGGTTTGAATATTAGTCGGCAAACAGTATGGAAGGTTTTTGTTACGGGGTAGCTAACACGGTAGGATTCCGGGCTAACTAGGCCGAGGATATTCAAGGCAACGGAATATAGATCAGGAAGGCTTAAGAAGAATTGTTTGATAAAGTAATAGGAGAATATCGTAATAACTTATAATATTGTTAAGGTCTCTTCTCCGTTGCTTAATGATGTTCTCAACCATCGGGGAGAGTCCTACTATTTATACTAATGTTCACGCTACTTTGACTTCTCTAGTAAAGAAGTATCTTTCTAAGAATTCAGTTCGTCAGAACAAAGTGCGAACACTGTTTGACCCTGAATCTTGCCCAGCTTTGACTCTGAGAATCTCCCGACTGCTATTTCTTCTGCGGGTGTCCTCACTCCACCAGTAGCCAGTCTTCGATCTCTTCGTCCTGATAGACTATAATGGAATATGGAGTCTAAATGCCTACAGACCAATAGTATCATGAGGATGGAGTGATCAAGTCCGATACTCATCTATCAATGCATAATGCGTATGCATTAGTAAGAGTAGAGAACTGGTTCTCTAATCATCATTCCAATCAGTTAGCCATATCTTGAAACGTGAACTCTTTGAGGTTCCTGAGTAGTCTCCCAGATGCCTCCGGGAAGTCCCTACTCAGGAAGCTTGGGTTCGGATATATGCTCTCCCCTATGGTGGCATATACCTCGCGCATAATTATGCAAGCTATTCCCGCTAGGGTAATAGTTTTGCAGGAAAATGGAATCCATAGAAGAAAGGCTGCAGAAAAGCCCTCCTTGACACTACCACAAAAAGCTGCACGGCTAGCCTTCTGCCTGCAGCATCGGAATACCGACTGGAAGGAGGTTATTTTCACTGATGAATCCTACTTTGAAACAGGAGCATTACATCATCGTCGTGCAAGAGGAGTCCTGCGCCGAGTTGGAGAAGCCTACCTTCCCCAAAATCTCCACAGAAAGTTTGCTCAACAGGCTACTGTAATGTTCTGGGGAGCCATTCTGTACGGAAAACCAGGTAATGGTTTCCCCTAATTACATTTTTAACTATCCTATCTAATTTTGTTAGGATCTGAGCTGCCATATCATACATATACTACACCTTATGAGACTGAGGTGCAGAAGGGGGCAGCTACTGTTCAACTGCAGCAGGAATATAAGGCAGAACTTCAAGAAATTGAGTGGTTTGGGCATATGAGATTTGAGCATCCTCGGGCTCCAGGGGAATTGAACGTGAGAAAGCTGGATAGGAAGGATGGAATTGACTGGTTTATCTATAGAGAAAGGATTCTGGTACCTTATCTCTATCCATTTACCATTGAGGCAAAGGCACAGGCTCCCGGTATTTTAATTATGGAAGACAATGCTCCCGCTCATATCCATCATTACCATAACTCTTTCCGGCAGCAACTGGATCTGCACAAACTTATCTGGCCGGCAAACTCTCCAGATCTAAACCCCATTGAAACTATTTGGAATAAGATGAACGACCTTTTAAAAGCCCAAATAGGACCAAGGATGACAGCTGCTGGGCTCCGTCAAGTTGTCCAGCAGGTTCTACTCCCATTCTCACTTCAGAAAAAGGTTTACCTACCTCTAACACCTTCTCGATATCTTCACAGGTCTGGAACGAGTACCCCGTTGAGCGAGTCAATCAGCATATTGACTCAATGGCTGCCCGCATTGAGGCCTGTATTGGGGATGAGGGTGGCAATGGGTTTAATTTCTAGTTTCTAAGTGTATCTTCTCTATAGACCGCTCCAGTAGCCATTCTTTTCTGTTTAAAACTCAAAGTCCTCCGGAGAGTACCCCCAGAAAATTTATCATAGTCTTTGCTGCACCTCATTGGCTCAACCTGCATATGCAGGTCAGACTACCTCCTGCGGACCCGGTCATTTTTAAAAACGCTTCGACATTGCGAGTAGAATATATAGGCATGTACCGGCACTGGTACAGTACTAGTACAGGCATAGCCCATACCAATTGAGCGCCAAACTCCTTCCCCAACATCACGCTGCTGGCGCTGATCATCTACTGTACTCGCGGTGTCGAAGCGTTTTTAAAAAAGACTGCTATTGCATACTGCGGAGATCCTAGCAAAAAGGCCAAACTTGGGTGGTATGCAATAGCAGTCTTTTTTAAAAACGCTTCGACACCGCGAGTAGCTATTCTCGCTTCATCCCGGGCCCTGCCTGCCCTCCTTCTCCCACGGCTGAGCCCGTCCTAAGTTAATCTCGTGTTCCAGGCCTAAGCTTTTTTTACCATTGGCCACGCAAATGGCCGGGACCTTGGTAATTGCGGGTTCTTCCGGAAAGCTTGCGACTGAATTGGGAGTGTTTGACTGACTTGGATGATAGATAAGCTTCTTTCTTTCTTTCTTTCTTTCTCGGGAGGGTTGGTTACGGATGTTGGTGTGGGAATTTGTCAGTATCTGGAATGCTGGGGGAGAAGTGGAGGGATGTACTGGTACAAGTGTTAGTACTGTGCTATGCTTGCTAGATGCTGATGTTTTGGTGGTTGGTGAGCTGGTAGGAGCGGACTGGGTGCTGGATGGGTTTTTGATTTCCTCCTTTTTTTGATTTCTTCTTTTAGCAGTGCTGGCAGTAGGGTAGAAGTGGTTGACTGTTGGAGGCTGCGGTACTGTGGTTTCCACTGAGGTTTCCGATGTTAGTCTTGAAGTGTAACGCAATACCGTACACTCCCGTCCAAAAGGTTCTCGCTGATCTAAAAGTACTCCAGCGGGGCTTGGCGGCAACAAAAGTATCCACAACAGTATACGAGGCTCCGTTAAAGATGCTCCCCGGCCCGGAAGACCAAAAAGAACTCATATTCACCAAGTGGAAAGAGCAGTCCTTGCCAATCCTCATTCGCCCTTAAGAGAGGTTACGGATAAGTCGGATATGAACTACTCAATATATGAGAACTGCCTCGTGCCAAAATACTTGTACAAGTACCTCTGTTGCCGCCAAGCCCCTCCAGAGTACTTTTGGATCAGCGAGAACTTTTTGGACAGGAGGGTACAAGGGGGTAGACAAAAGTCGGGCCCACTTCCGAAAAGAGACGTGTCCGATGTATGTGGGCCAAACCAGATTGGGAAATTTGAGTGATAGTTGGTGAGAAGATTTTGGTGTCGGCAAAAAGTCGGGCCCACTTCCTGAAGGGGATATCTAATGAGTGAGATCCTATGAGTACGAAGTCGATATGCTATATACAAAAAAAGAATGAGAGTTCAGTAGTGCGTTGGCCCCCATCAGCATCAATTAGAGCTTGTAGGCGCTGTGGCATGGTTCATATAAGGGCTTCAAGCCTTCCATCTGAAATCCCATTCCAAACAGTGTTAAAAGCACCTCTAAGGTGCGCATATCACATCTTTCTTGTCCGCTCCACCTCCAGCGATTGAAATCTCAACACCATGGGAAATCATCGTGAGAGTGTCCTCCGCCTCTGATCTACCCCGTCCGTGGCAACTGCTCGGGGGTTATCACGCCTTCTTCTCCTTACTTCCTCTGGGGCCTTTGGCCTTCCCTCCCGGGGGTTATGGATTCCTTTCTGGTTCTGTTCATCTTCGTTGAGCACGCTCGCGTTGATGTTCCTACCCTTTACCCCGCACTTCGCGACGCGTCTCGCTTAGCGTTTTGCACGGTCGGCCACCCTCCTTCCTCCGTCAATACACGGTCGCTAGTTTCGGACTATCGGTGAAGTAGTTGCCCTGGTGGCCCTGCTCTCTGGTATTGTACTCTCTCCTGAGTTGCAGGATCGGTACAGTCGGCATTCGAAAAACTGTGACCCCGTCTCCGTCCTCCGTGTTCGTACTTCTCGGTTGTTTGGCGAGCCTTCCGCCTCCCGCTTCCCACTCATCGGATCTGCTTGCACCGTACTGCTACATCCTTCCTTAGCTGGCACCTTATCTGCCCTCTTGGCTGGCACCCTACTGCCCCTCACGATAGCTGGCACCTCCACTGCCGAGTGGCTCTTCTCGCCGGGTGGCTCCCCTCGCCCTCCTCATCTGCTCCCGCGATTTTACTCCACGGTCGCAAACCTTGCGTTAGGTTACGCTGTGTCATGGTATAGCACTACCTCCTTGGCCCATGCTAAAGCCGAAGCGTCGCGGCCCCCTGGCTTTTGCCTTGTTCGGATATAGCCTGCCCCTGTAGCCGTTCGGTTTGGGGTTCGATCTACTTTTCGTTTAAGGTTGAGCAATAGTGGTTTTATCTTCCCTCCCTGTTGGCACGTTGTTGCCATGGGAATCCTTTCTTTTGTTTCAGGGGGCCCGCCGAAGGGTTTGTGTCTTTCCCTGGTTTCTTTTCTATACTTGTCTTTCCTTACGTGTCTGGAGGAAGGTATTGCTTCGTCTTGCTTTCATCTTAGGTGCTATGAGGGGGGAGGATGGGCTCTGGGTTAGAGGGGTTTGATTTTTCCCATGAGGGGGTGAAGCGGGTCGTTGGATTGGTTATAGGTTTTGTTTCGGTCATAGCTAGCGCTCCATATCATTTCTTGTACCTTAAACAACGAATACATGATATTAAAAAAAAAAGAAAAAAAAAGAAAAAGGTGCGCATATCACCAATTGTGCCCCAAGTTTCCCCCAATTCATTTTCCATATCTAGCCATAAGGCTTGGATTAGGTTTAGATCAGGGAATTATGCCGGCCATCGTATTGTTTCCCCCTTATTAAGATTTCCGTACCGATTAGCCTATCCTTTATGGACTAGGGCACTATCCTCCACCACTGTTGCCCCACGCATACCTCTCACCACCTTTGTGCCAAAAGTGCACAAGGTGGGGATACATAATGTTCCTGACATAGAGCGCATAGTCGACCTTGGCTTTGCTTGGGATAAGAACTAATTTAGAGCATAGAGTGCCGCAGAATGCATCCTATACCATCCTTGTTGGCTTTCCTAGTAACTTAGAAGCAGTTACCGAACCCAGCAGTTGAGAAGGTGGACTTATCAGTTTAGAGAACATGGAGCCAATCCACACTAGTTCAATTCAAGCGTGCACGACACCAAGTAACATGAATAGGGCGATTGGCGGTGGGCCTCGCGAGCTTTCTTTGAGGCACACATCGATGGTAACCCATCGACTCCATCACCTTCTTCACAGTCCGATCGCTACAGGTATATCCCATTTCCAAACACACCTCCTTCCAACTCAGCCATCAAGTCCTTGAATCACACGTCACGAAGGCCTCCAATCTTTGTCTTTCCTCTTCATTGAAGATTGGTGGCTGCCTAAACCAGCAGGTGTTTGATGGAGTACGTATTAGGCATATGGGAAAAGCATACCCTTTCCACCTATTTTTGAGTACCCTGGGGTTACCCTACCTTCACTCTGGGAAGCTAACACCCCCCTCCAGCCCCGACGTTGGGACAGCGCGACGACACCAGACAGCATTGTAGTTGCATCCCAACAGCAAAAGACACTATCATTGGAACCTATCTCATAACACCATATACGTTGCGGCCCTCCCTGCGACTGGATATGGTTCACAGGATATATGAGAGTGGACCTTTGGCGAGCTTATGCAAGTGTCCTAGGCGAAATCGGTTGATGTCGCATAAGGTTACAGACATAGTGGTACAGCACAGGAAACTATGTCACTAAAGTAACAGGACATTTTCGTTGTGTCTACTCTGGAATCAAGTGAGAGTATGACTGAATCCACACCAATGGTACATTACCATGTAGGACTCTTTCGTAAGGAAGGACTGAGAGAATTGTGCCACTGGTACGATCCCGACTGATAGTCTGACCCAAGCATCGACACAGGAAGCTAGAGTGATATCTGCTACTGCGATATGTCCGACTACGAAGTTGGCCACTTCGTTCGTTCGATGATGAGAATACTGTCGAGCAGGCAGACAAGTTTCGGTTCCTCCTGACGGAAGAAGGATTGTGAACTCTGACTGGGACGTGGTGCCACACCTGAGAAATCAAGAGCTCCCCTGTTCAGAAGTTAATGGTAGGGTGATTATATTCAGGGTCAAATGGTGTTCGCACCATCAGGAAATGTTCGGAATGGTTAGCAGGTACTTAGTATGGTAGATACTTGTAGGCCGCACACTCTATTGACGCAGGATATAAATATCGAAGTACCTCCTGAGCTTTACGGAAATCATCACGCTACGGAGCAGAGACCTTATCAATATAATAAGTTATTACTAGAAAAATCTTTATTAACATTTTATGAACGTTTATATTGAGCCTACCTAGACACGTCTCCGTCTACGATAAAGTACCTTGGTCTTACCTATCTCGCTTGTTCTTAGAGATTTGGTACCACCTAATAGTACCACTGTCCTTTGCCCTTTGATATATCTATATATTTGCTATTGGTTATAATTAACCTATAGAGGGAGAATAGACTTTTACCTTTTGGCAAGTTCGCTGAAGGATATTAAAATGCTGGCCAATTTTCACCCAATTCCATCCAGCATTATCACAGAGTGTGATAACCTTCAACCTTTCATCCTGGGTGGTTTCCCGGTGCTGGACGCTTTCTGGATTTTGTTTACAAGTTCCTTTTTGCTGCATATTTCCAGAGATTTGGATACACCAAGGTGTTTAGGACAATGCGATACCAGTATGTTGTGTTCTTGTTGACGCGGTATAGGCTACCCAGTTGGCCGGGGGGTGCTTTGTGTAACGGGGCCTGAAATACGCTTACACCCACACTTGTATCATGCCCATACTGATTTTTTCTTTTGTTAAATCCGGGGTTTATTCGTACCTAGTTACAGGAAAATCCATGGCATGCAACCTAAGTTATAGCCTAAAAACCCAAGAAACTCACCCCCTTCCCAAAGAACAAATAAATGGTAAGTAAATACCACATCCAATCCTGTCATAATTGGAGCAATTTGTATTTCATGAAACCAAACCAAGTTGGCATTTTTTGTCTTTTAGGAAATCCCCCATCAACATAGGAAATCCTATTCTTATTATCACTTCTCTTCCATAATCACAGACTGAAAGTGAAAGAGCCCCCAGCCTAGGGCTATGAAAGAGCATGAGGTATTCAGCAGTAGTGGATGCCAGCCATGGTGTTCTTAATCTCAGAGGATATCATTCTAGCACACTTATGAAGCTCCAAGTTCAGTGGCAGGGCAGGATCGTGAGATGTGTTTGTGGTGTTGAACCCTACATCTCACCTTCCTAAATAGGAAGGTGAAAGGTGGGATGTGGAAAATCGTTGCGTTGAATATCTTTTATTCATAACTATAAAGCTAATGGAGTGACTACCTATCTAGGCTTGCACAACTATACGGTAGTATGTTCCAAGGAGTACGCCAGTCCCAACCCTGCCTAGCCCACAGTACATCTGGAAAGTACCACCCACGCGATTCGTAGACTGAAGTCCGAGTATCTGGCCAGCACATGGGAATCACATAATAAACCACCAAACTAGGGTATGACAAAGTAAATCCACCTCCCATAGCCATCTATCAAACACTACAGCAAGCAACGTCATAGCTACAACCAAGCCCACAATCCGGCAAACCGGTCACGCATCCCTCCAACCAAACCTCAATCCAACAAATCACATGTAACGGGGGCACTCTGTAGGAAGACGGATCCTAAGATTGCGACCGCACCGAAGACTCAAAGTAGAAATAAGGATCAAAATAAAGATAAAGATAATTCAATGTAGAATCAAGCGGTAAAACTTAATATCGTTAACCCTGAAGGCTTCACTCAATAAGTTCTCTCGAGGATTGTTGGTTACTATCAGAATAGGGTGTCTCTCGCTTTAGTTAAGTAGAATAATGTAAAGCCAGAGGACACCCGTCAACCATTCTGACATTTCTCGAGTACCCTGCCCAGCTCAGGGCTGTCCAACTCACCTGCCTAGAGTGAGCTAACACTTGGAGGCAGTCGGACCGCTCGGATATTAACTATCTCCACAAATAGGAAGTGCTTCCGGTTATGTCTCTCCAACTGCATCTGCATGAGTGAAAGCTCTTTCCTATCGGTAGCATATCAGTGGCCGACCGACATGCCCACTGTTGAGATAATATCCATTGGGACTCACTGGCCCAGCGGTGGTTTCGTCTATACAAGCTACGCAGTCCATCCGCAAGTCTACTTGGCTATACTAAGCTTCTAAACCTGACTGCATGCTCCTACGATAAGAAATCTCCTGCTGCCGGACTGCATGGGTGCTACCTACAGTCAACCATGCGGGACATTCTTAAATCGTGACAAGACTCACATCTCTAGAGTCCACTAATAACCCATGGTAATGCTACAGTTGACGGGGTAGCCCGGGACTGGCTTTGGGGTGGTTGTCCTGGAAGCCTAGCAGCTTCCCCGGTCAGCCCCAAGCCCTCTACTGTTAACCATACAACTACCCGGAGGTCAAAGTATGCCCGTAGGTGGTTCCCAGGTGTTATCCAGGTGGCGCCCCAGGAGGCCGTCACTCTCACACCCCTTATATATCCTGCGAACAGCTTCTGGTCGGTTGGACGGCCACAACTCATACGGTGTTGTGGGAGCGTTCCTATGGATCTCACTTTACTAGGAAGCACACAACTACACAGCCGTACAGTGTTGTTGCGCCGTACCAACGCTAGGGCCGCAGGGGGGTGTTAGGAATATCCCCTGAAAGTTACAGGAGGTTCGGACCACTCCTGTTCCGTCAGTAGCCCGTTTCGTGCCCTACGAAGCGGCTCTCTGAACATCGAAGAGCCCCACTATAGTGGGATAACTTCCCCCTAAGTGTAACGACCCTACAGATAGGTAGCTACAGTGGACTAGACTCAAGCCCGTATGGCATACCAAGTGGTAACCATATTGAGGATAGGCCAGTATACTTAGTATACTACCGGTAGACATGAGTTGGTACAAGTGTCTACATCAGCAAAAGTACACATTTGCCCCCTATACCTCATGAGGCATGTGAGGGATGGGGGGCAAAATTATCAAACTCCAGTTGATGTATGGGTCATCCATACCCTCATAAACCTCGGTTAAATCC
>Ga0307517_10014658_pt1 | contig 10501 bp, 8 predicted proteins | sample 23_EM_MG_FD_194515 | JGI IMG/M metagenome (GOLD analysis project Ga0307517, IMG submission 194515) | Populus trichocarpa ectomycorrhiza microbial communities from riparian zone in the Pacific Northwest, United States - 23_EM | ecosystem: Host-associated > Plants > Roots > Unclassified | place...
TCCAAAATTTTGCCCCCCGGTTCGTTCCTCTCTTTCTCAAAAAAAAATCGTCCCCCCCTCCTCTTCTTATCTGTTCTCTCCCCTGTATTTATAGGCAGCCGGGGGAGAGGTTCACCATACCCTGTCCAAGTGCAGGGCATGGTGGCGTGGGAGTTGCAAGGTATGGTTGTGTAGGTGTGGGTATGGGTCATGCGGGATTTTTGGGCAAGTGGGGTGGAGAGAGAGGGGGGAAGAATAGCAGGAAAAGTTTTCAAAAATCTCCTTCTCCCCTGTCTCTACATTTGCAGGGGAGAAGAAGCTGCACAGTGCCGTTCAAAACGGCACCGTGCAGGTTTTTTTTTTTTGAAGAAAAGGAAAATAAAATTTGGGAGTGACTCAAAATTGGGTTATGACAATAAGTGTGCTATCTATCAACACATATGACATATCGTATATAAGAGAAGATAGTGCTATCGGAATATTCTCTATTCTCTTGCATTACAATGTCTTTAAGTGTTTTTATGAAATATAATATCTAATATCATTATAACGATAATCAAAATGGAATGCCAAAATTCTTCAACAATCATGTATGGCAAAATACCTAACAATCTAATCACTCTATCACACATATGAGAGAAAAGACATTATTTATTATTATTTAGCCATGTTTAAATTCAATGAATTAGTATAAATACTCTATAATCATTTCTATGAATACCTTTTATTCTTGTTTTTTTAGACGGAGACTCATTTTATTTTATTATGCTAAATAATAATTTTATTTGGATCATCAACCCTTTTTATTTTATTTTAATACATGGACTATAATTGGTGACCTCTTTATTAAGTTTCAGTTAATTTTTGCAAAAATAAACCACCAAGTGAATTTTTTTATTGATATAAGTTCTTTCACATGGAATGAAGAGCTTTATGTGCAGATAATAATTATGGAGAATCAATAGAAAAATCATGATGAATGCTTAGGGAGATCACTATATAATATAAAGACATAAAAATTTTATTAGAAATATGAAAATTCCGTTTAGAGATATAAAAATAAATAATATCATGGAGAAAAATATAAAAAGACTAATTTGAGAGATGATTTTACTTTTATTAGAAAGTTTAAAAGAACTTTTTAATGCAAGTGAAGGTACAATTTCTGAATATAATAAGTCTTTAGCATTTTTTTTGTTAATTTTAACAGCAATTGTGATGTTTCTTTAACGGTATTAGATTTAAAAATATTTGCTTCAAAATCCAGCAAGATTTTAATAACATTGGAAAGAAATGATTTTAAATTCAATATCAATAGAGATATTTCACGGTTATCATCAAAATCAATATATTTTTATAATTAAATAAATATTGATAAACATGTATGATACATACATTTGCCTCAAATATCATTATAAAATCTATAAATGCCTGCATATCTAACAAACAATTGTAATTAAAATTCCATATTTTGTAGTGATAGCAGATTGTCATGGGTTATTTGGAACAAACCATTATTCTCAAGGCAGCATGTATATTTCATTTCCAAATACATGAACAGCTCCCGTGCTCTTGATCAAACATTCAATGTTACAAATGCACACTAGCGAGGAGAAGAAATGATGCATGCACACACTGTAGGAGCCAAACCAAACCTTACTTGGAGCTCAATTTCCTGCAGGGATTGTAACTATAACGTTGACGTCTGAAGTATTCTCACTAGAAGATGGAATCGCCATTGCAACCGCCGATCCAATCCAGCAAGAAACGTGAGTAGGCTCATTGCCATCGTGGAAAGCTAATTCTTTGATCCCTAAATCATCCAAGGTGATCACTTGACACCTAAAGTTCAGATTAGGCTTAACAAGCTCGTTTTTCTTGCAATTCTCGACCCTTTTAACCTTAGGTGATTCTTTCACGAACAAAGAAAACTCTGATGACATTTCACTGCCTAGTTTGTGCTCTGCCTCCTGGATGCTATGTGATACGGCTCTCTTGCATAACTCATTCTGCCCACCTTCAATTTCGCTATCGCCTGCGATCTTGAATATCATTGTCTGGCCACTCTGTTTGCTAGGTGTGGACCTCGTGGTGTTACTAGGAGATAAACTGGTGTTTCTGAGATTGGGGAGGTAGAATATGGGCTTTTCGAGTGCATTGTTGTTGAGCAGTAATTTCTTTTGAATACCTGACCACCTCGGGAGGAAGTTGTCCATGATTAAATGGTCTGCCAAGAGAAGGCTAGAACTAATCCCAATTGAGTACCCACCACACTGGAAGTTGGTGACCTGTAAGAAGTAAAAAAGAAGACCTTAAGTACTGTTACACGCCATTTTCTGACACCAGTGCTCACTTATATTCACATTAAATTACTACTTGTATCCTCGGACATCACTATATTCAATCTGGGTAGTTAACTACAAATTACAACTTAAAAAGCTACGTATATTTATTGAAAAGTATTTTTTTGTTTGAAAAGTGATTTATTTGGAAAGGAAATTTTTGAAAAGTAAATAATTTTTCGATGTTTAGTATTGTTATAAAAAATAAATTGAAAAATACTTTTCAGTATTTGGTTATGTTATGAAAAATAAGCTGAAAAATAGCTTATTAATATTTTATTTTATTTTCAAGTTTATTAAAATAATGAGGAACAAATCTTACAAATTAAAAAGTTGAATGAGAATGAAATTGAGAAAAATATAATTTCATAAATTATCTCAAAAAAAAAATAATCAAAATAATGAAGATCAAATTTAACAAATAAAAAAATTAAAAGATGATGAAATTAAAATAATAATAATTAAAATTTCATAAATTATTTCAAATAAAATAAGTAACAATAAAAAAAATAATGACCAAATTTGATAGATAAAAAATTTCAATTAAAAAAATGATAAGAGAAAAGCAAATAACAATCATAAAAATGAGGACCAAAGTTAATATAAAAATCAAATCAAATCAAATTTTAAGGGATGAAATTGAAAAAAAGAAGAAGAAGGATTCAAACAAAATATATATCAATCAAAAGTTTGAGGACCAAATTTGATATAATCAGCAAATAATATGATATTTCTAAATTTTTCATAACTTTTAAAAAGTGTTTTTCGTTCAAAATAAAAAGAAAATACTTTCCTGAAAATCAAGCCAAATTTTTTCCATTTTCTAGGCAAACAAACGCTCCCTTGCCTGAACATACCTGAACATAGAGTAGCGGAGAGAATTGGGGATTTTGTTCATCAATATCCATCCAAGAGACGAGTTCGGCCTCTGCTTTTTCGTTTTCTTCCAAACCAAGAAACTCTTGCAAAGTCATTGTAATCTTTGCCTCAACAAGTCTAACTCCGGTATCGTTTGACACCATCTCTAGTTCTCCATTGCCATCTTCAACTCTCCGTAGTCGTCCACTGAGCATCGGTTGGTCCTGCAATGCTCTCCCCAGGGACTCCTTAATCCATCCCGCAACAAGCCAACCAGAATCTTCCTCCACGGCCTTGTTGTAGCAGAGGACTATGCTCAGGCACCCCCGGAAAATATCTGAACTAACAGGGTCCTTCACTGACACTAGGCACGTTTCTCTTGGATCAGTCACCTTGGAGGGTGCCACTGTTTGCACACCTTCAATTTGTACTTTATGCACAAACTCACTACTAATCTGGGACATTGCCATCTTCTGCAGCACGATGACAACCAGAAAATCGGTGTGCTATTTATAGCTAAGGTTGCATCCAAAAGTTTGCCTTACACCCGTATTACTGAGGATGATTCTTAATTCATGTTTACTGGTTTCATCAAGGTGACCCTTCATGTCTGAAAAGAAATTAACAAAGTAAGGCCATTAATTAATTTACACTTTCAATTTACGACCTAACTAGACGAGTCTCGTGCTATGCCGCGGGACAATTCTTTTCTTCTTCTTTTTTCATAAAAAATGTTATGATTATATAAGCACATTTAAAAAAAAAAATTGTGGTTCAGGTTATAGATCCATCTAGATCAAATAAAATGATTTTATTTTAATTATATAATAAAAAATAGACAACGATAACAAATAAACCAAAGAAATTGATCACGATAACCTAGGGAAAAAACCTTTTTTTCAAAAGAAGAAAAATAATGCAGTTAAATTCTTAGGCAATTAAACACAAAAGGATAAAATTGAGTAAAAAAAGAAAAAAAATGATCAACCCAACTTGAGTTAACATGAAAAACCTATAAGCTTGGTAATAAGGGTCGAGCAAACCCAGGTTAGCCTGTCAAACTCGTAGTTTAGGTTATGAGATTAGGATAACCGGATAGAACAAAAAACCGAAGAAAACCACAAAGCCCATATCTTAAAAAAAAAATCAACGTCGAATGATGAAATTAAAAAAAATTAAAAAAAAATATGTTAACTTGTGTTAACTTTTTAAATTTGTGACCCGGGTCAATAGATTGGAAGCACCCTATTTGAAAAAACCATGTAGCCCAAATCATAACCACTCAAATGTTGAAGGATGAAATCTAAAACAAAATCAATACAATGTTAAAGGATGAAACTGGAAGAAATAATTAAATCTCAAAATTTCCCAAAGTAAAACAAATTAAAAAAAGAAAAATGATTAAAAACAAATTCAATTAAGAAAATGATTAAATAAATAAATAGAAAAAAAATAGGGACCAAACCTAATAGATGAAAAAATTGAAGGATAATAAAATTGAAAAAAAAACTAATTTAATAAACCATTTTAAATAAAAAAAATAGTAATCAAAAGTCAATTGTGCCAAACTGGAGGTCATACATCACATGTGTTGTCGTAGGATGGAATGAGCGCTGAGATGAATCTAATCACATCAAGGAAATTGTTGTTAACCGTCAGATGTCATTGCACGTGTTGCCCGAAAGAGATGGATTAGGAAGGAGGATATTTCTAAAACTACCTTTAGGACTCATTACGAGTTCTTGGTGTTGTCTTTTAGGTTAACGAATGCACCAGCAGTCTTTATAGACATGATGAACAGGGTTTTTAGGTCGTTTATTGATAGGTTTGTTATTATGTTCGTTGATAACATCTTGGTGTATTCAGTCAGTTAAAAGGAACATAAAAAGCATTTGAGATTGATGACATTTTGAAAAATTGTCGTTTTAGTCCATAAACTTAGGAGACTGAACCTGATTTTCTTTTATGCATTAAAATCTTTTATTTGTGTTGTTTGGGGTTGTTTTTTAGTATATTTTGTATATTTGTTGTAAATTCTCCTAACGATCCTCGGTAGGATTTTCGGGTTTTTCATCTGATATTTCTTTTAGTTCTATATTTTTTGGATGAGTGGGATAATCTTTAATATGCATGTAATATAAATAAATATGTATGTTGATTATATGATGAGTATGACTAGTTAATTTCTTGAATATTTATATTTGGTGCTTTATTTTCTGAGTACGCATCTATTCTTGAATTTACATTCGCATTCTATTAAATTAAATTCTATTCGATATATATATAGATATGCGAATATCTATTATGCCTTGATATAGGATTTGTCAGTAACTTCATGCTAACGAAGAGTAGTTAGCTTATACGCACATAATATTTTGTATACCTAGCTAGTGAGAAAGAAATCAGCTTCGATTGATCCTCCCATGGTGGTTACCTCCAGATGTCATCTGATCTCTGACATGTATTCTACTACCATATGTTATGCTTAATATGTATATTTATATCAAGATATATATGACTTATAAATTATTAATATCTAAGATGTATATTAAATGTTATTCCTTTACTGAGTTGGTTAAACTCACCCCTCATTTTATATTATTTTCAGGTCATTAGTTTATGTTAGCAGGTTGACTTTGTTGATCATTCATGCTTCTTCGTTTTTATTTGATATGTCTTGCTTGTTTCCACGAGGTTTTCTTTTAATTTGTCTTAGAGTGCTCCATTATTACACTGATTTATTTAAAGCTTGGGTTTTATGTAATGTAACACGTATTATGAACCCTCGTTTTGTATTTATCTGATGATGAGATATTTTGAAAGTTTATGCAATGCTGCTCATATGTTGTCAGTCATGGACTCGGAATTCGGTTTGATGCGTTGGTGCTTGCTATGCACATGTCATCCACTTTTATTTTTTATCAATATTTTATATTTATTAAAAGATTAAATTGCCTTCTAAGTCAACATGAATATAACAAAAAAAATCCAATATGAAAAGACAAAATAACCCTTGGATGCCAACTTACCACGTTTTGGTTTTCAAGGGTATTGAAGTTATTTAATTGTTCTAACAAGAATAAAAAGATGAAAACACCCTTGGGCGACAATTTATTGTTTTTTTCTTTTTAAGGGTGCTTTAGTGATTTTCTGTGTCAAAAAACAAAAAATACCAATTTGTATCCAATCAATTGTATAATAACTAGTAGGCCATTAAAAATAACCGAATTACTCTCGTCACCTAGGCCATTGATTTTTTTCAAAGGATAAAAGGTAATTACACTGAATGATGAATAGTAAATTGAATCTATATGCATAATAAATTTGCCTTTCATTTTAGTTTTTTTTATTATAATTATGATTTAGCCATTGTAATTCAATTTAACAAGAAAATGTGTCTAACTTTCTATTGGCTCATTGATATTACTTATAGTGAATTAGTTGGTTGGTATACAAGGCATCTTGCTTGCACAAAATTTGGTAATAAAAAATTATTAGTAATATTCTTAATTAAAATTAAAATTAAAACAAAAGCTAAAAGAGATCAAGGTTTTAAACTGCATACATTTGCATTTTATTATTGTTTTACATAGTAAAATCATTATATTGTCCTTGCCAAGAAAAAACCAACCAACTTGACATGAGGAGCAATTTGGTATTTTTTATAGGACATATTAGTCATTATCAAATTAAACGGGGTTAATTTAGCCTTCTCAAGTTCTTGTTTCCCAATAGAATTACTAAGCAATCCTTAAAAGAAAAATAAAACATTTACCTTGGATCATGGAGTTTTTTCACTTTTCAATTTTTTTGCAATTACAATGGCTTAAATGCCCTTAAAATTAAACTTTTTTTGGTTTGCTTACAAGTGCGTTTTCATCATTTTATTTTAGCTTGTTTTTTTTTTTGTAATTCTTGTGTGGGATTGGGGGTAATTAGATCTTTTAAGATATATTGTTATAATACTGACAAGCGTTCATCTTTTACATTAAATTATTGTTGATTTTTTTCACTTTTTTTTATGTTTTTTAATCATGTTATTAAATTAGCCGAGTTTATTAATTCCAATTCAATCAATAATTAAATTCTCATATATATTTTTTTAATTTTTAAAAATGTTTACATTACCTTGATATTTTTTTATATTAAAAATAAATAAATTGACCCGTAATATAGTGTAAACCTCCTATAATCATGGATTTTACATCCATCTTAATTCAGCTGTGATTAATTATAGTTGATTTTACATCCATCTTAGAACTTGTTTGTTTTCATTTCAAAAGCGTTTTTGAAAAAATTTAAATTTTTTTTATTTCTTTGCTTTAAATTAATATTTTTTGTGTTTTTAGATTATTTTGATGTGCTGATATCAAAAATAATTTTTAAAAAATAAAAAAAATATTATTTTAATACATTTCTGAGTGAAAAGCACTTTGAAAAGCAACCGCAGCCACACTCCCAAACAGGCAGATCATGAAGAATTATTATTTAATTGAGATATTATTTAAACTTTAAATTTAAATGGAGATCAAATAAAAATATTATTTAATTAAGATTATTAATTCATCAACCTTATCCTATAATATATATATATACAGAACACCACACATAATTACAGTCATTTTTGTCATGGATATTTGATCGATGCTCAAGCTATATCATTAATGTGACCTTATCCATCCTCTAACGGACAACAACCAACCAACTATTATTAAGTTTTTGAATATATATATATATATATATATATATTAGCTAGACATGGGCATATATATATATATTAGCTAGACATGGGCATCAATAGCTTGTGCAATTAAGGATATTAGTTAGTTGTTGGATCAACCACCCCCCGCATGCAATAATTATGAAAGATAGCACACCACACATAATTTCCACGCAAGATCCGAACACTTATATTAAACTTAAAAAAAAAAATTAATTATCGAAATTCCATGGTTTAAAAGTATTAATGTTTGATTTGGCCGTACTTATTTAAACATTTATTTAATGAGAATGAGATTAATGATTACTTTCAAGCGAACTATGATTTCCATTTCATGCCGTTTCTGGAAGGAATTAAAGCGAAGTGCTATTTGATTCCGGGTTTGGTTCAAGAAAATTAAATGATTAATTTCATGTTTAGTGGCATTGTTGTAATATAATGTGGCAAGATGATTCGGAACTGTTTGTGATTATCATAGTTATTGTTTTTCAAAATAATTTTTAATTGAAAATATATCAAAATAATATTTTTTATTTTTTTTTTAAATTTTATTTTTGATATCAGCAAATCAAAACAATCTAAAATCATAAAAAAAAAATTAAAAATAAAAATAAAAAGATTTTTTAAAGGCAAAAATAAACACACTTTTTATACTAATTATTCCATGCATTTTGCGTGAGAGCTTGCAATGCAAAGCATTAGTAAAAGGGTTTTTGATACGAGGATAATATTTGATGTTTTTCAGAATCTGAGATGGTGGGTATATCTTTGTGTTCAAATGTTAGGAAATTTAAGATTTTGGAGAATCTCATGTGTTAAGACATTATATTATTTATAAAGTTAGAAATACGATTTCTTTTTAAAATAATGAAAACTTGAGATGTAAAACACTTGGAATACGAAGATTTTTCTTTTCTTTTCACTTAAATGTGTCTCCATCTTTTATATTGAATTGATTAATTAATATATCTTTATTTCTTTTAGATATAAGAGAACAAATAATTTAAGTAACTAGCAACATGCATGTATTTGCTAGAATCTAATTAATATGTATTTCAACCACTTTAATCCTGTAATAAATGTAGACATTTAATACGTATTCCAACCACTTTAATCTTGTAATAAATGTAGACATTTAATATATAACCAGATCATTCATCAATGAAATGTTGAAAAGGCGCGCACGAGGTTAATTTTATTAATTATAAATGTAATAAACACATATAGAATAAATAACAAATACAAGGAATATTGGTGGGACAAACAAACAAATGAATTAAAAACACCAAGCAAGTAGCAATGGAAGCAAGCAGATCCATCTGGAGCAGTCCTACAATCAACAACATCAACTGCTGTTTCAATAAAGATCAAGAAGTTTACGAAAGAGAATCCTTAAAAAATTCATTTTCTGCTAAGTGTCTTGATTGCGTTTTCTTTCGAGTATTCCACGTCAATGTCTTTTTTCTGTAAAGAGAGAGTTGGACACGTATTGTCAATATCCAATCGTAAAGTTGAGTTGTTGTGATTCAGGTGTGTTTGTTTTATGAAAATAAATATATTCTTGGAAAACAACTTGTTAAAAATGAATTTTTATATTATTTACTTTTGAAGTATATTTTTTTTAAAATGAAATAATGTGCATTGATAGTTAAGTAATAGTATATGATGGAGAATGATTATATATGAAATATTAATTATTGTTGGGTTGATAATTGTGATAATAATGTGAATAATAGTAAAAAGGTGATTGTTATGATGATTATATTGATAATAAGATATCAGTAACGTTGATGGTAAGGATGAAGGTAAAGACGGGGGGTGGTACTTGTAGTGATAGTGGTAGTGATAAAATGATAGGTATGACAAATGACTATTATATTAAGAAGTAACGTGGGTGGTACTGGTAGAATGAATGTTTGTGATTATTACAATAATAATAATAATATAGTGGTGGTGGTGGTTGTGGTGATGGTAAAATAAAGTCATATATTTTCATTAATAATATGGTAGCGGTTGCAACAATAAAGATAGTATGTTATGGAGTCATTGTGAGTGATGGTTGTTATTATAATAGTTATAGATGATAATAAAGTCATACATCTAAGTCTTTTTATAAAACAATTGGTCAAAAAAATTGGGTTTGGGCTATTTGAACTCTTAAAACTCACATTTCAACATACCAAGAAAATAATTAAATTAAAAAATAAAGGGCTTCAAAGGATACCTTAATCACATTTGGGCTTGCAATGCCAAGCGCTTCTCAACTTGATAGGCTAGGCTCGCACTCCTAACATATAAAAAAATAAAAGCTCATGCACAACTATGTTTCAAAGGCATGCGCTTTTTTAAAAAAAAAATCAAGGCACCTAAGTTTTTTAAAAAACAATTGGTAAAAAAAACTAGTTTTGGACCATTTAGGCCCCTAAAACTTACATTTTAATATATTTTCATCAAAAATATATATATAAAAAAAAAAACATCATAGATACCTCAATAACCTCATTAACCCTAAAAGCATCATCTAATGACCCTAAAAACTCAAAATTATATTGAAAAGGCTTTCAAAGAGCATATCTACATTTTCTAATATGATTAAAAACTC
>Ga0307517_10014659_pt1 | contig 10500 bp, 11 predicted proteins | sample 23_EM_MG_FD_194515 | JGI IMG/M metagenome (GOLD analysis project Ga0307517, IMG submission 194515) | Populus trichocarpa ectomycorrhiza microbial communities from riparian zone in the Pacific Northwest, United States - 23_EM | ecosystem: Host-associated > Plants > Roots > Unclassified | place...
TCCCTTTCCCCTCATGTCGGGGAAACCCCGCGATCTGCCTCCCACCGCCTCTGTTCTATCACAGCCCCTACAGCCTGAGGAACTGTTGGACAAGCCGCACTGGATCACGCACCGGGTCCGCAGACAATCCGTCGTTGACCGCTTTAAAGGTCGACGGGACATACGTTCCTGTGAAACGCCCTCAGCCTTTGGCAAGCTGACTTGGGCTTCCTTGGGAAAGAAAGAAGACGCCTCCAACCTCTGGCGAGACCAGGGATCGGTCTCTCCAGTCCAAACCACCAGCCTAGTAGCCGACATCGGCGACGACACTGTTCCCGCCCCCTACCCTCCACGATTTCCAGCCAGCCTGGACTCCGTCCTTATCTCGGCCTATCTTACCGAGCTCCCACCTATCCGGCCATCACGCCGGCTCCTTATCACGGCCATCGCCCCATTCATTCGGCATGCGCCACACCTGCCCCATCCAGCATCCAGTCTGGACTCCAACCCCTTATCCAAACCATCTATCCGATCATCATCCACAGCCATCTTTCCGACCCCATATCAAAAAAAAAATTTCCCACCCATGTTGGACAACATGCCACGGCATGCCGACATCCGATCCCGGCCATCCGCCACTCCCACCCGACTTCCGAACCCACGGCCATCCGCCACTCCCACCCACAACCCAGTTTGCATGTCCTGGGCTCCCGTTCACGGCTTCAGCCACCCACCACGACTTGCTCCCCATCCCGGTCCACTTCCCCTTCCTCCCCCCCCAATCTATTTTATTTATGGTTCATTTGTGTTGAGTTGAGGCTGGTTAGCTGTGTGCTAGATAATTCCCCAGCTGTGTTGTACTAGTTTACGTTCGTCGAAAGGCGTCACAGGATAAATTGAATTTAAAAAAAAAAAAAAAAACGCGTTGCTTTGCCATCCACGTGGTACTCCGCTATGAACGGGTATCGAGGGGCAGGTAAGCGGAGTCCGGTCGGGACACTTACCGCATTGAGGAGATCTGCACTGCATGCGACCGCGCGGTTTGACTCGTTCCGGCCCGCTCCGGGGACGCCCGTCTCTCTCGCCCCCTAAATCCTAACAGTCTTTCCAATCTCCTGGCATGGCACCTCGCATGACTCTCCCCTTCTTCCAGCCCATGAGTAGCCGTAGGTAAATGCTGGCCGGTTACCGGAGGTTTGACGGTGATTTTCGGGGTGAGTGCTGCGCCATTGCCCTTCTCGACTTGTAGGTGGGAGTGATCCCCAGTGCCAGCAAGAAGATGAAATCGCGAACGAGATGCCCATCGAAATTCTTCGCGCAGCTTCTTCGACATGATGTACTCTCGATCTGTTACACGTTACGTCCGAGCGAAGAAAGAGTGGCTTTGACAGGTGTACCCGTCCTCGAGTACCCTCAACTGTCCCTCGAACACTCGTGCGGATACCCAGCTCACCCAACCTCCCTCGGGTGAACACCTGTAAGTTCCGGAAACCGCGGCCGCAGATCCTACACAGCGACTAGTAGGGCCAGATACGGCAATGTCTTCTGCGGTATTTCCGAGGGACGGGACAGGGAGTATTTTCTTGTGGGGGCGACCACCAGTCGGTGTCCAGCCAAGCCAGTCCACAATCTAGGGTTGTATGCAGACCGAGGGACAAAACAAACCGGCCGTCGTATAGGGCTTCAACGGGATTCGTAGAAGATATCTTGTCAAGGACTAGAGATGTAATCTCGATCTCCAACCCCGAGGGATCTCGCTTCTTGTGGGTGTGATCAAGAGCATTGCCAAAGTTGGAGGCGACGATTCGATCAAACACTGCCCATAAGAGTTCATCTACGTCGTCGAACACGAAATCTCCGGACCGAACACGGTGCGTAAATGTCCTTCACTCCAGACACCCACTTTAGGGTTGCGTCTAATGTGCACAAATCATTACAGTCCGAAAGGTCTTTCAGATTTATCCCGTAGCAATATGTGTTTAGTTTCCCTAGACTTTTGTTGACGACTTTAGTACTTTAGTATTGACTTTTCCCCTCCTCTCTTGCATAACGTGTTTTGCCTTCACTTTCGCACTCGCATTGATCCGTCGTTGCTTGATCCGGATCCTCGCTTTCGTCTGACACTTCGCGGACTCTATCTTATCATATCACCACCCCGCTGATTCGGAATCGTCCATTTTCCCTTACGCATTGCTACGCGAACACCGCGTCTACTTCGCCCGGTCAGGTTGCACAACCTTCTGGTCCTCACCCTCCCGTTCGTAGCTTTAATATCTTCGATGCTTTCAATCCACTTCGTTGTTTCGGCCCGATATAGCACTAGTGATGTAACCTTGTTTTAGGCTCTTTGAATTTAGCGTTCATTAACATTTCTGATGACTAGCATTTCCGGAGGGACTGCGGCCGACACGTGGCCGTGAAGTACATTCGACGTCCACGACCTAGTCTCTTCGGCACACCAGTCTTAGTATCATCACTCTGCTTCAAGTTGGAGTCACGTAAATTAAATAACAAGTGTTTGAAATGTGAGGGTCCGAAAGTCAAGATTAGATAATCCTGGGAGGATAGAGTCCGTTGGGAGTAGCTCTCTGATCAAGACGTGTTAAAAGGGCATCCCGATGGTATCAGAACCACCTGCGTAGGAGATTCGACCGCTTGGTAGCGGTCGAGGTCTCATTTAGCACAGGGAACAGATTGGTATTGTCGACTGGGCACTGTGAACTGCCTCCCTTTGGAAGCTAAAAAATCGTAAAACCGATCGGATCAGTAAGAGTGTACGCAGCCGACGTGCAGCCCATCAGAAAGAACACCAACCGTGGAGTTGGCGAAGTAATTGTACACGACGCCCCGAGTGCAAGACGATACTTGACCGATGCTCGTGTGGCCGAAGCCAAGCTGTTCGAGCAAGTAAGCGTTGTCACCACCGAGCATGTCGGCGGCCTTTTTCGCTCCCGCGAGAGGCGTGATCGGGTCAGCCTGGGAAAACATTATCGCGGAGGTCAGGTTATGGGAGAACGTGTGGTTCTGGGGTGGATTGCACGTGCCATGTTTCCAATGACGAGAACTGGGGTCTTGAGCTTCGTACGTGTGTATGCGGGGAGCCTCTCGACGGAACGAACCGGCCATTTAAATGAAATGTAACTGAGGTTATTGTTGTCGCCGTCAGAACTCGTCCTCCGAAAACGAATCCTCATGCACGTACAACAGGCTCAAAGTGGTTCCGACTTGGTTTGGGGTTTCTCAGTGGAAGGATCGGCGTGGACGAATGGTAGAAAATCTCACATGTAGGAGAGACCTTTCGAGTGACACCCACGATATCATCAAACAAGTCCTCGACCGTCGTATCGTCATCACTGAAGTCGTCCGCTCCAGCGATGGCCGCCTGCGAATAAGGAGTCAAGGATGTCTGGTCCGAGGGGGGATCGTCGATCGTGATGTTCTCTGAAGGAACGTTGTATTTGCGACCCCCTTCGATCGTGTGAGTCGCGTTGTAAGTGTCAGCAGCTTGGAGAACCAGAGCCACGATCTGGTAAACGTCCCTGTTCACATAATAGCTCCATGCCTCTGGGGTGTACAGAAGGGAGAAAAGCCAATCTGTCGTGGGGGGTCAGCGGGTAGCTTCAAGGGGGTGAAGGTCAGAAACCGTACTCTTAATGAAGGCGGGGGTGACGGGAACTGGAATCCCCTTGCGGTAAAGCTCGAGGGTCACCTAAGATGGAAACAGAATTAATTGGATCGCCCAATCCGGGGGAAAAAATGATCACATCGTGGACGTAGTTCAAAAGAGTCTTCACGTCGTCCCCAGTAGCGTTGTCGCCGGTAAGTTCGATGAGTTTGCAGCCGGCCCTTCCTGCCGCAGCACAACCATCCGTGAGGCCAGAGTATGCCTTCTCAGCATCTGCAAGAGCGGTATAGAAGAACTGGTGTGGTACGTAAGAAGGGGTTTCCACCAGATCAAGGCCGGAACTTACCTTGTCGGACGATATCCATGAAGTCGGATCGACCACACCATCCAAGACCACACGCCCGGCACGCTGCGTACATTCAGCAGAGCGTTTGAAGTCCGAACAGGGTCGAGCATACCTCGGGGAACACTGTCGGGAACCATGTTTTGGTCAAAGGATGCGATCGAAAGGTCGGAGGAGCTCACTGTTAATAAAATTGAATCCAACCACGGTACCGTACGAGATACCCCAGTAGTCGATCGGTTCACCCTTCCCTAAGATCGCATCTCCCAACGACACGAGGTCGCGAACTGTGGAACTGGTCCCGAAGTACTTCAGGTACGGACCAACTGAACTATTCTGACAACGTGTCGTAAAGTCTTCGAACTTCCGTTCGGTCAGGTCAGCTCCCGAGTATAATTCCTGGGTGTCTCGTTTGTTGAACTTCCCAGCGATGGTTTCGTTGATACCAGAGCCTATCGTGCCCTCCCAGAGTGCCGCCTCTTCCTCAAAGGAATTGAAGCAATAAAGTTCTCCAGGGCTTGTGAAGACGCACGGTTAGCAAACCGCATAGAAGCCGAGATGTGGACGTACAATGTGTATCCCACCCCACGAGGATCCCAGGAGACTATGTCATAGGCACCTCGGAGAGCTTCATAAAACGGCAGACCGATTTGTGCAATGGCCTGGACACCTGAACCGCCAGGTCCGCCTGCCATAAAGCATATCAGCGGAGAACTGCGAGCGAGGAAGCGGAGCGGGTGACCTGGATTGAAGAAGACGGTGCCCAGCTTCTCCGCAGTCGCAGGGTACTTGATCACCGCGAGACGCGCATTGCCGGCGGAGCTGTCATGATAGTCCATCGGAACCTCGAGGTATCCGCATTGGAAGCCGGCATCTGTAGCATTAACTCCAAAGCTCTCGCAGCCTCCCCAGGAGATCTCAATGACATTCAGGAGGACTGACGAGGTATTGATATGATAAAACTCACAGACGCATCACTCCGGGGTGTGGGTTGGGGTGCAGCGACCACACGTTCTGTGAGTAACCCGAGAGCAAGTAAAGCGGTGAGACCAGTGGGACGGAACATCTCGTTGGTTGGGGTACTCACTACAGCCACCATCCGGCAGTACTTATATGCGTCCTGCCGGCGCTAGGTGCATTGAGGGGATTGACCGCATCACGCGGCCGACGGACCACGGGGAATAAATGGGCCCATTCCATTCGTCCGTTTTCGCTCAAATGACAGCTGCGGATGTCGATGCGGTGTGATCGCCGGCCGTTCCGTGTACCTGCGTCATTCGTGCGCTTGCGGCGCGACGTCTTCGAGGGGGGAGACAAACGGAGCGTCCGGACGGCCAGATCCACACTCGGGGCCCGGTGTTGTGATACTGGATGGCTAAAATGCGGATGGTTCGTGGGCGGGAGTGTATCGAGAGCGAGTGGTGGTGTCTGGCGGTACCTACTGCGCAAACGAGATCTGCTGCGCAGACGAGATCCAAGAGCCCGGGTAATGAATTGCCGATTAAAATCGCTGCGATCCTAGGAACGACACTGGTCATAGGACACACATTGCTTTGGCGTCCAGGTGGTACTCCGCTATGAACGGAGATCGAGGGGCAGGTGAGTCATGGTAAACAGAGTCCGGGACACTTACCGCATCGAAGAGATCTGCATGCGGCCACGCGGTTTGACTCGTTCCGGCCCGCTCCGGGGACGCCTGTCTCGTGCCTCCTAACTTCCAACAGTCTTCTCAATCTCCTGGCATGGCACCTTGCATGATTTTTCCCTTCGTCCGGCCCATGAGTAGCTGTAGGTAAATGCTGGCTGATTAACGGAGGTTTGACGGTGATTTTCGGGGTGAGTGCTGCGCCATTGCCCTTCTCGACTTGTAGGTGGGAGTGATACCCAGTGCCAGCAAGAAGATGAAATCACGAACGAGATCCACACGAATCATCGCTTTCGTCTGATGCTTCACGGACTCTATCTTATCGTAGTAGTATCACCATTCCCTCCCGTGTCTACTTCGCCCGGTCAGGTTGTATAACCTTCGGGTCCTAACCCTCCCGTTTGTAGCTTTAATATCCTCGATGCTTTCAGTCCACTCCGTTGTTTCGGCCTGATGTAGCACTAGTGATGTCATCCCGTTTTAGATTCTTTGGATTTAACGTTCATTAACCTTTCTGACGACCAGCGTCTCCGGAGGGGCCGCGGCCAACTCATCGCTGTGGAGTACATTCGACGCCCACGACCTAGTCTCTTTCGCACACCAGTCTTAGCATTATCATTTTGCTTCAAGTCGAAATCACGCAAATTAAATAACAAGTATCTGAAATGTGAGGGCCCAAAAGCCGGGATTGGGGAATCCTGGGGGAATAGAGTCCGTTGGAAGTAGCTTTCTGATCAAGATGCGTTATAAGAGCACTCTGATGGTATCACAACCACCTGCGCTGGAGATTCAATCGCTTGGTAGTGGTCGTGGTTCCGTTCAGCACAGGGAATAGATTGATATCGTCGACTGGGCACTGTGAACTGCCCCCCTTCGGAAGCTAAAAAATTGTATAAAAACCGATCAGCAATGAGTGTGCGCAGCCGGCGCATAGCGCATCGGGAAGAACACCAACCGCAGAGTTGGCGAAGTAACTATACATGACGCCCCAAGTGCAAGATGACATTTGATTGAGGCTCGTGTGGCCGAAGCCAAGCTGTTCGAGCAGGAAAGCGTTCTCACCGCCGAGCATGTCGGCGGCCTTTTTCGTACCCGCGAGCGGCGTGACCGGGTCAGCCTAGGAATCATGGTGGTCAGGTTAAAAGAGAACATGACTCTGGGGTCCAGGATTGTACGTGCCGTATTTCCAATGACGAGAGCTGGGGTCTTGAGCTTCGTGCGTGTGTATGGGGGGAGCCTTTCGACGGAGCGAACCGGCCATTTAAACGAAATATAACTGAGGTTATTGTCGTCGTCGTCGTCAGAACTGGTCCTCCGAAAATGAAACCTGGTGCACATACATCATACCCACAACGGTTCCGACTTGATTCGGGGTTGCTCAGTAAAAGAATCGACATAAATGAATAGTGGGAAATCTCACATGTAGGAGTGACCTTTCGAGTGACACTCACGATAAGATCAAACAAGTCCTCGATCGTCGTATCGTCATCACTGAAGTCGTCCGCTCCAGCGATGGCCGATTGCGAATAAGTGAAAGAAGGCAGGTACAAGGGGGGATCGTCAAATGTGATGTTCTCTGAAGGAACATTGTATTTGCGACCCCCACCGATCGTGTGGGTCACGTTGTAAGTTTCAGCGGCTTGGAGAACGAGAGCTGCGACCTGGTAAACACCCCTGTTCATATAATGGCTCCATGCCGTTGGGATGTACAGAAGGGAGAAAAGCCAATCTGCCGTGGGGGTGTCAGTGGCTACGCTTCAAGGGGGTGAAGGTCAGAAACCGTACTCTTAATGACGGCAGGGGCGAGGGGAACTGGAATCCCCTTGCGGTAGAGCTCGAGGGTCACCTAAGATGGAGACAGAGTTAATTGGGTCGCCCAACTCGGGGGAAAAATGATCACATCGTGAACGTAGTTCAAAAGACCCTTCACATCGTCCCCGGTGGCATTGTCGCCAGTAATCTCGATGAGTTTACAGCCGGCCCTTCCTGCCGCAGCGCAACCATCCGTGAGGCCGGAGTACACCTTCTCAGTATCTGTAAGAGAGGTGTACATGAACTGGTGCAATATGTAAGAATGGGTTTCCACCAGATCAGGGGCGGAAGTTACCTTGTCGGACGATATCCATGAGGTCGGATCGATCACACCATCCAAGATCACACGCCCGGCACGCTGCGTACACTCAGCACTGTGTTTGAGGTTTGAATAGGGTCAAGCGTACCTCGGGGAACACTGTCAGGAACCATACTTTGGTCAAAGGATGCGATCGAAAGGTCGGAGGGACTTACTGTTAATGAAATTGAATCCGACCACGGTACCATACGAGACCCCCCAGTAGTCGATCGGTTCGCCTTTCCCTAGGATCGCATCTCCCAACGACACAAGGTCGCGAACTGTGGAGCTGGTCCCGAAGTACTTCAGGTACGGACCAACTGAACTGTTCTGACAACGTGTCGTAAAGTCTTCGAACTTCCGTTCCGTCAAGCCAACTCCCGAGTATAATTCATGAGTATCTCGTTTGTTGAACTTCCCGGCGATGGTTTCGTTGATACTAGAGCCAACCGTGCCCTCCCAGAGCGCCGCCTCTTCCTCAAAAGAATCGAAACAATAAAGTTCTCCAGGGCTTGTGAAGACGCACGGTTAGCAAACCGCAAAGAAACCGCGTACGTGAACGTACAATGTGTATCCCACCCCACGAGGATCCCAGGAGATTAAGTCATAGGCACCTCGGAGAACTTCATGAAACAGCAGACCGATTTGTGCGATGACCTGGACACCTGATCCGCCAGGTCCGCCTGTAAAATATATCAGCGGAGAACTACGAGCGAGGAAGCGGAGGGGATGACCTGGATTGAAGAAGACGGTGCCCAGCTTCTCCGCAGTCGCAGGGGACTTGATCACCGCAAGACGCGCATTGCCGGCGGAATTGTCGTGATAGTCCATCGGAACCTCGAGGTATCCGCATTGGAAGCCGCCATCCGTAGAATTGATTCCGAAGCTCTCGCAGCCTCCCCAGGAGATCTCAATGACATTCAGGAGGACTGAGGATGTATCGATAAGGGAAAGCTCACAGACGCATCGCTCCGGGGTGTGGGTTGGGGTGCAGCGACCACACGATCTGCGAGCAACCATAGAGCAAGTAAAACCGTGAGACCAGTGGGACGGAACATCTCGTTGGTTGGGGTACTCACCACAGCCGCTATCCGCTAGTACTTATATGCGTCCTGCCGGCGCTAGGTGCATTGAGAGGATTGAACGCGTCACGCGGCCGACGGACCATGGGCGGTATCTAAAATCGCTACGATCCTAGGAATTCCACAGATCATAGGACACACACTACTTTGGCGTCCAGGCGGTACTCCGCTATGAACGGAGATCGAGGGGCGGGTGGGTCGTGGTGGGTGGAGTCTGGGACGCTTACCGTATCCGGTCCGGAATGTATTACAGCTGTTTGCAATTCAATAGCGCGTTTTTGAAAAAAACACGCACAGGATTGTGCGGGGCTCAGCCCCACCAATATGCTCCGTAGCCTGTCACTGGGAAATTGTGGCGCTCACAAACCGGGCCTGAGGGAACTGAATGAGAGGGAGTAGTAGATACAATCCTCCCGAGTACAAGACAATCAACATTATTTATTCCGGTGAAGGTAGACCCACGTCTCGAAAGTGACCGGTATATTGTGGACTCATCTACCGAGACGCCGCGGTCCACAAAGCTTCCCCAAAGCAGCAGGCTGTGGAGTATGCCGGTGGGGCCCAGCTCCGCACGTAAACAAAAAATCCTGTGCGTGTTTTCTCAAAAACGCGCTATCGGATACTTACCGCATCCATGACGTGTTCGTGAGCCACCGCAATATGTTTGATTTTCGTGTATATATAGTGCAATGTAAAGCTCCCGCTCACGGCCCGCTCTCTCCTCCTGCGCTCTCATATTCCCCCCGTTTGACTAATTCCCGCAGTTATCCGGAAGCCCGAATTACACCTACACCAGTTCAGATTTATCGATTATTACCCGTTGGTTTGAGAATTGTGATACCTTCGGTAAGTCCACAGTCAACTTTGCCCAAGCATATATTAAGCAGACGCCTGCACCAGCTTTGTACATGTGTTTTATACTGCAACGCAAAACATTGGCCTGGGGGCTCTCCCTCCGTGCTCTCGCCCATACCTCGGTCGGGCGGCCCTGGGTTGGTTCCTGCCGATGATAGGAACCCGGACTCTGCGCTCGAACAGTTCCATTGGTTATTGTGGTTGGAATCGCGAGTGGGTCTCACGGTTCTGTTCTTCCGGTTACGTCCATGCAGCCGGCGATTTGGATCAGGGTGTGGTAAGGTTTTCTACGGTTGTTGAATATCTTCGGGCCCCCATTGCGTCATCGGCGCACGATCTTGAGGGGAGTTGATTTACCGGGCGACGCGTCTGCGTGTGCCTGTGACCGGTCGTGAGGGCCTCTGACTTTCCTCCTTTTTTCAAGGCTGTCTCACATCACCTCTTATTGTGCTGGTGGGAGCGATCCCCAGCGGCGAAAAGACGAAATCGCAAACGAGATACACATCGAAATTCTTCGCACAGCTCCTTCGACATGACATACCCTCGATCCGTTATATGTTCCACCCGAGCGAAGAAAGAGTGGCTATGAGAGGTGTGCCCGTCCTCGAGCACTCCCAGCTGTCACTTGAACATTCGCGCGGATCTCCAGCTCGCCCAATTTTCCGCCGTTTCAAGACCGCGGAAGAACACGACTGCTGACAACTTCCCCAAGGATAACTGATCCCTGAGCCTCAACAGTTTTGTATCCTCCCCCTCTCCCCCCGCATAACCTGTTTTGCCTTCGCTTTCGCACTCGCATTGATCCGTCGTTGGTTTCTTGATCTGTCATCACTCTCTTGATCCGGATCCTCGCCTTCGTCT
>Ga0307517_10014660_pt1 | contig 10500 bp, 7 predicted proteins | sample 23_EM_MG_FD_194515 | JGI IMG/M metagenome (GOLD analysis project Ga0307517, IMG submission 194515) | Populus trichocarpa ectomycorrhiza microbial communities from riparian zone in the Pacific Northwest, United States - 23_EM | ecosystem: Host-associated > Plants > Roots > Unclassified | place...
CGTTTTTTCCCAGTAGCTACTTCCCAACCTTGTAAAATGTGGTTCACAATTTCCTCTATGCCAAGTCCATGCTTCACCTGCAGGTACATTATGAACAGCAAAGGAAATAAGCGCAACTTTAAGAGAAAGGTTATAGACATAGGTTGTCTCACTGTATACAGAGCAGCTCACGGCCTGGCAGACCAAAGAATTAAATCGTTCAAGAACCAAAAATATGAGAAGATGACAAGTCCACAAGCATTGAATAGCTGAATAGGGCAGGGTCTCTGTAACTAAAGGATAGCCTAAACATAAGCCAAATTCGGAAGAGAGAACTGTGAAATAACCATCATAAGAGGAAAAAGCCTAGATTTCCATAAACAACAGCAGAAGAAAGGAAAGAATATCTTATTGAGGCAGAGCTATTTGTTTCACTAAACATGCCATGACCAATCGGAAGTGGAATGTCTAGCTGTACACCAGGATGGAAATATACGGATTGTGTATATTTCCAAACAAACCGTAAAATAGATCAATTCATTGTGCATAAATCTGCATAACATTTCTTGTAAGCCCACATGTTATACAGCAATTGTGATTCAGCTATTATGTTGTGTGTGCGCATGAGTGTGTAGACTAGACTTAAAGACCCAAAAAGGCACCATTATAGACCCTCTTTTGACTGTGCAGATGTCATTCTTTATGAGTAGAAGCGGTGAGGCAGTGTTATGTGCTAGTGATGCTGCATTGTAGGAATCAACAGAGAAAGGCATGGGAGGAGGAGCGGACAATCTGGACAGGGGATAACAGGATAACATGGTGAAGGGTGAAGACTTGAGCATTGTATAGGGTGGAAACCCTAATTCCTTCTGGGATGCTCCATGAATACTCTAGAGAATGCCCCAATCAGATGGCAGCACATGCAATCCCTCAGCATTGGAGAGACTTGGTGTTAGTACCCTCCATTGCTCAAGTTGACCCCTGCCACAACGTTCTCAGCTGTCAACACTGTTTACACCATCTCCAACTCTCTCTATTGCATTCTTTCCTGTACTACAACATCACAAGCATACAACAATGCCTCCCTGCTTCTATTTAGAAAGAACCCGTATCACAAGCAGTGTGGTCTGGCACTTCAAACACAAACTGGGTTGGTGAAATTTGGCGTGTTCTTAAGATTCTATCAATTTGTATTGTTTCATTTCTTTTCTTTTCTTAGGATTGATCTCCTAATTCATATCTTTTCTTTTCTTAAAATTGATCTCCTATTCCATGTTGTATCTTCCAAAGCTTTAGACAACAAATTACAAGATTGTCGCGAGCTTGCCACAAACAAATGCAATCAAACATGAGAAACAGAGTGCTAAACTAACCTGAGCAAAAACAAATGGCCCTCCATCCCGCATTCTAAGTGCATCACGCTCCATGACAACTAAGTCAGCTCCAACTGCTGGTGCAAGGTCAGTCTTGTTGATAACCTAGGATTGTACACAATTAATTCAGACTTCCTGGTAATTTTACATTTCTATACTTGGCCAACAAGATTGAGTCTGAGAGATTGGGAACAGAAGAAGAAGCTATGAGAATGAGAAAACATACAAGGAGATCAGCTTGGGTGATGCCTGGGCCACCTTTCCGAGGAATTTTATCACCGCCAGATACATCTATTATATAGATGATATAGTCAGCCAGTTCCCTGCTGAAGTTGGCAGCCAAATTATCTGCACCATACAAGTTCAACTAGATGATTTCCTTTGCTAATCGATACATAAGTGTATACAAATAAATTTGTAAGGCAGCAGTACTCTTCTTACTAAAACTCATCTGTCAACATGTTAGAAATAGAACTGCCAAAATTCTTCATCACTATCTAACTTCTGAGATCCTTACTTGAATAAAAACAACTTGCCTGGAGTAATATACAATAAAATTAACTTTGATGTTCAGCGATCATCAATTTAATGTCAGTTTACAGCCACTTAAATATGTATGGTGGTATTCAGTATTGAGTTACCTCCACCAGATTCACAAAGAAGAAGGTCTGCTTTGAACAAGTTAGAAAGCTCCTCGAGAGGGCCAAGGTTAATGCTGATATCTTCACGAATTGCAGCATGTGGGCAGCCTCCAGTTTCAACAGCACGGATCCTCTCCTCAGGAAGTGCTCCATGCTTAATCAAGAACTCACCATCCTCTTTCGTGAATATGTCATTTGTTACCTAAAATAACCATATAGCTCTCCAGCACTTAATCAATCTCTCAATCTACATGACCATGCATTTAAAACGATTGACGATAGAAGAGAACACAAATTATGCCTCATCTGAAAATTTTAGGTGAAAAGCTCTTAGTTGAGCCCGCGTTATTTTCTTCTGAAATTTTAGGCAAAAAACTCTTAGTCTAGCAACTTTGAGGCACAAGTATGAGGATCATTTACAAAGATTAATAGCTATTTACGAATTAATGTTTACAAAGATCCATAAACAAAAGAACAATGAACTCCTTTCAGGGCTGGGCTGCAGCTGCTAATTTGCTGCTTGAGATAAAACTGGGTTCATTAAGCTGGAACGTTTACGTTTAACAAGTTTGACATTCATAATAATCAATAACTTCAAAATCAAATTCAACAAAAAAATAAATCTCAAGAACAATTAGCAAAAAAAAATCTCAGAATCCCATCTTAGATTATTACTCACAGCAGCAAGACTGTACTTGTCCCGCAACAATTTACACAAAGACAGCATCAAAGCTGTTTTCCTGACCAGAACAAAAAATAACATTCAATCAGCGATTAACACCTAGAATTAAGTGTAAAAAGAATTAGAAGGGAAAATAGAGAGATACCCAGTACCCACAGGGCCACCAATACCAACAGTGAAAGCTCTTTCATTGAAATCCCTTGTGAGGATTGGTTGTGCTCTCCTGCTAAAGAAGCCAGGAGAGTATATGGGCTCATGTGAATGTGGTGCTAGTCCATCATGGCTATGGTACACCCTCCCATCTGGGCCTACCCTTGATGATGTTTTCCTGCTCCATTATCAAGAATCACACTTCTATAAATATATATTTCAAACCCTGAAAACAACAAGAACGAATGGAATGAATTGGAGATAAGAATCTTACTCATCATGGGTATGGTCATGCTGATGGTGGTGGTGATCATGGTCATGATGGTGGTGGTCGTGGGTATGGTGATCTTGTGAAGCCATTGATTGAAGTCTGCAAAAGAGTTCGCCGTCGTGACTTGTGAGGGTACAATATGTAAACCAAGAACGCAGGAAATGAACCTTGGTGCTGACAGCTGAGACACGTGGATGGCAATGACAGTGCTAGAGTGTTTAAAAATGATTTTTAAAATTTTTATTTTTTTAAATTATTTTTTATATATAATTTTAGATTGTTTTGATTTTAATTTGTAGATATTAAAAATAAATTTTAACAAAATATTATTTTCATATATTTGTTTCGGGTCTGGATGCACAACTGGGTGTCACTTTCGAGTTTCGACTTTGTTTGCAGCTTCCAATTAAACGATTGCGGGAACAAGTTTGTGGAAGGGGAGATAGAAGCCATAGTTTTTTTCTTTTCTGGGACCATATTACAGCAACAACAGCAGAGAAAGCGAGATTGTAAAAGCAGAATGAGAGACATCCATATCAGAAAGGTAATGTGACAAAAGCTATCAAGCATCAACATCTCATCACAACAAATTAAGATGTCTTAATATTATATATTCCACCTTTGTTCCACAAGCTCGATGAGCTTCAGAGGCAGTATGACATCAACATGCTTGTGTCCATGAACTGACCCAGTAAATAAGTACTGCGTACAAGAAAATATGCAGGAACGGAAATTTACACAGCAGCTTCAAAATCATTTCTTTAAAATAGATAAAGAATTCAGTGAGCATGCATTTAGAGCAATTTTACAGCAGCTTCAAAATAGAAAAAAGGGAACGAAAGAACTTGCATTTAGAGCAACTTTACAGCAATGCCTCACGCCATGGAAGTATGAGTGCTGAAAAAATATGCTAGCTAGCCCCCTTGTTGTCCAAAACAGATATTTGATGAATGCCAAGAGGTTATGGTAGAAAATCCATAAAATAAAATTCATTGTTTTTAAAACAATCTCCCCTCCACTTAAAAACACGAGAAATAAAGCGTGGATACATCAAATTTCAACAAACGCTCTTATTCTCATATAAAATTCTTCGTCACTATTATACATTTTTTCTCTGTTCTGACACAAATCCTGAAGCTTAAAGACACTGTCACTCAACCCATAAACCCTAAGAAATCGTTTTAAAACAACCCAACTATACAGCAAAGCTACTATGCTATTCTCCTTTGCAAGCATCACAAAGCCTCACCATACTCGCACAAGCAAACATGCATCAAGCACCATAAGGCAAGCAATCTGGTTCAAACAGGTTAGGTTTCTAAATCCACAACGAAACATAAGTGTGGAAAACAGCCTAATTAATGATCACGTAACAACCAAACAAACAGACTTTCCACAACATTCACGTCGACGCAGATAAGCAGCAGAGGCAGAAGTGGGGAAATACATTAGCACCAACGTTGTTTCAAATTCGCACACAAGCAGCCTCTCAAAAAACCTTAAAACCACTATCTTACCAATAAAAGACTCGACCAAACCACGTTACTGCATTAATTCCCCATGCTTACGCAAACAAACATGACTTACCTTGATAAATCCTTAAACATCTAATCAAAATGCAGACCAAAAAAGAATTGCCCCAAACAAACCCTAATTTCGCTTCAAACACGCAAACACGCATAATTTTCAAAAACTCAACATTGCACCCCACTTCTAGGTTTCCAGAGTAGAAGCAGAATAACTCAAAAGGTAAAGCAATAATCACCTGAATTACGAAATTAATAAGCTAGGGAAGGGCTTTGAGGCAATTAGTGACGACCTAATTGCACACTTTCTCTCTCCAAGGGTTTTATCTTTTTTTGGAAATCACAAAAAAGGAAATGAGATTTGCCCTAAAAGATAACAACTCGTTGGAAATGTTAGCCATGAGCGCGAGCGATTCTGCTTCAAGAATCTCTCTGTCTATAAATCTGTTCTCTCTGTTGTTTTTTTATCGTTTTAATTTTTTATTTTTTTCCTCGTATTCATGTGTGAGCTTGTTTTATCTTTTCGAAATCGAAGGGGGTACTCTGCGAAACCTCTCCCTCTCACGTATTTTACATTTCAAAATTGTTTTTTTTTTTTAAATAAAAAATTATTTTTTATCTTTTATATTTTAAATTAATATTTTTTTAATATTTTTCTAAAAATTATTTTTTAAAAATAAAAAAAATATTATTTTAATATATTTTTGAGTGAAAAACACTTTAAAAAATAACTTCAACCACATTCTTAAACATCGCATAATGAGTTTAGTTATTAAATAATAAAAAAACTCTTTACAAGATATTAAAATTCTTTTTAATTTTAATTTCATCTTTAATATTAGATTTATTAAGAATTAAATTTTATAATTATTTTTAATATGTTTTTATATAGTTATGATCTAAATAATTGATTTAACGAGTTGATTCAATTTTTTTTTCTCATTTTCTAAAATTAATTTTTTTTTCTTAATTTTATCTTTTAACATTTGGTTGATTAGGAATTAGGTTTTGTGATTTATTTTGATTTGTTTTATATGACTTTATTCATGTCTCGTAATTCGAGTCACGAATTTGATGGATTAACTTGACTTTACTTGATTTTTTTTGTGTCTTTTTTTAATCCATTTTTAAGTTTCAATTTTATCATTCAACTAGATTTATTGGAGATTGAACTTCATATTTTTTTCAATTTATTTTTTATGAAATTATCTCAGTCTAATGACTCGGACTATAGGTTTAACGGGTTAACTCGGTTGACTTGAGTTTTTTTTTCATTTTTCTAATTGAATTTTTTTTTCAATTTAATTCTTTAATATTTGGTTAATTGGAAATTAGACTTTCAAATTTTATTTTTTTAGATTTTTTTTTTAAGTTATTTGTGTCTCATAACTCAAGTCACGGGTTTGACGGTCAACCCGAGTTAACTTAAGCCTTTTCTTGTTCTTTTTTAATTAATTTTTCAGTTCAATTTCATCATTCAACATTAAAATTTTATTGGAATTGAGTTTCATAAATTTTTTTTTATTTTTTTTATAAGGTTATTTCAATCAATGACTTGGATCTCGGGTTTGGCGATTAACTCGATTGCCTTGATTTTCCCCCCCTTTTCTAATAAATTTTTTTTTCTCAATTTTATCCTTCAATACTATATTGATTAGGAATTAAACTTCATGATTTATTTTTTATTTTTTTATAAGTTTATTCTTATCTCATGACTCAGATCATAAGTTTGACGAGTCAACTCAGATTGATTTAAATCAAGACCAGAGTTATTTTTTTGTCTTTTATTAATCGATTTCTCAGCTTCAATTACATCCCCTAACATTAAATTTGTTTGTTGGGGATAAATTTTATAATCTCTACATTTCAGGCTGATGATTATCTACGATTCAACACAAACAAGTTCTATAAAGTTAGGGCCGTGTTGATTTTCATCGACTTCCAATAAACCTGCCAACCAGTGCAGAGATCCTCTAAGATTCTTGTGAGAATGTCTTCTCAACTTGTCTTCTCTTGTGTTTAAAAAAACATTTAGGAACTAGACAAGCACAATCTCAAGTTCTCTCACAGAAAACTCTTGTACGTCCTCTCCTCTGTTGTCTATCTCACAGCAATTTAATAGTTAAGTATCAACTTCTGAGATTGCATCTAACTCAAGCAGTCTACATTAACTTCAGAATCTTACCCCTCTCTTTCTTTCTTTAAAATCAGTGTACATTACAGACAAAATGCTTAATAATGGAACTTTTTTTGTTTATTTTTTTGTTGAGCAGAATCTGCAGATGCACACACAAAAATGGTATCACATGCGAACAGATTATGAACATGAATATAGGATACAAAGAGTGCAATTCCCATCAAAAATCAGGTTTCTTCTTCGGAGACCGAGTCACCTCAACTGATCCAAGAAGGTTTCGAAGCTTCTTTGCGTGGCTAGTCATCCCCTTAATGGAATAAGCTTTAATCATTGTTCTATATGTAACTTTATCAGGCTTACAACCTTTCTCCTCCATCAACTCAAGCACTTCTTTCATCTCCGCGAAGCATTCCAGCCTACCATATGCATCCACTAAACAATTAAAAAACACAGTATCCAAAGTTACATCTGAATTCTCAATGAAACGAAGAACACTCCCGATTTTCTCAGGTTTCCCAGCTTCCCGATAAGCTCGCACTAGAGAGCAAAGTGTAACACAACTTGGCTTGATCCTCTCTGACCGCATTAGCCTAAACAAATACTCCATCTGTTTTAAATCCCCTGCTCGTCCAAATGCATCTATCACCACATTGTAGGTAACAATGGTCCACGAGTAGTGGTATCTTTGCATGTATTCCATGACTGCACTCATTTTCTGGTAGTTTCCAGCTTTTCCATAGGAATCCAAGAGAATGTTGAATGTCTTAATATTGGGTTCAATCCCAGCACTCTGAAACTTCTCATAACAATTCTCCATCATTTCCATTTGTCCGCTGCCACCGAAGGCTCTGATTGTTGAGTTCATGGTCCAAACATCAGGCTCACAATCCTGCTGACTCAACATCTCCATTAGTGTTGCTTCCATCTCTGCAAACCTTTTAGAAAGTAGAAATAATGAGTTGCATCTCCACAATGGAGTAGTAATATCACGCTCCATCTGGTTGCCAAAAACACCAAAACCAATTGCTTCCCATAAGGATTAGGTGACAAATGCATGAAAGATAAACAAAACCTGCGAAAAATGGCAGCAAAGGAAGCGTTGAAGACAGAATTGCAAAAGAGGGCGTGATAGAGAGCTGGAGACAATGGGCAACAACCGTTCAATTATCAGATGCACAGTGACTGCCTTTCTCCTCCCATCTAAAGGAACTGAAATATCCTGAAAAGGTGAGGCAATATTTTTTCCCTGCACTTTGCTTTGATGCTTTCAGGGGACTAGCTCATGGGAAGTTAAAATCAATACTCTTTTCCCATTGCATTCTTGGCAACCAGATGGAGCATCAAAAAACTTAAAGGTACCAAACAGGGTAGCTGAGTTACATTTTTGCCTTGCCATAGGCATCGATGAGAGTATTGTACGTGACTGTGTTGGGTCTGATTCCCAAAGATTCCATGTCAGAAAGCAGCACCTGCACTTTGTCAAAGGCAAAAACTTGGAGGCATGATTTTATGAGGATTGAATAAGTGTGGACATCAGGTCGGCAATCAGGAGTGTTTTTCATTTCCTCCATAATAGAAAATGCTTTGTCAAAGAGACCACTTCTTCCATAGGCAGACAAAAGCGCCGTGTAGGATTCATGAGTCACAGCACAGCCTTCATCAATCATAGCTTGAAATAGTTGGTGGGCCTTGTCTGGTTGTTTACACTTTCCGAGCATGACGATGAGTTTGACATACATACCAGCATAAGGCCTGTACCATAGCTGCTCTCGAAGTAGTTCAAAAACCTGACCATAATCATCAAGTCCTCTACTTTACTGTGATTGTAGTTCAAATACTAAGAGCAAATATGTTCAACTGGACAAATCACTTTGAAAATAGTTCCATGCCCAAGCACACATATTTTATACAAGAAGGGCAATGGAGGATCAAAAATACAGTTTGGATGGCAGTGTAATAAATTCCATGAAACATACAAGCTAAATAAAATTCTCTTTGACACAAACAAGCATGGCCTAGTGGTTTGTGTACCCAGTAAAATTTCCTTGAGTGAAGAAGGTTCCAGCCTCAGTGACTCCAGTTTATTAGGGGGGGCTACATCTAGCCTAAGACTCAATGGACCTCCCAAGACCAAAAAAATCTCAATAAATAAACAAAGGCAGAAGACCATAAATTAAATAAATAAACTGAAAGGATAGACCCACCAACCTCGAGAGCAGAAGCCCAGCGCAATGCAGTGATTCTTTCATGAAGAGCTTCAAGGACAGTTTGCGGAAGCAACTTCTTTGAATTAGTAGGACCTCTTTTCTTCTCAATTACAGCTTTAGTAGCCTCTCTTCGCAGAATCACAGATATCGCCTTCTGTGACGCAATTTTCCTGTTAACCTCTTCTTTTCTCTCTTTCTCTTCTTTCTTCTTCAGCTTTTCCCACTCTATTTCCCTTCTCGTCATCTCTCCTCTCTCGCTCCTACCTATAGCAACATTATTGTTTGCGGAAGAGGAAGCGAAATTGGATTTGGTTTCGGGTCTGGATGCACAACTCGGTGTCACTTTCGACTTTGTTTGCAGCTTCCAATTAAACGATTGCTGGAACAAATTTGTGGAAGGGGACAGAGAAGCCATAGTTTTTTTTCTTTTGTGGGACCATATCACAGCCGCAGCGACAACAGAGAAAGTGAGATTGTAAAAGCATAATGAAAGACATCTATATCAGAAAGGTAATGTGACAAAAGCTATCAAACATCAACATCTCATCACAACAAATTAAGATGTCTTAATATTATATATTCCACCGTTGTTCCACAAGCTCGATGAGCTTCGGAGGCAGAGTATGACATCAACATGCTTGTGTCCATGAACTGACCCAGTGAATAAGTACTGCATACAAGAAAATATGCAGGAAAAGAAATTTATGCAGCAGCTTCAGAATTATTTCTCCAAAATAGAAAAAGAATTCAGTGAGCATGCATTTAGATCAATTTTACAGCAGCTTCAAAATTATTTATTCAAAATAGAAAAAAAGGAACAAAAGAACTTGCATTTAGAGGAACTTAACAGCAATGCATCACACCATGGAAACATGGGTGCTGAAAAACCATGCTAGACAAAGGTGTAAAACTGAGAAGACATTTAATCAAAACACGGAACAAAAAGATTGCCCCGAACAAACAAACCCTAATTTCGCTTCAATCACGCATGATTTTCAAAAATTCAACATTGCACCCCAATTCTAGGGTTTCTAAAGTAGAAGCAAAATTACTGAAAAAGGTAAAGCAATAATCACCTGAATTACGAAATTGAGAGGCTAGGGCACAACTTTGAGACAACTAGTGACGTCCTGGCCGCACACTTTATCTCTCCGAGTTTTTTTTTATTATTATTTTTGCAAATCACAAAATCAAAACGAAATGAAATTTGCCATGGAAGTTAACAACTCATTGGAAATGTTAACCATGACAGCATGCCATTCTGCTCCAATAATCTCTCTGTCTACGAATTATCTTCTCTCTGCTATTTTTTATTTCGATAAAAGTTTTGGTTACTGAACATGAATGAGTGGAAGATACTACAGGACACATCTCTCATGTAAAAAGTATAAAAAACTCTTATCCTTTTATCGTTTGTTTGTAGATAATAACGAAAAGATACTTTTATAACCCAATTCTGTGTTTTCAATTTTTTTTTTTTTTTTTTATAAAAAATACAAGCAATTTTGTTGGCAATTAGTTTTACGAGTGATTT
>Ga0307517_10014661_pt1 | contig 10499 bp, 10 predicted proteins | sample 23_EM_MG_FD_194515 | JGI IMG/M metagenome (GOLD analysis project Ga0307517, IMG submission 194515) | Populus trichocarpa ectomycorrhiza microbial communities from riparian zone in the Pacific Northwest, United States - 23_EM | ecosystem: Host-associated > Plants > Roots > Unclassified | place...
TTATCGTAAACTTCGTGAATATTTCATGACAAGGAAACAATCGTTGGAAGGTCGTCAGTGGGTCATTGAGCAGGGCAAAATCATTTGAGCCTCGATCATTCGGGTTCAGTGGAGATAGACCTCCGTCCCCGCCTTCCATTTAGCTTTGGGTGTATATTTGAGTGCCGACGTCATACGAGTCTTGACCGTGATATGGAAATTGGGTTGTGGGTCCACGATATCTCTTCCCCGACCGAAATGAAAACTGACGAGCGACATTCGCATTAGATTCCATCAGTAATACGCAGCACTAAAACGACTTGCCTCCAATCATTGTGCCAGACACCGTCGGCGTCTTGCCAGGAATATTGCAGAGGCATGATTTCGAGCAGCCACCAAAGAGGGTCAATCTTCAGCTCATCGTAGATCGGCTGCACAGCGTCGACGTTGTCCATATCTATCTCCTCTGAGGTAGGTTCGAGGTCCAGCAAAATATTGGCGCGTACGAGAGCATCATTATCGAATTGAATACCGCTTTCAGAGGCGCGTGCTTCGCGGACCATCCACCTCAAAGTGATGTTCGCAAGGCTCTCCTTCGTGTCGTTGGTCACTGACCCTCCGCCAACATCTAGAAAAATGAAAATGGATTAACATTGGGCCGCAGTAAGTCCACTTTTTAGCTTACCACTATGACATCCAGCGAACCAGACCTCGAGAACGTCATCTGATTCTCCAGGCGACAACGATCCAGGAGCAACGGTCTTCTTAGCCGCCTTTCTTTTGCCCAAAAATCCCCATCGTTTCTTCTTCGGAACAGTGACTTCACCAGCAGTTGATCCAGCATTGTCTTTAGAATGTATATTTGAACTTGCGTGCTCTGGATCAAGTCGAGCGGCTTGAACCGAAGGTGAGGGACGATGATAGTTGTTGGGCCTAAATTTGGCACGGTGCTATGGCTCGTGTGAGTAACATATTCTTCAGAATTGTTTAATCGATAACCACTCACCTCATCAAGAGAAAGGGCATGCCGAAAAGTCTTGATTGAGGTATTGGAATTCGTGAATGGGAGAGTTCGTCCCATGATGACACCGACACTCGCAACCGTGTCCCTACCCATAAAAAATTAGTTTCTTAGACAATGGTGCATACATGGCCAGAAGACTCACCAAACACCCATGAAATCAATCGTAACAGAACGGCAATAGGTCTGCTTAAATCCGGCACATAACTCGAGTCCTTCCGCGTCGGTGCGCTTGTACATATTGAATGCGAAAGGAGCCTGTGAGTCATTATCTTTGGGCAAGAGTCCGACCTTGTACAAAAGCCCAGCCAAAGCTCTGCCGCACAACATTAACCTCGACCAATTCAAAGCGAACGAATGCTGACCTTGCAGTATAAGCACCACGAGAAAAACCTGAAAGCAATTTCAACACCGAAAATGGTCGGGATTACATGATATGACACACCAAACATGCAAATCTTATCGCCAGCACAGTAGTTCTGCATCAGGAATCTGTATCCATCCAGAACATGGGCATTAAGATACCTGATCGCAGAAATCGCATCAATAAACCACATCGCTATCGAAAAGGAATAAAGCCTACCATGCAAATGCCAGGTCAAGGACCTTGGCGCCCCACTCGAAAATGGGGGAAACCACCCCAGGTTGAAACCAGGTTCCCACTCCAGCCTAAGAAGATCAGAAAGAATCAGCGACGGTTGCAGCACCCAGGTAAACTTGACAAACACCTGATAGTAAACCAACTGCTCCTCACTATCCTTTTTCAAAAGAGCGAAAAGTCTGACAACATTCGTGTTCTATTCACGCTAGAAATCAGGACATTCTTGAACATGGCTGAGTATTACTTACATCCCCGTCGTATTCATTGGAAGTGCCGTCAAAGCACAGGATAAGTGTGCGTGGCGTTCGTTGCTCACCAGAGCTGGTCATAACAAGATGAATGGATGGATTGAGACACTGAAGCGAAGAGAAGGCAAGGAATCCAGGGCAATGCGAGCGATATTTATATCTCCCTGAGTCCTCGAGGCAAGCCATGGCCGGAAACATGCGCGTAGTGTGAATGTCTCATGGACTATCACACCCATTTTGACACCGCCTAGTGAAGAATCCTGGGGTTGCTGGAGTTATTTTTGTTCCAGATGACATACGCGAAGTCGCGTTATTAACTGAGGACGACCACTTTGGACGGGAGTCAGGTGACCACGAGTCCATACAACCCAAATCGGGTCGTCGCGTACATTGGCCTCTGGTGGCAGGCCCATGTCTTGCGGTGGATTGAAAAATAAATTGCATCGAACATAGTTTTCTTAGGCAGTGCTAAACGTGTATAGAAAAAGAAGCTGTTGTGGGCAACATCAGTGCGGTGATCGGCGTACTTTTAGTGTGAGAACCAGAGCAGTTCGTTTGACCAATTTGATATTCAGAGCATATTACTTATATGGGTTGGGGTTGACATTCTATTCATAACAAAAATTTGTGAGCCATGAATGTCCAAAACGTCGAGCAAGCGCATAAATCGTCAAGAAATCATGCGGATATCGACTTCGCCACCACAATCTCAGCAGAAGGTAGGATTGTTTCACGACCTGCAGCGCTTGACAATATCGACGGCTTTCCACAAATCATGTCAAGTTCTTCGAGCAAAGTTTGCTGTCGATAGGCAAGCCGGATATCAGGAACGTTGGTCTATTTCTGCAATCAGCGCCATTTATAATCCTCAGTACATTAATAAATCACCTTATTGATGTCATTTCCAGCCGCGCCAGGCAGGTACCATTCCTTTCCAAGCCAGTGTCGTTTAGTCTCCATTTCGAACCCACTTTGTTTCACTGAGTTGCGAGCAAGTTCCCCGAGTGAGCTTTGAGGTAATTTGTATATCTGCGATAACACTTGAAATGCAGTCATACAAAACATGATCCAACATACATGAGCTGCAACGCTGTATTCCTCCAACAGCGGTTCCTGTATTTCCGTTTGTTAGCTGGGGTGCATCTCGCATTTGAAAGAACCCAACCTTGGTGAAGTGGAACTGAAGTGGGTCATCGGTGCTTAAACTGACATTCAACCCAGTCTTGAAGAAATCGGGGAGCGGGTTTCGTTCGTATGCCAAAAACAGCGCGTTGTTGCTTAAGGGGCTCATCGCGATTCCGATTTGCTTGAGGTAGAACAGATATTGAAGGGCAGGAACCTTGCGCAGCAAGATTCCATGAGATATGGAATGCGATGTGAGGAAAGCCGATGTCAGGTGGTCAGTATCTCCAGCTTCTCCACAATGAGGGCGGAACACGAATGTACCTTCAATGCCCAGTCAGATGACAATATAGGATCTCGAGAGGTTGAGGACTCACTGAAGCCACGCATCCGCCTCCAATTATTCAAGCTCGCCATATTTGCGAACATGTAGTAGATCCTGATTCAAAGTCTCAACATGCCACATCGTGAAATTTCACAGATACGTACCAGTATGAATAGGGAGGAGATTGTTGGAAGTCCCACAGTCTCGGATACGGGAATTTCTTATGGATCCTCCTTTCGATCTTGGATTCGTCATCGACGGTGTCAAAACCAATAACACGCTGAAGGAATATGTGAAGTTCTGGGTGGCTCCGCGGATCCCTCGTAACTTCAAACAAAGGTCGGAACACGTCTGTATTGCGTGGCACATGAGCTATCGACATTTCTCGGCAGACAAGAACAATTACTCGTAACAATGTCCTCAAACGTTCGAATCGATCCATTGGCCTTGTATACCTCGTAAAGTCGCGGAATCTGGATAAGCCAACGAACGTTGTGAGAGTATAACTTGTTGTCGACGATCCATTTTGCGAGCTTGTCCCATTCATGTGGGCTTCGCCCATAGATACTGATGCGCCATTCAACGTTCTGGATTCAAACCTAATCGATGTGGTGTCGAATGAAGAACAAAAACCGATGCATACCTGATACTTGCTTTGTTCCAGATCCGTCATCAGTTCTTACCAGGTTGTGAGTCCCAAAACAGTCTTGAAGGGAAATCGTGTAATATGCACCTTTAGTAAGTTCGGCCAGATATCGGCCTTGGATGTAGTTATCCGATTTCAAGAAGATTTCTCTTAAACGCGACTCTCCGATCGGATTATATTTAAGATTGAACTTGTCGAAGCGATGGAAGGAGTCCTGGTGCGCATGCATATCGAGGGTATCGATAGAAAGATCGTATGCTGTCAGCTTGAGTGATTCAAACACCTGGGATAGGGTTAATTCCTGTCCGTCGCGGAAGATAACAACATCCTAAAAGAAGGGTTAGCCTCGACCCAAAATGTGTAACTTAGGACTAACATTAGGGCTGCGCTTCATCTTCGACTTGATGAATCGCAGCAAATGTTTCTGGTTCATACTACTTGAATGATGAACGTGGGTATCCACCTTTCGGACGTTATAAAAGTCTCTACAAGTACCCTTGAGCACGACGATGGAGAGCTCATGTTGAGCACAAACCGATGCGGAACTCTCTGTGGTTGGTAAGAATGGACTGCCGCATAGAAGAGGAGAAGGCCACATACCTTCATGTCCGCCAATTCCTGGAATTCATTTAAAAGACTGTACATGGTGAATTTGCTTGAGAGATATTTCAGCCGGCGGTATGCGAAACTTTTGGCCGGACCATCCGAGATGACGCTGAGGACATATTCGAGGTCGACGAAGTATTCGCGAATGTCGGGGATGTCAAATACAGGTTTCTTTTCCTCGGAGTCCCCTGATGAATCATAAGAACAACATTTCCTGGAAGTGGATTAAATGGACCTCTTGTGTCATCGTAGACTTGAAATACTCCCTTAACGTCGATCGAATACGACCACCCATCATGAGGACCAGGAATTACGCAGTCCTCCATCCTGAACTCGCCGTCACTAGGCTTGGTCGTACCGTCTGCGCTTACGACTTCTTTGTCTTTCCAGTGCCAATGCGGAGGCGGAGGTTTGGGGTATATCTTCCATGGACTGAACATGTTTTGTTGAGACTGTGGTTCATGATGCTTCCCATGAAGAGGAAAATCTGGGCGGACACCCGAAACATCTGCGCAATCGTCGCCCAATGGTTGAAATTGGCCGTCGTAATCCCGTGGATCGTCACCAAGTCGTTGACGGGACTTGAGCATGTATTTGTCCCGTAGTTCCAGGCACTTTTTCAAAGACTGTAGGAGGTTGGCTTGTTCGGAATTGACGGTGTACTCTAGAATCCGATGAATATCTCAGAAACTTGGGAGATAATTTAACGGACCTGCTGCTTGGGTTGCTCCCGTGAGCTGCTTGTGGTCATCTTCCTCTGTGTCCTCATGAAAGGCGTCCCCGCCAATCGCAGATCCTGGCAACGAGATTGAGGGTTTGTGGCTGCCGGCTTCGGAAAGGGACTCTGACCCTCGACGCTGTGCCCAATATTTCTCCTCGATCTGGATAAATCAGTAACAAAGCTCACTCAATGGTTGAATCGATTACCTGTTGGAGACTTTTCTCTTCCGAGTAGCCGAAAAATCCGTCCTTGGATTCTGGAATATGCAGACCGCCCGAGTGAGATGAACTGTCTGCAACAACCGGGATTCCAGTATCCATGATGGTTCTTGGCGAAGTGGCCGCTTGCCAAACAAGGACATCGAAAATTCAAACTCTCACAGCTCACAACCATCTCGGTCTTGGTCCTCTTGGATGCCCCCGTTGAATATCCTTGGAAGTTCTGGCGTCTCTCTCAGGACGTCCATGGAATGTCAACCATCTCATCTTTGCAAAGTATTCCCCGACCTCCATTAACATCTTCACGGACTTTGTGATGCTCCGAAGGTGCTATTATCTATATCGGGATTTCTGCATTCTTTCCCTTCCGGCAAAACATTCGACGTTCTTGCGAATGAGCTTTCAAGTTCTACAACAGTATCCCACTCCCACGTTCTAAAATTTCGATAAAGGTAATTCAGATGAATCCAATTGGGAAACGGAATAGTACATCGACATGCAAGACTGCGATTGCAAGGCTTTCCGCCTTCGACTCCTCCTAGAGCTCCTGAACATTTGCTTCAGTGCAGCGGCGGTTTGACGTAAGTCTCCACTAGGGAGTCAGAGGAAACATTCCTTCGTACCTCCTTTCCTATACTTAAGGTCTGCTTCATGCCACTTCTATCCAACTATCTGGCTCTCGCCCCAGCGCTGAGCCCTGACCCTCCCGCCGTGGTTCGAGGCACCGAGAACCTCGCGCAGATCTGCGTCAACCTTCCACCTGCAGATAGGACTCGCAGTATATTTTAAGCGCTGGGGACTCTTGATTACTTCAGAGGTTTTGTCGCGCTAAAAACTATTATAGAAAGCTCTGGTTCTGATTTTCTACGACCTGGCGATGGCCTCAGGCTCGTCGACTGAGGGTCCGTTTTCCATTCATTTATTTCTCGCCTCATTCTTTAAGTTCTCATGTCAGTGTCTGAATGCACAACCCCTCCGATCTTGAAATAGAACAGAAACAGCAGGCATCAAGTGATCATAATACATTTCCTAGCATCAATAGGATGCATGGATAAAACACTATATACACTCAAGTCTCATGGCACAGGAATCATGTTCCTCTCTTGAAAAAGACTGTTGAGCGTGCACTGGGTGTCATTAGAAAGACATTTAAAATTTCATCCTTCAAGAAAGTGGGCACCTAGACCGGTGACCGTCCCTTGGAACTTGGACCTCATCCCATAAAAAACCCCTCATACCAGGATTGGTCACGAGTCTGGGGGGCACCGACTCGATCGGAAAAAAAGCGAGCGATTGCACAAAGACTCGGTGAGATGCAGGTACGACTACGAGTTACTATATATGTATCAAATGCATCTATATGAGGCAATCTTGCCCCCCATTCATACACTTTTGTTACTTTCTCAAACATAGATATTTTTTTATGCAACAAATTTTCCTTAAGACCTCTACTGATGCTCTATCAGTATTTAAAACATGAAAAAGATCAGACAGGTTTCAGGCATGCTGCATCTCGTTCAAAAGTTGGATTTTTACAGAATTAGCCAAGAACTCTCCCACCTAATAATACACCCATGTTTTGAGAATTCCTCAATGGAAACACCTCCAAATTTGGAGGCAATAAACTATTTATGAGACCAAGGTTTGCTATGTATTTATTGCCATGAAGCAATGTGACTGTAATGAAGTTCCGAGTCGTTGAAAACAATTTCGAAATAATGTCACCCGTTGGCTCAATAAGTCAAACAGGAAAAAGAAAAAAGAGCCCACGAATACAATGAGTCAATAAATTTTGCCCAATTTTTATCCTACTGCCTCGAGGCCTTCAGAAATCGAATTTCCAGCCTCATTTACATCTAAATCGAGTCATAAACTTTTTTCAATCTATTGCCCCAGGCCCTCCTTGCCTTCAAGCCCCAATCCCATATGTACTAGGGATTCTAACAGCGATTGTTTCCTGCTGGTGTCAGAAATGTCGTTTTCATGGTTCTAGCTCGCTTTCTGGAATGAACAAACACAGCCTGTCAAGCAGCATGAGGCCGCTTACTACAGTGGTATTCCATAATTCAGAAGGTATCATGGCATCGGTTCTTGGACACAAACACGAAACCAATTGAATTTTTGCGTTATGTAGATCTGTGTAAGCACTTTCTTAAGCAGCTGTTATTGTGCTATGCGAAGGTGTGTTGGCAAAAGGAGATCGGCACATTCCGGAGTGTGATATTTCGGACCGATTCAAGTGAACCAAGAATGTAACTTTGCAATCTGAGTTTATCCGACTTCAACGTTCAACTCTATTACTTGTCTTCAAATGCTGGCTTGAAACTAGGCGTATGTGGAGCACGACCTGTGGGTTTAGTGGAGGTCAGAAAAACATTCTGAGTGCAAATTTGAGCCGCCTACTGCCCCCCTCCACCCAACCACCTCCACCCAACCACCGAAAGCTACGTAACAGGCGGGGTCAATGTCCAGGGGTAAGACGGCGTTGATTCAATGCCTAAATACGCGCCCCATATACTAAGGGCTTCCAGTGGGGAAATGGAAGCACCTCCAATGACATGGAAGGCCAAAATGTTGTCCCTGGCCCAAAACACCAATGATTCGTTATCCACTATTTTGCTTTTCATACTGTATTTGGAGGTCCCTAGAGCGTCCTTGGACTTCGCGCCGACGCTCCCTCTGACACATTGCTCTTTGTGTAAGCGGACTTGACTCTAGCTGAAAATGATTCTCATCGCCATCTCCATCTCATCGCCCCTTCCTCGAAAGTACCAGAATATTAACCTGGTCCCACCCGCTGACCTCCGTATGGGACAATGCACTCTGCCAAATGCCAACTTCAATGCCACATCGTGCCAACCCTGATCGGTTCAAACGCGTTCTCTGGTTTATCGAAGCCTCCTGATGTTGGAACACTCCGCTTTCCATTCCTAAGAATTTCCAGGCAAGTCAAGTGATGGTCTAATCACCAAATAACACAGGCAAGAATTCCAATCACCTCGATCTATATAATCTCTTCCAAAGTCGAAGGTTGAGTCGAAGTTTCCCCACCTTTTCTAAGATGTTGGAGAATCTAACGCTCTTCGCTTGGTTCCTAGGAACCTTTTTTTCCGCGGGCCCCACTGTTCAGCTTAACGACGCAACTATCACCGGAATCGACGTTAATGGTGTTTCCAAGTTTTTGGGCATCCCTTATGCCTTGCCCCCGTAAGACGATCAATCTTCGCCCATCTTTACAATTCGTTCATTCATTATTTTTCTCTAATAGGGTTCAGGGAAATCTTCGTTTCCGCAAACCAGTGCCGTTTGAGATATTTTCTGATCGAAATGCGCAGTCCTATGGGTCAAGTTGTCCACAGCAGAAGACCACTCTCATACCGACATCTCTCAACGGATCCGCAAAGGAATCGGCAGCCCTTGCTCGTGATGTACCGATATTACGTTATGCCCCTGCTGAAGAGAGCGAGGACTGTACGTATCCCTTCAGTCAAACACTCGTCTCGACACATGTCCTGACATCCGTCCTAGGCCTCACCATCAACGTCATCCGACCCCTGGATACTGACCCGGAGGACAGGTACCCGGTCGTTGTTGTAAGTGTTCTCGCTGCTCTAATTTGTTAATTTGGACTCAAAAATCGTGGTCGCAGTGGATTTATGGCGGTGACTATCATCCAGTTGCCTTGACAAGCAAGTTTCTTTGATTCAAATAAATACCACCCTTTAGGTGCTTTTCAATTCGGTAACGCACAAACGTGAGCATTCTAACATTCAGTTCATATAATTATCTGAGTCCAACTAGCCATGACGCTATGGGTGTTCGAATCGTCAAACGATCCATTGCCCTCGGAACACCTGTGATCTACGTTGCGATGAACTATAGGTTAGATTTTGCGAAGAACGGAGAATTTCTGATATTCACGTTGGCATTTATCATAACAGGTCTTCAGGTGGGAAACAATCTGGCCACTCTGACTATTGCATTATGTCTAATTTCTCGGTATATATATCAGCATTTGGATTCCTCGGTGGTCAGGAAGTCTTCGAAGAACAGGTCGGAAATCTGGGACTTTGGGATCGTAAGTATTCAACGCTGCCAGTAGGACTTGGGTGATTTATGACATCTTTACAGAACGCCTTGCATTGCGCTGGGTTAAAAGACACATTGAGTCATTCGGTGGGGACAGCTCGCAGATTATGATGTAGTCCCGAATGCCCTCCTTGGAGACCTCTCATTGCTAACACATAATTCACCACAGCTGGGGGATATCATCTGGCTCCATCTCTGTTGCTTTGCAGATGATCGGCCCCGACAGCGGCGAAAACAAAGAAGATCTGTTCCACTCAGCATTTATGCAGTCGGGGGCTGCCATTCCAGTTGGCGATATACGAGAGGGTCAGGTACGTTCTTTTGTATTGACCGTTTATGGAAACCACACTACCTTTAATTCTCCCAGAAACATTACGATTTCCTCTTGAAGGAAACTGGTTGTGATGAGCCCGGAGACGACACCACTTTGAATTGCCTTCGAAACCTTGATTACCCACGTCTTAAAGCTGCAGTTGACAAGAGTCCTAGCGCCTCCGACTATGAGGTCTTTAGGGTTATTTTTCGATGGATGTGAATTGATGCTGATCTATTTCTCAGTCATTAAGGCTTGCCTGGGTACCTCGCGCAGATGATGATTTTCTCAAGGGTGATCCTCAACAACTTGTAAAAGATGGTATGGTTGCAAAAGTGCCGTTTGTATCTGGTATGTTCTTATTTCCCGTAACTGTTTTTTTAGTTTAACAGACTATCTGTGTCTCCAGGTTGTGCCGATGATGAAGGCACTATGTTTGCTCTCTCTTCCAGATTCAACGTAACGTGAGATTGATTCAACGAAAGGTTTAGTGCCTTTGACCGAAATCCTATTATAGGGAGGAATCTCACTTCCGAAATTATGTCCACGAGGTCTTCGTCCCGGATGCCCCGATCGAAGAGCTCGAAGATCTGTGGACGCTTTATCCTTC
>Ga0307517_10014662_pt1 | contig 10499 bp, 7 predicted proteins | sample 23_EM_MG_FD_194515 | JGI IMG/M metagenome (GOLD analysis project Ga0307517, IMG submission 194515) | Populus trichocarpa ectomycorrhiza microbial communities from riparian zone in the Pacific Northwest, United States - 23_EM | ecosystem: Host-associated > Plants > Roots > Unclassified | place...
CCTGGGGCTGACCCTGGCCGACATCGCCAACAAGACGCGCGTGCCGATGCGCCACCTGGAAGCGATCGAGAACAACCGGCTCGAAGGGATGGCCTCGCCGGCCTATGCGATCGGCTTCACCAAGACTTATGCGCGCGCAGTCGGACTCGACGACAAGACGATCGCCGCCGAATTGCGCCTGAGCCCGCAAATGCCGGTATCGCCGGCCGCCAGGTTCGAGGAATATGAGCCGACCGACCCGCGGCGCGTGCCGTCGCGCGGCGTCGCCTCGATCGCCGGGATCATCGCGTTCCTGGTCGTTGCCGCGGTCGGCCTCTGGTACGGTACCAGCCTGTGGCGCAGTGGCAGCGAGGAACCCGCCGCATTGGCCACGCCGAACGACGCCTCGACCGTCGCCGCCGCGCCTGAGGCGACCCCAACGCCGATCGCGGGTGGCCAGGTCGTGCTGACCGCGACCGACAGCGTGTGGCTGCGTGTCTATGACGCCACCGGCAAGACGCTGATCGAGAAGACGATGCAGCCGGGCGAACAATATTCGCTGCCGGGCGACGCCGCCAATCCGATGATCAATATCGGGCGGCCCGACAAAGTGCAGGTGACGATCAACGGATCGGCGGCGCCCGCGCTGGGCGACGGCAAGCGCGCGATCAAGGACGTGCCGATCAGTGCCGCGGCGTTGCAGGCGCGTGGAACTGCTGCCGCCCCCGTCGCCGCACCGACGCCCGCCGCCGCTGCTCCGACGACCGAAACGAAGCCGAGCAAGAAGTCGGGATCGAACGACATCCCCGACTTCTTCCGCCAGCCCAGCGACAAGCCGACCGCCTCGGCAACGCCGCGCACGGTGGCGACGCCCGATCCGGTTTCATTGCCCGCGGCGGCGCCGACGTCGGCGCCTTAGGCCGACGGAAGAAACCCCGCCTGCCAGGGAGTCAAAACGGGCAACCGACTCCCACCGCATCTAGTGGCGCGGACCGGCGTTCCGGGGTAGGTTAACCACAGCGGGACAATCTGGGGACATGTATGCGTAGTTTGTTGACGACGGTCATGATGGCGGCGGCGAGCCTGGCGATCGTGGCACCGGCGCAGGCGCAGGACCGGACGGTCGATGCGCGGCTCGGCCAGCTCGAAAAGCGGATGAACACGGTCGAGCGCGCGGTGTCGCGCACCTCGGGACCGCTGGTGCAGCCCGAAATCGGCCCGGACAACGCGCCGATCGCCGCGCCCGGCACGCCGGCCAGCGCGCCGCTCGCCGATCTCGAGCAGCGGGTGAGCTCGATCGAGAGCGAATTGACCGGCTTCACCGGGCGGCTCGAGACCGACGAACACAAATTGCAGCAGCTCGAAGGCGATTTCGCCGCCTACAAGCGCGCCACCGACGCGCGGCTGAAGGCACTGGAGGATCGCGCCGCGCCACCGCCCGGCGATGCCGACCCCGCCGCGGTGACCGACGGCCCGGCGCCGGCCCCGGCCCGTCCGGGCGCCCGGCCGCCCGCCGGTACCGGCGCTGGCACCACCCCGGCTCCCCGCCCTGCCCCCGCCGCCAACGATCCCGACCGCGCCAAGGCGGTGGCCGCGATCCCCAAGCCGGCCGGCAAGGATGCGGTCGACAAGGCGATGTACGCCTACAATTACGCCTATCGCCTGTGGCAGGCCAAATATTACCCCGAGGCCGAGGCGCAATTGCAGGGCTATGGCGCCAAATTCCCCGGCCACCGATTGGTCAGCCGCGCGCAGAATCTGCTCGGCACGATCTATATGGACGACGCCAAGCCCAATCTGGCGGCGCAGATCTATTACGAGAATTATTCCAAGCTGCCCGATGGCGAGCGCGCCGCCGACAGCCTGCTCAACCTGGCCAAGGCGCTGACCGTGCTCAAGAAGCCCAAGACCGACATCTGCCGCGTCTATACCGAGCTCAACGACGTCTATGGCGCCAAGCTGACCGCCGCGCAGAAGGCCGACGCGGACAAGGGCCGTGCCGCCAGCAAATGCGCCTGAGCTGACGACGGCGACAGTCGACCCGGCGGCACTCGAGCGGTTCGCCGCCGATCTTGCGGTGCTGTGCGACCCGGCCGGCGCGCGCGTGCTGGTCGCGGTCTCGGGTGGGCCAGACAGCCTGGCGCTGTTGTTGCTGACGCATGCCCTGCTCGGCGAGCGCTGCCTGGCGGCGACGGTCGACCATGCACTGCGCCCCGAAGCGGCGGACGAGGCGGCGTGGGTGGCCGATCTGTGCGCGGCGCGCGGGATCGATCATGCCATTCTGCGCGGGACGATGCCCGAGCGCGCCGGGCATACCGCCAATCTGTCGGCGCGAGCGCGCGCGCTACGCTATGATCTGCTCCACGCGCATGCCGACGCGGTCGGCGCGACGCATATCGCCACCGCGCACCATGCCGACGATCAGGTCGAGACGCTGATCATGCGGCTCAACCGCGGCGCCGGAGTCGGCGGCCTGGCGGGCGTGCGCGCGACGAGCGGGCGCGTGATCCGGCCGTTGCTCGGCTGGCGGCGTGCCGAGCTGGGCGCGATCGTCGCCGCGGCGGGGATCGTCGCGGTCGAGGATCCGAGCAACGTCAGCGACCGGTTCGACCGCGCGCGGCTGCGCAAGCAACTCGCCGCAATCGACTGGATCGACCCCGCACGCGTCGCCGCGAGCGCCTCCGCGCTGGCCGATGCCGAGGAAGCGATCGGCTGGATGGTGCGTCAGCTTGGGACGGATCGCGTCACGACGGAGGGCGATTCGCTGACGCTCGACCCGCGCGACCTGCCGTTCGAGCTGGTCCGCCGCCTGATCGAGCATTGCGTCCGCCAAATCGACCCCACGGCCGAAATCCGCGGCTCCGCATTGGTACGGATGGTCAAGGCGCTGGAATCAGGCGAGACTGCGATGCTGGGCGATGTTGCCGCGACGCCGACGTCGCCCGCGGCGTGGCGCTTTCGGAAAGCCCCACCGCGTCGATTGCTCTGATCGACGTTGTTCCATTGCCATTAAGGCTTGGTGCCTTATCTTTAAGGGCACGAAAGGTATCTTGCGACGATGAACGACAACGACAAGCAGCCCGGCCCCGACGGCGGCGGCAACAATTGGGCCCGGAACCTGTTGCTCTGGGTGGGGATCGCGGTTGCGCTGGCGGTGCTGGTGGCGATGCTCGGCAATGGCGCGACCACGCCCGCGGGCCAGCAATTGTCCTATTCGGGCTTCGTCGCCAAGGTGAAGGACGGATCGGTCAAGAAGGTCGAGATCGCCGGCACGGCGATCAGCGGCACGATGAAGGACAATTCGACCTTCCGCACCAATGCCGGCGTGCCCGATCCGCAATTGGTCCAGCGCCTGATCGACAACAATGTCGAGGTCGTCGCCAAGCCCGAGGAAACGCCCTCGCTGTGGCAATATCTCGTCCAGTCGCTGCCGTTCGTGCTGATGCTGGCGATCGCGTTCTTCGTGATCCGCCAGATGCAGAAATCGTCCGGCTCCGGCGCGATGGGATTCGGCAAGAGCCGCGCGCGGATGCTGACCGAGAAACAGGGCAAGGTGACGTTCGACGACGTCGCCGGCATCGATGAGGCGCGCGAGGAATTGCAGGAGATCGTCGAGTTCCTGAAGGACCCGACCAAGTTCGCCCGATTGGGCGGCAAGATCCCCAAGGGCGCATTGCTGGTCGGCTCGCCCGGCACCGGCAAGACCTTGCTGGCGCGCGCGATCGCGGGCGAAGCGGGCGTGCCGTTCTTCACCATCTCCGGTTCTGACTTCGTCGAGATGTTCGTCGGCGTCGGCGCCAGCCGCGTGCGCGACATGTTCGAACAGGCCAAGAAATCGGCGCCGTGCATCGTCTTCATCGACGAAATCGACGCGGTCGGGCGCCATCGCGGCGCCGGGCTGGGCAATGGTAACGACGAACGCGAACAGACGCTCAACCAGTTGCTGGTCGAGATGGACGGGTTCGAGGCGAACGAAGGCATCATCATCATCGCCGCGACCAACCGGCCGGACGTGCTCGACCCCGCGCTGCTGCGCCCGGGCCGGTTCGACCGCCGCGTGACCGTGCCGCTGCCCGATATCGAGGGCCGCGTGCAGATCCTGCAGGTTCATATGAAGAAGGTGCCGCTGGCCCCCGACGTCGATGCGCGCACGCTCGCGCGCGGCACGCCGGGCATGTCGGGCGCCGACCTCGCCAATCTGGTCAACGAAGCCGCGCTGATGGCGGCGCGGCTAGGCAAGCGGCTGGTGGCGATGGCGCAGTTCGAGCTCGCCAAGGACCGCGTGATCATGGGCACCGAGTGGAAATCGCTCGTCATGACGCCCGAGGAAAAGAAGATGACCGCCTATCATGAGGCCGGTCACGCGCTCGTCCGCATCCATGAGCCGGCGTCCGACCCGATCCACAAGGCGACGATCATCCCGCGCGGCGGGGCTCTCGGCATGGTCGTGTCGATGCCCGAGCGCGATAACTACTCTTATCATCGCGACAAGATGTACGCCGACCTCGCCACCGTGATGGGCGGGCGCGCGGCCGAGGAGATCATCTTCGGCTATGACAAGGTCTCGTCGGGCGCGAGCGGCGACATCAAGCAGGCGACCAAGCTGGCGCGCGCGATGGTGATGCGCTGGGGCATGTCCGACAAGCTCGGCCCGCTCGAATATGAGGAAGAGCAGGGCGAGACGTTCCTGGGCTATTCGCAGACCCAGCGGCACAATATGTCGAACGAGACCGCGCTGATGATCGACAGCGAGATCAAGTCGCTGATCGACGGCGGCCATAAGCGCGCGACCCAGGTGCTGACCGAGAATGTCGACCAGCTCCACCGCGTGGCGGGCGCGCTGCTCGAATACGAGACGCTGACCGGCGACGAGATCAAGCAGATCGCCGCGGGCGAAGACATCAACCGGCCCGATGCCGGCGCGACCGCGTCGACCCTGCCGAGCAGCGGGACGTCGATCCCGAAGACGCGAAGGCCGTCGGGGCCGTTTGGGAATCCGGCGCCGGCTGGGGCTTAGGGGCGCTAGTTAGAGGTGAGAAATTGGAGGCCCTTCCCGTGTGAACGGGGAGGGCTTTTTCGCTGTTGGGTGAGTGTGGCGGCGAGGCTTGTTATTCCTGGCCCAGGGCGGTTGCCGCATGCCGTCGGTCGCGACCGCCATCGGGAGCAGCCCGTCGCCTTTGCGCCCCAATATTCGCCGTTCGATCGCCCGGTGCATAAACCTAAAAGCTGTCATGCATGCATCTGACTTCAATGATCTCGCGGACCCGCAACGCCAGGCGTTCATCGAGACCGGTTAGGACTCCCGCTAAAATCGCCGAGCCGCAAAAGCCGTTCCTCGGGACGAACCAGGGCGTCGGCCGCGCGGATCTGCGGTCGCGACACCATACGCTGTGTCAATTGGTTCGCCGGGAGGTAGCGGGTCACGTGATGCTCGGGCCCGTTGTAGGCCACGGTTCCAATGGCACGTTCGAAGTCTAGGCAGAAGAACAGCAAGTGATCTGCCCGTGTCTCCGTCCTGCGGAACGCAGCGCCCCTGCGCGTGCCGGTCGCCTTCACCTGAACGCTGCGGCCATCCAGCGCATAGCCGTCGATACCCTCGGTCGATTTCGTCTCGACTAGCGTCACCCCGAATAGCTCGGCAGCCAACGCCTCGCCAATGTCGCCAACGAGATTGCCGTCGAGCGTGAACTTCAGATCCACCTCGCTGCCCTGGCTACGCAGCGCGTCGGTGTAATGCCGACGAACGGAGTTCCTCGCCTCGATGAGGAGGGTGATCGGGGCGGGAAGGTCGAACGTGTCCACGCGGCCAGCCTTAGCGAAACGAAACTGCCTCCCACACCCCATAGCCAGGCCGGTCAAACGCGCGGCGCATAAAAAGCGCGATGCGCATGTAAGGATACCGCGTCCCATCTCCTCCATATTGAAGGCACCCCGCCTTCTCCGACGCGCCATAGCGTGCACGTCACAGAAAAACGGAGAACGACAATGCTTAACACAGACAATCCTGCGCCCGATCCGACGATCAACTGGTCGGCGGATGCGCCCAAGGGCGGCAAGGCCGTCATGAACCGGGTCCTGAAGGACGGCGCCGCCGTGCCGCTCTTCTTTGCCCAGACGCTGATCTCGTCGCTGCGAGACGTGGGCTACAACACCACCACCTCGGCCCTCTGCGAACATGTCGATAACGCGATCCAGGCCGGCGCCGACGACGTTCGCGTTTATTTCCGTCAGACCGGCAAGACGGGTAACGCAGTGATCGATGCAGCCATCTATGACAACGGTCGCGGCATGGCGCCGAACGTGCTGAAGGTCGCGACCTCGTTCGGCGGGTCGATGAACTTCAACAATCGCTCTGGTATTGGCCGCTTCGGCATGGGCATGAAGACCGCAGCGCTCAGCATGAGTCCGGTCATGGAACTGTACTCGTGGCAGGAGCCGGGGGCCTACTACAACATGACCCTCGACGTTGACGCGATCGGCCGCGAGCGCAGCAACGCCGTGGAGTTGCCCGACCCGACGCTCATGAACGAGCTGCCCGACGAGATCGCCGAGCTCTTCAGCAAGCCGATGAGCTTCCCGAACAGCGCTTCTGAGCAGGATCTGCTCGTCGAACGCGGCGATGATATCGACGAGAAGCTCGGCGCGTCGGGCACAATCATCTACATGCCCGACTGCGACCGCCTGACCTACACAAAGTCTCGCACGCTCGTCGAACATGCGGTCAAGGAGATGTCGCGCGTCTACCGGCGCGCAATCGCCGATGGCCTCAAGCTCTACGTTAACAACCGTGTCGTCGAGGCGTTCGATCCCACGTACTCGATGACGAACGCGCGTCACACGAAGATCATCGATCTGCCGGCGAAGACGAGCCGCCTTCTCTTTGCGAAGACGGTCGCGATCCCGCTCCGCGAGCATGGCACCGATACTGCCCAGATCACGATCCGGCTTTACCGCCTTCCGATCGAGGAGTGGTCCACGCTGACGCGAAAGGTACAGAAGAACGACCTGCAGGTGTTCAATGGGCTCACCGTCTCGATGCTGCGGAACGATCGCGAGGTGTTCGCCGGTCCGATGACCGACCTCACCACGCGGCACGCCGTCACGCATTGGTACCGCATCCAGATCGACTTTCCCGGCGAGCTCGACGAGGCATTCGGCGTCGCCGCGAACAAGCAGGGCGTACGTCCGAAGGGTTACGTCAAGGATGCGATCAAGAAGGCAATCGGCGACGACATCACGACGCTGAACGACGAGATCAAGCGGTTTCAAGGCGCGCAGAAGAGCGCACGCGCAGGCGGTCAACCGAGCGCGTCCGAAGCCCGGGCGACGGAGTCAGATCAGCATCAGGCGAAGCCGCTCCAGCTTACGCCCGAGGAAGAGGCGCAGCTCGACGACAACCTGCGCACCCTCGCTATCGCGCTTCGCCGCGACGGCGAGTCCGATGAGGCTGCCTTCGAGCGGGTGAAGGCGTCCAAGTATCTCATCGAGTTCAAGCACGACGAATATTGGCCCTTCTACCACGTCGAGCATCGGTTCGGCCGCGTAATCCTGACGCTCAACACAGCGCACCCGTTCTTCGAGCATCTCTACGAGCCGCTGCGGAAGATGGGCAGCGGTCCGGAAATGGCAGACGACGAGAACGTCGAGACCCCGGCATCCGACGAGCAGGGAGGGCCCCTCGTCGCGCTCGAGCTTCTGCTCCTTTCACTTGGTCGCGCCCAGGCCCAGATCGGCGCGGGGAACGACGAGGCGAAGAAGACGATGGAGACCCTTCGTCGCGAATGGTCGGAAGCCTATCGGGTCCAGTTGAACGCTTAATGCGGGTGGGGGCGCTGCGGCGTCCTCACTTGCAAACAACTTCCTGCTAGCGCAGGATGCAAGTGGGTAGGTCGATGCCCAACGGTTGCGAACCGCCCCGTGACGGACACAGCGTTCCGCTCGGGGATCCCGCCACCGAAAGGCATCGTCGCCCGAAACCCGCAGCCAACATCGGCTGCACAGACATGGGAAGACGATATGACGGTAATTCCGCATCAGTGGCGCGCATACCATGCGCGTCAGGCCGAGTTGGATCAGCGCGGCGACACCAGTTCCACGACCTGGGGCATCGAGGCTGGCCTCAACCTCCTGCTCGATCACCCGTCCTCGGCACCCGATCAGGTGACGCGAGCGATCGCCGCCGGCGCGCGGCGCAGCCGCTACGCCGACGCGCTCCTCGCGAAATACATCACGTTCGACGCATACCGCCTCGAGGGCGTCGCCGCGATGGAAGCGCGCTCGAGCCTTGAGAAGATCCGCAATGATCTTCCGCCAGCAACGGTGGCGATGCTGCTTGTCGCCGCTTGCGGCGAGGAAAGCGAACAGATGGCCGCCGGACTCGGCGTCACGGTGCCCACATTCCAGACCCGCCTATCGCGCGGCCGATCGGCGGCACGCAAGCTCGCAGCATAGCAGGCCGGTGGAGAGACGGTTTTGGCCCCGGCCAGGCCGTCTCGACATCCGCTGCGATACCAGTGCGAGAGTGCCGACGACTAAGAGCACGCAATTCGCAAGCGAACAAAACGGAAACTTTATCTCGGGTTGATATCGCGTTACAGCTGCAGGCACTGTTCCTCAGGTGGTTTGGTTCGAACCGCGCGTTCGGGAGACGAAGATGCCAGCACTTGCCAAAGCGACGCCTCTCACGACGCTGTCGGTCCCGATGCTGGCTTACGTTCAGGATAATGAGCCGAAGCCGACAGCCATGCCGGAGCGCGCGCGAGCCTATCCCGAGCTCCGCTATATGGGCTCCAAGAACCGGCTGTTGCCTTGGATCCACGGCGTCTTCTCGACGCTCCCGTTCGAAACTGCTGCGGATCCATTTCTCGGCAGCGGCTGCGTCTCCTACCTGATGAAAACGATGGGCAAAACTGTCCGGGGGTCCGACTTCCTCAATTTCCCGGTCGTTCTCGCACACGCCACCCTTGTTAATTCTCATCATAAGCTGGACAGTCATTCCGTAGAGAATTTGCTGTCAGCCGCGTCGTCTCCTTCTGATTTTATCGAGCGCACCTACGCCGGCATTTTCTATACGCCAAAAGATCTTCGTTTCCTGGACAAGGTCTCGGCAAATCTCGCGCGCATGGATACTGAGTCCCAAGCTGCGCTCGCTCGCGCGGCTCTGATCCGCTCTTGTCTCAAGAAGCAGCCGCGCGGCGTTTTCACAATCAGTGGCGACCTTTCGCGCTACGACGATGGACGACGAGACTTGCGGATGAGTCTTGAAGAGCATTTCGTCGAGCAGTGCGCGGCATTCAACGACGTCGTGTTCGACAACGGCCGCCAGCACAGTGCCAAAAGGCAGGATGTATTTGAGGCTGACCCAAGCGGGATCGACCTCGTTTATCTGGATCCCCCATACGTACCGCGCGCCGACGACAACTGCTACATGAAGCGCTACCATTTTCTCGAGGGTCTATCCTGTTATTGGAATGGGCTCGAGATAATGGAGAAGACGAAGACCAAGAAAGTAGCGAAACCGTTTTCTGCCTTCGGCAGCAGGAAAAATGCGGTTGCCGCCTTCGATCGCATGTTTCGCCAATGGGAACAGAGCATCATCGTTCTCTCGTATAGCAGCAACGGCTATCCGGATTTGGGCGAGCTGATTTCGCTCATGAAACGCTACAAAAGGCAGGTTACAGTCCATGAGCGGCCGCACCGCTATCATTTCGGCACACATGCAAACGTGGCACGGTCCACGGTCCAGGAATATCTGATCGTGGGGCAATAAGCGTCACCCAGACACTCAAAGACATCCTTGATAGGCTGCAACCGCTCATTGTGGACTGGCAGGACGAAGTGGCGCATCGCGTGGTTGAACGCATAAAGACGCTGCCGGCGAAGTCCGTGTACACGGACAGCGACGTTGCCCAGATCCTCGAGGGTGGCAAACCACTTTCGAAGCTCACATCGATGGATTTCGACGATGGCCTCCTGATCGTACGCCTATTTCTCGGCCTTTCTAAGGATCAGTTCACCGGTCTACTGAATAGCGCGCTAGAAGACGGCGGCGTAGGTCTGAAGCGCTATAAGGCAGACCCGTCTGCCTATCGGGCAGCGCTGATTGAGCAAGGCCTGCTCGACGCAATGACGCTTGAGGTGAACAAGCCAGTGCACTGGTCCGATACCGTGGTCGAACGCCTGCGAAGCGGACGCGGTAGTGCGATTTCCGGACAGAAGCGTGGCCGGATTGCCGAGGATTTCGCCGAGGCCGTCATCAAAGAGGTTTTCGGCCCCGGCAATTATCAAGTGAGAGCCACCTTCACCGGCAGAACAGATCAGACCGCCAAGTGCGATTTTGCGATACCCAATGCGGCGAACCCGAGGATCGTGGTGGAGTCGAAAGGGTTTGCCGCCACGGGTTCGAAGATGTCGGACGTCTTGGGCGATGTCAGCGCGATCGTGCGCGCGAAGCGGGCTGACACGACATTCCTGCTCTTCACCGACGGGCTCACCTGGAAGCAACGCCAGTCCGACCTTCG
>Ga0307517_10014663_pt1 | contig 10498 bp, 3 predicted proteins | sample 23_EM_MG_FD_194515 | JGI IMG/M metagenome (GOLD analysis project Ga0307517, IMG submission 194515) | Populus trichocarpa ectomycorrhiza microbial communities from riparian zone in the Pacific Northwest, United States - 23_EM | ecosystem: Host-associated > Plants > Roots > Unclassified | place...
TCAGTCGGATGATTGCTGGCTTCTATTCATCCAGTGGGTTTACTCAAGGAAAAATTGAAGTGCAGGACAATTCGGTTGTCGGGAGTCAAAGCCTCATCCTCCCTGGTTCGGTTGTTCAAAAGGATGTGATTCTTGGTGCTCTTTCAGTGGCTCCTGCAAATTCAGTTCTTCGACAAGGCGGCGTCTATATTGGATCTCAAACTCCAGTGATGATCAAGAACACCATGCATGCCTTGGATGACAGGATAGAAGAGATGGACTTCAAATACAAGAAGATAGTTGGCAATTTAGCTGCAAATTTGGCTGCCACTACTCTGAAGGTTAAAACAAGGTATTTCCATCGAATTGGTGTTAGTGGGAAGGGACACCTGAAGATTTATGACAACCTGAAAGGATTTCCAGACCACAAGATTTTCCAGGCTGGGAAGAGCTATCCTATTGTAGTCAGGCATAGCAATAGCTTGAGTGCTGATGATGATGCTAGAATCGATGCACGTGGAGCAGCGATAAGAATACTTTCAGATGACAATGGAAGCAACTCCTCTTCGCTTCTTGATCTAACATTGAAGACAGGCAAGGCATTCTATGCACGCACGATTGCTGATTTTGCAACATGGTTAGTTTGTGGACTTCCTGCAAGGGAGCAGCATGTGAAGCGAGCCCCACATATCCGTGATGCAGTTTGGATGTCTCTTCGCAATGCGAATTCTTTTGCTGATCTACACTACTACTCAAATATCTGCAGGCTCTTCAGGTTTTCCGACGGTCAGGAAATGTATGTGAAATTCAAATTGCGGCCTGGTGACGAAAACATAAGTGAGGATTCAGGTAAAGTTGAGCCTATGGGAATTCTCCCACCAGAAACAGGTGCAATTCCACGGGATGAAAAGGATACTCGTCCCTTACTTTTCCTAGCCGAAGATTTCCAAAGCCGTGTAAGTTCTCCAGGAGGCGTTCGCTACATTTTCCAGCTGCAAATCCGACCTGTTCCACATGATGATGCCACTTGTGACGTTGCACTTGACTGCACCAAACCATGGGATGAGTCTGAATTCCCTTACATTGATATAGGGGAAGTTCACATTGATCAAAATCTCACCGGTGCAGAATCAGAAGCACTAGAGTTTAATCCTTATATTCGATGCCATGAGGTGGATGTGATCCGGGCCACTTCATCCTCCCAAAGTGCTTCAATTGATCATGGTCGTTCATTGATCTATGAAATTTGTCAGCATTTGAGGAATGGAGAACCACTTCCAGAAGCTTGGAGGATCTTCATAGAACAAAGTGATGTTAAAGTGGACCTTTCAGGCTGTCCAATGGCAGCAGCATTGGAGAAAAAGGACTCGGGAAAAGTTACACTAGCAAGGACATGGTATCAGACCTTATGGGTCATTTTTGCTCAACCATTGCTGCAAACATTTCTTCCATATTTCCTGATGGGGTTGCTCATCTTTGCTCCACTGAACTGGATTCTTCACTTGAAGGAAAGCAAGAAAGTCGCAATGCATTGGTTGCTTCCTTTGGTTTGGGTTTCTTCAGGAGTTCTAGCAGCATTAGCATGTGTTGTGGCCAAGTGGATTCTTGTGGGGAAAAAGAAAGAAGGCCAAACAGTACACATTTGGAGCATAGGAGTCTTCATGGACACTGTGTGGCAAGCTTTCAGAACTGTAGTAGGGGACTACTTCATGGAAATGACTAGAGGGTCTATCTTATTTTTGCTATGGCTAAAGCTCATGGGTTCAGACATTGATTTGGACCAAGGAGCCTACGTAGATAGCATGGGAGCAGCATTGAATCCAGAAATGGTGGAGATTGAGAGAGGTGGTTGTGTAGGAAGAGAAGCTTTACTGTTTGGACATATATATGAAGGTGAAGGAGGGAAAGTTAAGTTTGGCAGGATAAGAGTTGGAGAAGGTGGATTTGTAGGGAGTAGAGCAATTGCCATGCCTGGTGTTAGAGTAGAAATAGGAGGCAATCTTAGTGCTCTTTCTCTTGCCATGAAAGAAGAAATTGTTAGGTCTATGTGAATTAATGGTTCATGCCTGCTGCTGAAATAGCAGCTGCGCAACTTATCTCCTTTTGCACTAAGAATAAAGCTGGTCTCCCCCATAAATTACCAGTATTTTTATAAATGGAAAAGTATATTAATGGAAATGTGTCATGGTTCCTGCCTCTCTCTGTCATGATTCTTTTTGATGGCTAGAAGTCTTAAGCATAGGTGAAAGCCAAAAAACCCGTTTCAGTCTAGTTCAAGATATAAATCACATAGTAAATTAATTTGATCGATTCAAAATATATATTATTTCATTTTAAAAAAAGAATTACATTGTTTTGAAAAAAAAAACTTAATTAACTCATTAGCCAAAAATAGGAAATCTCTTCAAATTTCAACTGGGATTTTTCTATTTAGTTTATATTAGTATATTAACCTCCACGGCATATTAATAATAATTTTTTAAAAATATATATATATTAACAATATAGAAAATATTTTAAAAGTTTTGGGTCTTGCGATCATGTCAAACTCAAACATGTTTGTCAAACCCAAAATATTTAGGTTTGGCGTGGTTATCAAACTTAAAATGCTTGGGTCTGGAATGATTGTTAGATCCAAAACTTTTGTGAATCTGGCATTTTTATACCTGATCTAAGTATCTTAAATCTAGCGTGGTTGCGGCAATTAAGTCAAAACCAAGACACTAAAAAAATAAAAAATAAAATTATTATTATAATTCATAATAAAATTTTTATTAATCTACAGTAATTTTCTTTATTTAATTTTTGTTATAACAATTACAAGAGATTTGTGTTATCATAGCATATATCGAAGGGAAAATAAGATTATCTAATGTGGGGATGACTACTAGCTAATGTGAGTGTCTTTACTCTTGAGCATCGCAATTCACTTGAGACATACCAAAGAAGTATGGAAATAATTTTTTTATTTGAAATATATATATATAACTTAATTGAAAGAAAAATCATATTCTAATAATCAGAAAATTTTTAAAATTCTCATGCTATAACTATGGGATACTTATAACATGAAAAAAAAAACAAAAAAAAGTGAAAAACAAGAGAGAGAATGTTGTTTTATAAATGAGAAATTCTTATCATTTTTATATGGGATCGGATGTGATTTTTTTTTTAATTATTCGGTAAATATCTTTTAATTACAGTGTAAGTACAATAAAACTTTTTCTAATAATTTATTAATTTATTATATCTCAAAACCATAAAAAAGCCTTTCCATATTTTCCATTAGAAGACAACATTAGCCTGGGATACAAGGATAGGACATATCATTCTTCTATGAATTCAACATAATTTTTTTTTTAAATATGTATAAGAAATTTAATTCATCAATTAATTTTTCTTGGATTTTTAACAATTAATTATATTTTCTTATGTTGAATTTCAAAATTCCTAAACTTTTAAAAAACCTTTAAGCTTTAATTTTATAAAACAAAAATGTAGTTATGAAACTTGGATTTGGAGCCAATTTGTTAGGTAGATTAATCCAAAATCTAGTCGTTCTGAATTAAAAAAAAATATATTATCCTAACTTCATCTAGTTAAAAATTCAAGTTGTTTCATAATTTAATCAAGTCAATTGTGTGAAATCCAATTAATAACTTGTTGGGTTTTTTATTAAAATAATAATTTTTAATTTTTTTTTAATGAATTGATTCTCAACTTGTGATATAAAACTTGCAATTAGATTTTAAAACTATGCCTTTTACTATTATAAAAAAAATCATAAAAAGCCAATAAATTAAAGATTGCTCAAAATTAATTTTCAATGGAAAAAAATAATCTTCATTGTATATAAATACAGGTAATAATCCTCAGAAAATGAGAAAATATAAAGGCTGCCATTCCAAAACATCATCATCTCTCTCTTTTCCTTCTCTCTCTAAAATCTAAATAGATACACAACAAAACGCCCTTTATTGGGTCCATTTCGTTTTGCAGCTTTTCTTTTTCTGGGTTCATATCTATCTCTCATTTAGGACTCCGCCCTCCCTTCCTCTGTCTTCTTTTCTAACCCCCGAAAGTAAAAGGTTTGGTTTATTTGCTTGTTTGGTTTATTTGAGGTTAAAAGTTTGGTTTTTGATCAAGTTTGATGGGTGAATTGGAAGAGATTGGGGCTGATATTTGGTAAGTTTTTCAAAGTTTTCATCTTTGTGCTTTTCGCATCAAAATCTTTAATTTTCGTTCGTGGTGTTAATTGATGGCTTTTTTTGGTTGAATTAGATTTTTGGGGTCTCTTTGATTTGATTGTAAATGCAGGAAATTTGAGTTGGTTTCAGGTTTTTTATGGTTTTGGGAAGTGGGTAGTTTTGGGAATGCAAAATAGAATAGTATAAAAACTACTAAGTGGAAAGGGAAGGCTGGTATTTGGCAGAATGATAATGTTATAAAAAGTGGAAAGGAAGACTGATTTTTGGCAGAATAATAATGATTTTTAAGTTTTGTGATTTCTTACCTTTTGTTTGGTTCCTGAGAGACGAAATTGTGTATGGAATAGAATCCAGCTGTTGAGGATTAGATTTTTAGTTATTTAGGATTGCTTAAGACAAATCCTTACCTTTGCCTTAGCCTAATATGACTATTTTTCTTAGATGAGTTGACAATAATTTATCTTTGTTTTGAGACTTTAACATGCTACAGTGATGTTCAAAAGTTTGGTTGGTGTATTTCTTAGTGGTTCTCTTGGTAAAACATTGGAGCACTGCCTGATGTTTGATGACTGATTTGTCGTACAGCTCGGACATTGAAGTTGATGATATAAGGTGTGGGAATATCGCAGAGAAAGATGTCAGTGATGAAGAAATTGAAGCAGAAGCTTTGGAGAGACGAATGTGGAAGGATCATGTCAAACTCAAAAGGATTAAAGAAAAACAGAAGCTTGCAGCGCAACAAGCTGCGGAGAAGCAAAAGCCTAAGCAGGCGACTGATCAGGCTCGGAGGAAGAAAATGGCGAGAGCCCAAGATGGGATTCTTAAGTATATGTTGAAGCTAATGGAAGTTTGCAAAGCACGTGGATTTGTGTATGGCATCATTCCTGAGAAGGGTAAGCCTGTAAGTGGTGCATCTGATAACATAAGAGCTTGGTGGAAAGAAAAAGTGAAGTTCGATAAGAATGGGCCAGCAGCCATAGCAAAGTATGAAGCAGAATGTTTGGCCATAGGTGAGGCAGAAAACAGTAGAAATGGGAACTCTCAAAGTGTTCTTCAAGATCTTCAAGATGCAACTTTAGGGTCACTTTTGTCTTCTTTGATGCAACACTGTGACCCCCCTCAAAGGAAGTACCCATTGGAGAAGGGAGTTCCGCCGCCTTGGTGGCCAACGGGAAATGAAGATTGGTGGGTAAAATTAGGACTATCCCTAGGTCAGAGCCCTCCTTATAAGAAACCACATGATCTGAAGAAGATGTGGAAAGTTGGTGTATTAACTGCTGTAATAAAGCACATGACACCTGATATTGCAAAAATTAGAAGGCATGTCCGTCAATCAAAATGCTTACAGGATAAAATGACCGCAAAGGAGAGTGCAATCTGGCTAGGGGTGTTGAGTCGAGAGGAATCTCTTATTCAGCAACCTAGCATTGACAATGGAACATCTGGTGTAACTGAATCTCCTCAAGGTGGACATGGCCAAAAGAAGAAACCTGCCATTAGCAGTGACAGTGATTATGATGTCGATGGTGTTGATGATGGTGTGGGTTCTGTTTCATCTAAAGATAATAGGAGAAATCAACCAATGGATGTGGAACCATTAAGCAGTAGAAATGATATTACCATTCCTGTCCAAGACAAGGAGCTAGGGGAAAAGCGACGAAGGAGAAAAAGGCCCCGTGAGAAGTCAAGTCATGCTGATCAACAGTCCCAACCACCTGTTGATGAATGTTTGGGCGTTGAGCAGACAAATACCTTGCCTGATATAAACCACACTGATTTACAGCCAGTTGAATATCAGATGCACAATGCTCAGCATGAGAATTTTACCTCTTCAGCTTTAATGCCTATGGAGAAAGGTCTTGTGGGTGAATCCAGTCTACCCCAATCTGACTTTAACTACTATGCTGGTGTTCCCTCAACCAATGTCAATTCTACGGAGAGAATTTTTGTGGACAGAGGGGCTGCCATCTATCCATTGGGCCAAAATTCAGAGCTGCACCATGAGACTACTTATAGTAATATCTATAATCCATCACTTGATTACGGGACCAATCACGGTGGAAAGCATTCTCAGATGGCAATGAACGTGAGGCCAGAGGATGACAGATTCCTTATACCAGCTTTGCATGGAAATGGAAATGGAAATGACTTGACCGGAGGAGAACCACATCATTTTGCCAAAGATACTTTACCCCCTGAGCAAGATACAGCTGTTGATAGGCATTTTGAATTTGACTTGCCTGATTTTGCAATTAACAGCCCATTCCTTGAAATGAGTTCGTTTTCTTTAGATAACCTATTTGTTGATCCTGAAGATGATTTGATCCAATGCTTTGGTGCATAATTTCAGAAAGTGGATCCTTTTATACTGTAAGTGTTGTATCTCTAATTTACTGGCCATATTTTGTTTATCTTGCATTTAACTAAGTCTTCTCAATCGTATTCTGATCCAGGGACAGCTTGAAGGCCCAAAACTGCAGCAACCATTTCCGACCCGGTTAAAGGACCACCTCTATCAATTAGAGGTGCTGCCTGTACAGGTGTTGTATTATATGTGCATTTCAACACAGCAAGTTATACACCTGATTATTATCACAACTCAATGTTTTAACAAGAAAAATGAGGGGAGGCGGTTTTTCTTTCTTTCTTTTCTTATGGCCGTGCACAGTTTTCCTCTATGAGAATAACTATAGAGGACTTAATGTAAATGATTCTTTGTTAGATGGGACAATTAACAAAATTGCTGTTACCTTCCATCAGGATCACTTCTTAGTAGCAGATATGCTAATTGCATCTTCCCTTTCCCATGCCTGTATATTCTTTACTCTTGTTTTATATCTCTCTTTATCTTATTATGCTACTCCTTTGGATGAATTATTCTTTTGGGAAAAAAAAATTATATTTTGCTATTGATAAGCTGAAGCTGTGTTTGCTTCAGCTATACTGTGTTGGATAGGGTCATTTTCTTTAACTGATAATAACAACGAGTATTTGAATGGAAAAGCTAATAAATTCAAATTATTGGCACTCTTGAAAGAGGCAGGCAAATAATGATGATTAGATTGACATTGAAAAGCATAATTAGTATTAAAAGTGTTTGATTAATCAATATATATCATACTTGCATGAGTTCTATTGAAAATTCTTTTGAAATTTTAGTTACGAGAAAGTTATAAATTCTGTCTTTTCCTGAACTTCTTTTTTTCAAACCGTGAAAGCTATGTAAGTGTAGTAGTTCAAGCATATGTAGTTGGACTTGATTCCAGGGTTACCATTGCATGGAAGGCCACAATAATGAACTGTTAGAGCTGGCAAGATATCTGTAGCGCATGCCAGCATATTGAATCCTGCTTGTGTGTGGTTTGGTTGCTTTAAATTTTGAGGAAAGAGACATGGTGAGTCCTTGTTTCTGGTTTGGTTGTATTAAGGTCCGAGGGAAGGGACATGGTGGGAAGCGAAAGGCACTGCCGGGAGGATGACTTGAATCATTTCCTTGTTCGTTCTGAGCTCTGTTTAAACACAAATGCTAACTTCTATTTCATATAAATCAGATTTAATTTTAAAAAAATAATAAAAAATCAGAGTTTATAGCAAATCTTTATATGAAAGTCTTAATGAAAATTATATGGAAGGCGTCGTGAAAATTGCTTTGAAAATAACCTCGTTGATGCAATTTTCATCGGTCATCGTATCATGCCACGTGGCGTCCAGTTTCCGCGCCGCCAATTCCCGTACTAGGATGTCTGTCTTGACAAGTGCCAACTCTAAACCTACGAATTGGTCCTGAATCATCCTTGCAAAGATAGACTTAAATTTATTGACAATTCTACCCTTGCGTCTTTCCTACTCTAGCCTCTGCTCATTAGTAAATTTCGTACTCCTTTAAGGTTATTAAAGTCCATAGTTGGTAAAACCCAGGTTTTGAAATGTCATAATATGCCATTTACACCATGTAAAATCTCTATATAGGAGGATGATTTTGATAAATAATAATAATAATAATGGCATTTGGAGATGGTCTCTCAAGGTTTTCATCAATCTCCATTGTTATGGTAATTTGTATTATGGGTTTGGTGCCATCAGTCCATTCCCTCTCGTTCCTGTAATTAAGTTCAAAAATCATTCCCCTCTCTCTCTGTCTCTTTCACAGGTTTGGATTTTTTATTTAGCTTGTTCCAGTAGTTAACCATGGCATGTCATGTCATGTCATCAGGTTTACAATGTCATGAAACAACTGTAGCAGTAGGAAATCAAGCCGGAGCTAAAGCACAGGCAACTATGCTGTTGATTTTTTATTTGAACAAGAAGAAGAAATAAAGTGTGTATCTTGTTTTACCGAGTGAGAGATTCTGGTCCTGCTTCTCCTACTGGGACCCAGCACACGTCACAAGAGATGTCCCCCTCTTCCCTCTTGTAAGTTCCGTGACCGTGACTCGAGTTTCCTCACCCGCGGATCAACTGATACCAGCCGTTGGATTGAGAGAATCAACGGTCAAGATATGGCTCGCTGATCAACATGAAAAACCAAGCCTTTTCTTTTTTGGTCGGTGCTGCCAGCTCGGTCTTGTTCGTTGGTATCCACGTCAGATTTAGATCCAACGGTTGATGAAGTGTGTTCCCCTGGCTAATGACAATCCTACGCGTTGATTTTACGATTTTTTATTGCTTCCACATGGGTCCCACATGTTCTTTTAATGGAAATACACTGTATGAGTTAGTCTCATACCATAATAATTTATTAAAATGTAGAAATAACGAAACGTGGGAATTGAAATATAATGAATTTGACCGGTTTTAGGCAGTAGCCAGTCAGGACATCTCTTTGGGAAATTCAAGGGGAGTGGGGCCTCTCCATTTTGATCGTGATTCGTGGGCAACAGCTATTTTCTCACTCTTCAAACATTTAATTAATTAATTAATTTAATCATTAATTAGTTTTATAATAATATTTTGTCATTGCAGTAAAATAAAATAATACCACATTAGGGGTAAGTGGGTGAACACGGAAGCTTGAGAATGAAGAAAGAAACAAGGCCGACACGTGGAGTTGGTGAAAGCCAATATTATTTTAACATATATATTATTTTAAATATTTTAAAGAGTAGCAACAATCTTCAACACTACCCAAGTGGTCACAGTAAATTAGGGCATTTAAGGGAAGCGATTTGGCGTGTTGGTGAAAGCCAATCACAACCGCATGCTGTGTCGTGTAATCAATGGTTAGATCTTGAATTAATTAATTTAATCATTGATTAAATTAATTAATTAATTTTCTAACCAATGGTTAGATCTAACCATGTAATACACCGAAAAATCGTGGCCGTCAACTAGGGCCTGGAGTGAGTTTCTCTGAAAGTGACGAGAACATAAAAGAAAAGAGAGAGAAAGAGCATTTTTAGAGAGAGAGAGAAGGTTGGCTGGGCTAGGAGAGAAGAAGATAAAAGTGGAAAGCTAAGATCTTTCAACACTGAGAATTTTCTATCTTTGATTTTCAAAAGAACAGAAATACTCGTTCTCTAAAACACGTCTCTGTATTTCATAAAAACAAAATACAGCGACCCAGAGTCAATTTTTTTAGTTATTATTTTTTATTTAATAACTAAAAAAAATTATATTAAATATTACAACTTTACTTTATAAAAAAAAACAGAGAGAGAGAGAAGATAGCCATCACCGTTAACTTCCCAACCCTAACTCTAAATTACCAAATAATTGCTTGAAGAAGCATAAATTACAAATAATAATCAGGTCTTCCAAAGGATTATCTCCTTCTGGCACAGCCATATCTTCTTTTATTATTATTATTATTATTATTAACGTAGATATTTAGGTTAATTTACGTACATTTTAATTAATTTTATAAATATTAAAATTAATAATCATATAAATTTTAATAAATTTAAAATTTATAAAATTTAAATTTAACATCTAAATAGTTAAAATATATAGAGTATCACAATTCACAACCGTATCTCCTTAATTTGCTCTCTGGTTCCTCCACTAAGAGTATGTTTGGTATTGCGGTAACTGTTGTGGTTGTGGTTTGAAAAAAGTTGTTTTATAAAAAGTACTTTTAGTTGAGGTTGGTTTGAAAAAATAGGTGTTTGGTTAAAACTGTGGTTGAAATTAAGGTTGAAGAAAAAGTAGTTTAATGTGTTTGGTTAAAAATGCTTTTAAAATTGATGTTATAAAATAATTTTAAAAAATATATATTAATATTGATAATTTTTAATTTAAATATTATGGATTTAACTATTGCTATTACATCATGAAATAAATCATACTTAATATAAAATATTTTTTATTATTCC
>Ga0307517_10014664_pt1 | contig 10498 bp, 11 predicted proteins | sample 23_EM_MG_FD_194515 | JGI IMG/M metagenome (GOLD analysis project Ga0307517, IMG submission 194515) | Populus trichocarpa ectomycorrhiza microbial communities from riparian zone in the Pacific Northwest, United States - 23_EM | ecosystem: Host-associated > Plants > Roots > Unclassified | place...
GAGGTGTTCTTATTTTTCACAGTCCGCCTGATGTTTGATCCCACAACAAAGCCACAACAAATGACAAACAAATCACCACGTGAAAGAACCCTCAGAACGAATGGCTGGCGAGTCTAAGAAGGACTGGGCAGAACGGAGCAGTTCTTGTCGAGGTGACGGTTTGTGACGCTGACTTAGTGAAAATTCGCATTTTGCCCTCTATCAGAAGTGGCAACACTTCAAAAAAAAAGGTGCTCCAGACACATATTTTATCTGAATGAACTTGTAAAACAAATGTCTTTAAATTCAATTACAAAAAAAAAAAAAAAATTTCACTACTTGGACTTCAACTAACTCAACATGTGAGATAACTATGTAAAAGCTACAGAAGGAGGCCCTGGAGGCTATCTAGGATTTTTCTTAGCTCAAATAAGTCTTGGATGCTGAAATAATACAAATTGGGGTGAAGAAGCATGAGGAGCGACGAAAAACGGTGGAGAAAGGAATCGTGTCCAGACAAATTTCTCCAAGTCCGACGTGACAAGCGTGACCTCGACAAAACTTGATCCGTTCTGCCCAGCCGTTTCTGAACGTAGCCTTGCGGAGTTCAAAAGAAACGGTTGGTCACGAGCCTACAGTTCAAGTGCAGACAAAACCCCTACCTAAAGGTAGTGGGAATTTAATAACGATAAACAATAAGCAAACTATGCTACAATATCTTACACGACTACGACCAGCGTAAGAAAGCAACGTCGTTAATAATACATTCGAAGAATATCCACGTTCAACGCGTTTGAAAGTCCACGGTCAGTAGGAACGAAAAATGGTTAAATCAGAGTAAACGTCTTGAGGATCGTATTTGATATGACGCCGACTTCTCATCGGTAGGCGAGGGTTGCTGGGTACTCGGCGTCCTACTTTGGATCCCGTCGTACGGCTCCACCTCATCCACAGACCCACCCACAACCACCAGTGGCTGTTTTGGGCCTGCATGTTCCAACGCAGTCGCCGCATAGTATCCAGGCAAGTGTTCCGGATTCAACGACGTCGACGTATTCACGCCAGTCACTGACGAGTTCGCCACCAGCAGTGAATGGGGACCCACCATTGGTGGCGAGGAGCTCTCCGTTATTGAGGAGAGTGTATATCCCGGAACATATCGGCTTGGTCCATAATGTGTATATTGTTCGTGGTGGTTTTGTGGTGGGGTATAATAAACTTGTTGAGCTGGATATGGAGGGCTCATCTGCGGCGGGGCAATATTCCTAACGAAACCATATTGCAAATTGCGCCATGTTCTATCCGCCGTCTGTTCTATCGAATTTCCGTACGGCTGAACCACGGGATATCTTTCCCCGGAAATCCATGGAGATTGTGAATATCCCCGTCTACTCCTATTATCGCTTATGAGCGAATTTCCATCAGATGGTGAGCCATCGATGGTCCAGGCGATTGACTTGCGTCGTCTTCTGCGTGAGATGTAGCAGAAACAAAGGCTAGAGATAAGGAGTAGAGCAAGGACGCCGGCAATGGATCCGAAAGCAACGTAAAGGTTTCTTTTGCGGATGGCGCCAGGATCGTTAGTGGATGGGATGATGGATGTGACGGCTCCGGTTGGCATTGCAGGCGAAGCGCTGGATGAAGAAGTAGTGCTGAACGATGGAGAAGTGCTGAAGGACGAAGAAGTGCTGGACGATGAAGAAGTGCTGGACGATGAAGAAGTGCTGGACGATGAAGAAGTGCTGGACGATGAAGAGGTGCTGAACGACGGAAAAGTACTGAACGATGAAGTGCTGGATGAAGGAGTGACAGATGACGAGAAAGTGCTAGATGACGAAGGAGTGCTGGATGACGAAGAAGTGCTAGATGACGAGGGAGTACTAGATGAGGATGTCGCTGAAGATGAGATGAGGTTCATCTCAGTATAACTGCGCCCAAAGTCAGTGGAAGAGATAGGACTAATTAATGAAAGAACGCAGACATTAGACCGTCTACGATCGCGTATGGTTCCCCCTGTGCAACGGATACTACGAGCGTATGTTGTATATTCGCCAACCCCGTGGAGCTCCAGACGATTTGGGATTCCACAGTCTCTGGGCCTGACCCTGCATCTGGCTGAGTGTAATCAACAAGGTCGACGAACTGGAAGGGTGCAGAATCCAATGAAATTGCGACGTTCACTCTGTATGGCCATCGTGGCGAGAGAAAATATATGGCTGTACCTATTTGAATTTTTATAAAGTCGCTTCAACTAGATAGAATACATGTACCCACCCGTAAATTTGAAGGTCGCTGTCGCTTCTGGGTTATCTGTAAGCATGTGTGCGCCCCCATAATCCATCAGGCTTCTGTCCGTCTGATTCCATGCTTCTGGGGGTGCGTAAACGATCCTTGGGTCCTGGTCATCCAAATAAACGTCTTGCTGTGCGTCAACTCGGAGATCAAAGACCCAGGACAAGAGGATGAGGATGAGCAGGCGCTGGTGGACGATCATGGTTGTGATTAAGTTCTCGTGGGGCCTCTCAGAGGCATGCTCGTCTAATCGAACCTAACAAAAAAGTAACCGCTAGGAGGAAAGGTAGGGTCTAAAACCGACCTGCCGGCTTTGACCCAGGTTGGAACAAGCTGTAACGAGGGTGGCCCCTTGTGCAGGAAGGGGCAGAAATCGCTGTTGCAACCAGTTCTAGGTTCTCTGAGGATTATACTGGTAACCGATTTGTCTAGGACAATTGAGGAAAGGTGTTAATAGACAGTTTCTACCCGCCCTCCTGTCATAGACAGACAGCCAGACTTAGAATTCGCGATGGTTGACACCCCAATCCAACGCTGGCCAACCAAATTGGAAGGAAACTCATTGATAGTAGGGGAATGTATCGAAGGCGTTTGTCGCGAGAGGTTTTCCAATTGTTTAGGTAGTAAATAGGAATGCCTGCCACGTGCCATTTATGATTGTTTGAAAGCCTCGTGTAACTAAAACAATCACGCCCTTTTCAACAGCTGACAACCTTATGCCCCATTTAAATTAGTATACTATGGCTTGCGTCGGTTCCTGATACGGATACCGTAGACCGAGAAGGGATGAAGCTGCTTATATTATTGCTGTGCGATAGCTTCCCAGTCAATAAATACAGTTGATCTGAATCGGCTACCGATTTCCCGTACAATATCTCCGGGTACCAATCTAGAGTGATTTCATGGCATATCTTAATCCTCGTATCAGCCTGTAATGTTCGTGTCGTCCTCTGTATCGATCGGAGGAAGCGAATATATATATATAGTTGTACTATCGCCCCCGGCGATGGTACACCTAAACGGCACACTCTGACCCGAAAGAAAGATAAACGGCTAACTCTTAAGAGTACGGACCAAATTTATATAATCAGATAACGAGACGTCATATTTTCTTTTGTTCTCGTTGCAGCCATCATTAAGCCAATCTGATGTTACCAACGACAGGTTGCCTCTCTTTCACTGGCACCATCACTCGACACCCAGAAATTCGGTCCTCGTGCACGCTAAGCTCCATCGACGCAGACTTCGCAATTAATATTGACCATTCCTGGGCGCCTAAATTATCTACCCGACTTCATCGAAAATAAGTCTTGCAACCCTTCAATGAAACTTTCCGAACGCCAAAAATTTGCTCTCTTCAAATTCGAATCGGATGTCCATATCAATGGAACGATCATACGTTATATATTTATCGTGACAGGCTGAATGATGGATAAGGATAGCGGAGCATGGCCGGCCCGGGAATCGGACAAGGTGAAGTTCACCCAAATGGGTCCATGTTAGAGATTCCACACACGGAAAATGGCGCACTACAAAAATGGTATCCGTAGTGTATATTCCAGATATATTTGATCCGTATTATGTTTTGTCAACACCGCGATACCTCGTTACTATTAGAACCATGTTACTCAAGTTTGAGTTTTGGAGAGAGGGATGTACATTTTCTCTGCGGTTCGCCATTTTTCTTCAAGCTTCCGATATATATACCACACCCATCTCTTGAAATAGGCAAGTTGGAAAGACTCAAGGATCAAATATACGAGAGGTATTCAGAAATGGGGGAGCTTACCACCAATCTGCTAATCCATCGAGCCCAGGGAGAACCAATAATGTAGAGGAGTGCAGCTACAGCTATTTATTTCATTCGTCATCCTCCGAAAACACATCATTAGAGTTATACGGCATCCCATCTTCACCGGGCTCCTCTCTGCGGGAACTCCCAACAAAATCATCAAGGTTGTGAAGTTTGCACACATCATAAATCTCGCATGCAAAAGGTCGAGTAGATAGAGTCTGCCCATGCATCCACCGCCATCTCTCCTGCGACATCTTCATGAATATGCATATAAAATCGATCGTCCGCTCAATTCCCTCCGGACTCGGAAAAGGCCTTCTCCTACAGCCTTTATATCCTGTGGATTGCCCGACCACCTTCGTAAGAATAGTACTTGTACGTGGCCCGACCAGCCCTTGTGACGGTTATGGTGACTATATGACAAATGTAATATGTACTATGGAGTATTTTCCAATTGGCAATTGGGCGGGACGTGTGCATACCATCGAATCGTAGAAGTTCCTTCTTGGTAAAATTTCGAAGAACCCATGTGATATTGGGGACGTCTAGGTGTTTCATGGGGAAGGTCGTAACTCCGTACAACTGGCAGCGGTTTCGTTACTGAACTGTCGAGAATACATTCATGCAAGAGGGGCTCAGAGTGTTCATGACCGTGTGGGTCTTTCTTTCATATAATCCTCTATTTATGGAATCGCCGTGGGGTGCTGTGCCTCGCGTTGGGTGATTACGCCCTCCGGGAGCCTAGAGGTGCTGTTCCAAAACAAAGGCGGTCGCCAGCCGCGTCCCAAACGTGAAGAGAATTTTGGGAAGTCATTGAGAAGCCAACGAGGAATAAGTACTTCGAGTACTTCGCTAAGTTTGAATATGTTGCAATATTGTTCATGAGTTATTGTCAACGAAGGTGTGTCCAGGGATCCACCGTGACGGTTACTTTACACCTGTAAGCGGCCGGGAACTGAGGCCTGAGACATTAGTCATCGAGTCATTGCACAGGTTTTCCCACGACAGCTTTCTTTCCGCCAGCAAGCGAAGTGCCTCGACAACGCCTACGACGACGACAAACCACTTTACATCCCGCACGACTCCTTAATTCTATTCTGGCACAATATTCATGGCATAAATACATTTTATTTGTAACGCTAGGACGAATCCTGATGTCCTTGTTATCGATCAATCAGGAGCGCCAGCTTATCGTCGCCAACGCCATTCACCACGTCCCTAGTGGTCGCCGAGTTTCGCGACGTAGGCCACTCCATGGTGAACATAAATAAAACCGGGGACGGAGCCGGAATATCGACGACCGCAGAGGCCTTGGCTAATATGATAGGTTGGGCAGTCGAGGGTTCGATGTTCAACGATTGCTGACTCTCCTTGTGCACAGGATCCATACATCCCGCTCCTTTTGACATGGGTAAAGGCCTGCCCACCTGAGACCTCCTCCATCCCGTTCCTGATTGGCCATGGTGCTGTGCCCGTATGCTGGCCAGGGAGCTAGGATCATTGGACTCGATCCCGGTATACTTCTCTGGCCATATTTCGTGCCAAATCCTCTATGGAGCTCCATGGCCGATGCCCGTACAGCACGGTGCACGGCTATGAGGACGTCGTCAACTGTAACGACAGCACTGTCCAATGTGGCGGGGAATACGACAACCAGCCGTTCCAAACCCGGCACCCTGATTGTCATGGACCCCACTGTTCGCGGGTCCATGGCTGGCTGTCGCCTCCAATCCCAATGACTGACGTGTGTTTTGGTGGTGGGCGGGAGGCGCGCGGTGGAGGGTGGCAAGCTGAGCTCGTATTCGAGAACGACCTTGGATGGGGTATAGGACAGCACGGGATTGACGAATATGGGAATGTCGGCTAACGCCGGCAGTGGGATCATTTTAGTGGGCAGGAGTGGTGGGGGATGTTCTTCACGACGTCGAGCTTGAATCAGGTCTGTTTGCCGACTTCCTTTGTAGCTTTGACCCGTTGCTGACTGCATTGGTGGTGGTGGTAGGAAGCCACTAGAACCGTTAATTGGATAGTATGGGCTGTATGGTGTTGACGGTGGCCTGGTTGCCGCATCGTGTCCGACGACGAGCACATCCTGGTGCGCTGTGTTGGTCATCATCATTTGCGAGGTTGTCGTATATGCTCTGGACATCGTGACGCGATGGTGCCAATGTTATCTGCAAGAGAACCGCTCTAGGCTAGTATCGTCCTTCGGTTTCCTCCATAATACTTCAGTTTAACTTAATCTTACCTGCAGATTATCGAGGGATTACAGGTTGAGGACGTTTAGAGATGGTGGGGGTGCGATCGAGAGGAAGCGCAATGGTGTGAATTCGTGGATGGAGAGACTTTATATCGTTGCCCTCGCCGTCTGCCCAGTGGTTCGTTTGTATATCCCCTTATATCCCCAGTCTGCTATCAGGAATTCGGTTCGGTTTTTTCCTTCCCTCTGAAAATTTTCCACGCGCATGAATTGATGACTTGATTATTAAGTTGATAACGTATACCGCCTTGCCCGTCCAACTGGTTCGCGAACCGCCTTGGAACCCTGGCTTAGGAACTGCCGCAACTGGAGTTGGCTCCCCATCCCTGCCTATTCTATTCGCAGACCTTGGATGTGATGCTTCCCTCTTCTTCACTTCTAAACGAGTTGACATTCCGTAGCCTTGTCTCAGGAAAATGATTATTTGAGCTCGGCTTACAATCGGAATTTATAGATCAGATCGTATTTATTGTCGACCCCGCCGGACTCTTTTGCCTCCAGGTGAGCTTGCCGCTTGCGACTGTGGCTTGCGGATCGGATATGACTCGGTATTCAAGCGGGAGCAGCTTGAGATGGGAATCCAGGTGTCGATAGCGCTGCATTCAATTCCCAAGTCGCATGGGTTCTGGGTGGAAGGAAAGATCAATGGACTCGTACGGGTGTGAACCCGTTATCTGAGCTGGTATGGTTTGTTTTCCATAATGTTTCTTGGTTCCTTTTCCCCTTCAAGCCTCAAACCTTTACATTCCACCTTCCCATACCGTCACCAGACCCAAATATTGTTCTCGAGAGGGTTCTATCAGGGTTCTATCTCGACGGATCGGAGGCCACCCTTGACCAATCGGAGCGCGCTCTCGACAGGGTTCGCTCTTGACAGATCGGAGCCCAGTGCCCACTCTCGCCCAATTGAATCCATTATCTGAGCATGGTGCGGTCTGCTTTCCTTCGTCCCTTTTCTCCTTCAAGCTTCAAAACTCCACATTCCACCTCCCTATACCATCACCGGGCCCAAACACCACTCTCGAGAGGATTCTATCTTGACAAGTCGGAGCCCCATGACAACCAATCGGAGAGTTCGCTCTTGACGGATCGGAGTCACCCACTCTCGACCAATCGGAACGCATTCACGTAAGTGGTACGTGTGAAGCCGTTATCTGAGCCTGGTGCGTTTTTTTTTTCTATGGTGTTCCTTCTCTCCTTCAAGCTTCAAAACTTCACACCCCACCTTCCCATACCGTCACCGGACCCAAGCACCGCTCTCTATTTTGACAGATCGGAACCCAGCCTCGACCAATTGGAACGCGCTCTCGACAGGGTTCGCTCTTGATTGATCGGAATGCGCTCGCTCGGCCTCTGGCTTCAGGGCAGCCGACACATCGCTACCCAGGGTTCGCCCCGTAAAGCTCGGTGCCATCAAAAAGGATTCTGTACACGTTGGGGGATAAGAGGCTCCCCAAAAAAAATATTTGAAGAACATGCTAAATTCGTCACCTAACTACCCAAAGTCCGCGTTTTGAGTCAGCAAAAATATAATTCACGCCACACCACTAAGAAATGAATATGCATACCGCGATGTCACGGATGATGAAATAGTTTGCTTAGTGATGAGACTGGCACAGGCGACAAGCCCTCTTTACGTCATAGGCGCCGAAGGTTCGTGACTATCTAATTGACCCACAAAAAATTCATGACGTAGCACAAGTGAAAAATACAAACAGAACAAAAAAAAGAGAAAGATGAGACTGGCACAGGCGACAAGCCCCTTTACGTCATAGGCGCCGAACGTTCGTCAATAACATGACCATCTAATTGACCCACAAAAAATTCATGACGTAGAAGCACAAGTGAAAAATACAACCAGTACAAAAAAAAAAAGATACTGGCTGATTTACACATAGGACCTAGGCAGCGCATTCACCACTAACTCCGCCTCGGCCACCATTTCCAGCAATGTCTCAGGATCCAGAGTCTGAACTTCATCTAACCCCAAATCCTCGTATAGGACATCGTATTGAGCTCCTTTTCTGCGCTTAACAGAATAGTCGTCAACGACGAAGACCCTGCGCACCATCTCTGTGGAAATGAAACAGTTCCCTACTAGTTCATCCGGTCGAGAGCGCCACCTCTCGATGTCTTCTGGCGAAATTGGGCGGGTGTCTTTGACTTCAGGGGTGAACTTCACAATAGCAGGCGTTATGGTCGGGATCTCAGAGGGCTGGCCGGAATAATATTCTCTTCTGGGGAGGTCTCAGGGTATGAGTACAGTACAAATAAATCTGAGAAATTACAACAACTGAGACCCTCTAGCGATCACAGTCTGGAAGTCTGACCGAGGCCTGTCGGGAGCTTGAAGGACGGTTTGCAACATGTCCTGCACATAGAATGAGGCAGCAAAGGAGATGCGCATACGGCTACAATATTCTTATGAGTATTAATTTTCGCATGTATTTGTACTCAACTCGTCGAAAGTTCGGCGTTCATCCTCACACTGCCTTGCGTATTCCGCCATCATTTCCTGAGCTTCTTCGCTGGTTTTTATCGCGGTAACTGGAGTACACTTCTTCAGGGCAATACATTCCGCGGTGATTCGTGCGTGGGCTGCGTTCATTTCTTGTGGGTTGTGGCGCATAGCGTCAGCTTCATCTTGAAAGAGTTTGGTATATTTGAAATATGCTTGAGCGTACTCCTCCAGTTCGCGTTCCTTAGGGGTCATGACGGGTGTTGATTGACGTCGAGGGATTGGAGAGGGAGAATTGTCGCGAGGCATGGGACGTTGGAAATAGAACTTGGGGAAAGAAAGGATGGAGGAAAACCAAGAGGTTGGGATGGATGAGACAAAGAAAGCCTGAAATGTCTACTACACAAATAAACAACTTACATGCGGTCGCCAACCCAAAGAACGTTCACGGTGAATGTAACTGCTACGCATCCGAGTCAACGAGCCTGAGTAGATAGTATTATTCATCTAGTAACCCCTGCCCCCTCGGAGTCTCGGACCCCATCTTTTAGTCCTTCTGGTGGTCCGGCATTATCATTTCTCGCAGGGGAGTTCTTTTTTTATATTATATTTCTTCCAAAATAACGCTGGGATCCTCAGGTAGTCGTTATCGTCACATCTAAAGACACTTTCAGGGCGCCAGATAAAATGGCGAATACATAACTCGTCTTCATATAATTTATTTTTGAACGTTGCCGAGTCACAGCTTGGTCGTTTGGTCGTGGGTTGGTCTCCGATATAGCTAGTAGCAACTTGAAGCTAGTAGTAGAGCCTAGTAGTACTAGAGACAGTGGCACTCGTTTTTATCCTTCTCATTTGGAATTTATAATTTTAGTTCATATAAATTGTATGGCGGCGTTTCTGGATGGATTGACTGGCAAAAAGGGAGGTACACAAGTTTTGAGCGTGTTTTGATGGTCGTGATCATGTCCAACAATTTCTCACGACTCCTGCCTTCTACCACCGTCATCGACAGTGCCATCGACATCGCCTACGCCGACGACGACGAACTTTGTACGATAAACTACCCTTCTGATACAATATCCTATGGCTAATGTCTTTAATACGCACTATTATAGGGAGAGGTCAGATTTCGTGGCCATGCATCGATAATGCAGACAGCTCCTCGCCACCATCATCTTTGACGATCCCCACTGGTCATCCACTAGCGCGGTTTTCAGTCCTTTCTTGATGTCCGAGATGGGCGTTGATATAGAGACCCTAAAGGTTTCTGAGGAGGTGAAAGGAGGGAGAATTTTGGCGGTGAAAGCGTTCATCGATGATTAATTCTTCGTGTGCGCAGAACCCATACATCCCTCTCGTTCGGATACGGATAAATGCCTGCCCACCAATGGTGTTCCCCGAGCCCTTCGATGGCAGGAGTGTGCGTGTTGGCCGTCAGCTCTACCCGACCCGATGCTGGAAAGCTTCTCCCCTCGACACCACGTTTCATACCAAACTCACTGTGATGCTCAATGGCCGACTCCTGAACAGCACGGTACACAGCGACAATCACGTCGCCAACTGTAACCACATCGCTGGCTAACATGGCAGGGAATACGACGATGACCCTTTCCAAACCGGGCACAACAATCGCCATAGACCCCACCGTACTTGGGTCCATCGCTGGCTGTTGCCTCCAATCTCGATGACTGGCATACGCCTTGGCGGGCGG
>Ga0307517_10014665_pt1 | contig 10498 bp, 6 predicted proteins | sample 23_EM_MG_FD_194515 | JGI IMG/M metagenome (GOLD analysis project Ga0307517, IMG submission 194515) | Populus trichocarpa ectomycorrhiza microbial communities from riparian zone in the Pacific Northwest, United States - 23_EM | ecosystem: Host-associated > Plants > Roots > Unclassified | place...
TTTGTTCAAGTGGTGCCATCATCTTCGCTGAAGAGATGCAAGAAAAATAATAAGAATAAGAAAGATTCTGAAGCAAAAGATGCGACTCAAGATGGTTCCAAGGTGAGCAATTGCGCGAGGATAGAGTTGTTATGATTTTATGCTCTTATGGATAGTGTGGGATTGATTGTGTTTGTATTTTTTTGTTCTAGGATGGTGCTGTTTCGGGTTCAGAGATGGCTGATATATGGGAAAAAGAAGGTGATTTGTAATGACCTGGTTTGGCTTTTCTTTTTTTTCCTGTTTCTGTCAGTTTGGCATTTGGAAATAATGAGTTTTGTGTTTGGTTCTTTCCGACACACTTGCAGGCGAATGCGATGCCATAGCTAGAAAGGTACCTAATGCTTTTTATGATTTAACTTCCTGTGTGATTGGCTTTTATGCATGCCTGTTGATTTGCCACTGCCACATATTTCCTGTGACATATGATTTGAGAAGGATGAATTTACTGTGCTGCTTCACTGTGTACAAGGGCGTCTTTCTATGAATTTGATGCTAGTGGATCCCATTTTGCTCCTTAGAAATGTAGAAACACATAAGCAGTACTCTATTTGATATTGGCACTGTCTGGATTTTTCCTTTTTATGAGGCCTTACTGTTATCTGATTGATGACAGATATCCAAACCTTCAGTTATTCCAGCTGTGGAAGTTGAGCCTCCAGGATGCTCATTCAATCCTTCATTTGAAGCTCATCAGGTAATTTGATCTGCATTAGTGATCACATGTATTTCCTATGTTGAACCTTCCAGATTCAAATGCTGTATTTCTTTGAATTCAATCCAGGATTCTTTGGCTCAAGCTGTTGCAACAGAAATGCAGAAAGTTTATCAAAATGAGCTGGGACCTCAGCCTGTCCCTTTAACTGTTCCTGGACAAGTAATTGATGAAGAAGATGTAAGTATCTCGTGTTCTATTTGCTTTTATTGTTCACTGTGAACATTGTGCATGAACATGTTGCACTTTTGTATTTTGTGTGCCTTCTCTTAAAATATACACAATTTGTCAGATGTACTTTCTTGATGCGGATAATGGGAATGATGGTGATGGTGATGACACCGATGAAGAGATCTTGAATGAGAATGAGGATTCTGCACAAGAGCAAAGGTCAGCTTATTTTAACCTTATATGACCATGGTTGGAATGATATATGTACATATCACAATCTTGCTTGCACAGATTATGCGGGCATTGATCTATATTATTGGGGTGCCTAGGATTATGTTCAATTATTATTAAATAATTGTAAATAAAAAAAATCTATTTAATAGAATTATCATGCTAGACGTAATTGAATTTATTTTGATTTCTTTTGCTCTAATTGTTCTTATGTGGATGATCGAGCTGAATGGTGGGAAAGGATTCATATAGCTGACCCAACTAGTTTTGATTGAGGCTCCTGTTGTTGCTTTTGTTTTCTAAATTTCCTTAGGCTAAGAAATTGGGTGGGTTTTACTAATATCCTCAATATTCAATCACATGACTTCTTTCTGTCTTAATGACCGTTGTGCAGGCCCACTCAAACAAAGAGGGTGACACGAGTTGAGTTGAATAAGAGAGCAAGGCGTAAAGAGCAGGAGAAAAAAGAAGCAGCAGTGAAGAAGAAACAGAAACTTTCCAAAGGAATTGACAGGTAGGAAAGCAGTTTTTTTTTTATGTTGAGAAAGGTGCTTTTCAAGTGAGATAGATTCCCATAAGGATATACTCTTACTGTTGCTTGGCTTCTTGATTTCAGTTTGCCAGATATCATTAAGGAAATAGCGAAAGAGGATGAGGAGAAGCATAAGAGAAACATCCGGAGAATAGTATCAAAGCAAGAAAGACTAAAGGCGCGTCCACCTCGCTTGGGAAGGCACAAGTATGTATGGTTTCATGTTAAAATTTTTATATTCTAGTGCTGGTTGGGAGAGCAAATAGATCAGTGAACTTTCTTTATTTTGTTTTTTCGGGACTCACTCAAGTTGGAGATGTTAAGACGATAAAGAAATGTTTTATTTAGTTGGGAATCAAGAAAATTCAAAAGTTTAAGGTGTCTTATTAAATTGATTTGTGTCTCTATTTCCACTTTTGTCTGAGAATATTAATCTCAACCATTGCAAAACTAATTGCAACCGGTATTTCAGGTTTGAGCCTGCCCCTATTCAAGTACCGTTATCTGAAGAGATTACTGGATCCCTCCGTAAAATAAAGGTCATCTCATTTTTCTCTTCTGTTGTTCTCTGTTTATTTATCAGATTTTTCATTTGCTTTAAGGTTGGATGGAAACTGAAGGAGATTATCTTTCCTCCTTTTGTTTTTTATTAAAGGGTTGCTGCACCTTAGTAAAGGATCGATTTAAAAGCCTGGAGAAAAGAGGACTGGTTGTTCCAACAGCCAAAACCAAAACCAAAAGGTTAGTTTATGAGTTGCAGGATTGCATTTTGAGCAGCTTATGATTTCTCAAATGCACGTGCATCTTTTATATATCTTACTCAGATTGGTCTTTCCCTGTATGCCTGGCAGGCTCCATACTGTCCATTACTCTTCAAAAGAGTACAGATCATATGGCTTGTCTTGCTTGACAGATTATGGAGTTTGCCACTTCTTTTATTTGCAAAATTTTTAAGCTCTTTGTTCCAACGTTTTTATGCTTCCTATATTAAATGTCGATGTCTTATTGAATTGATCTGTTTCGTATTTCTGGACAGGAAGTAGAAAGTGGTGGTTTCATCGTAGGGATTCCTTGGTAGCTTTTACCGAGGCTTAGGTGTACCTCATGGCATTAAAGTACGAGAAGAAAGCGACCATTTGAAGACGAAGGGATAGCTTCACATCCTGATACTGAAGATTTTGGCCTATGTTATTGAGTTTATTACTACTTTGAAGCAAATTTTGACTTGCTTTCAGACACAGTCATGTACCAAGTTAAATTGTTCTGCGTTTGCCTTTTATTGAAGAAATAGATTATTTATAATCGAAGCAAGAGAATGCAGTTTAGTTTGTTATTTATTTATTTTTTCTTTTCACATTGCAATACCTTCCAAGCGCGATTGAGCTGTTGGATGATAATTCCCCACGGTTGCTCATCATCATCGCTATTGGAATGTGGAACTAGGGTTTTTTCTCCTTTTCACTATCCTTCAATCGTGAAGATGGAACCTTCCCCCCCCTCTTTATTCTTCTGAAAAAAATAATAACTATAATCTGTAACTTTTTAGGGAAAAAGAAGTGGGATTTAAAGAGCATTTTATAAATTACAAGAGATTGAAATATCTTTGAACTTCTCCTCAAAGGGCACCGAGATTTATGACATCCTGAAAATCACCTGCCGCTGCTTTGCGGTTTTTACTTTTGATTTGATTCAAAAGTGAATAAATAACTTCAGGTATAGAACAAATAATCTTTCGAGAAAAAAAATATTTATCTTGAAAAGGAGTATCTGAAGTTCTGCAGACGACGCCGTAGGATCATGATCGCTAGATTTAGTCGATTAATCTCTTCTACTAGGCCATTTCATATATATACATATATATTTTATTTTTATTTCACTTAACCAGGTGAGACGCTGTCGCAGTGGGCAGCAAAAAAGAAAAAAACACAGAGAGGACCTGCCTGTGCCTGGGTTTTGATTGAGAGAAGTGGAGAGGTCTCTCACATCCATTAGCAGCAGCAGCATCATGCGCGCGCTTAAGAACGTAATGCTTTCCTTCTTCTTAAAAAATCAAATCTCATGTCTTTCAGTCAATCAAACTATTTATTTCGTTATTTTCTAATTCTGTGGTGCAGTATTTGTGTCGTTTTAATCCTCGAAATGTTCCATCTCGCCATTTCTCATCATCCCCATCACCATTCAGTAAAATAGGTCTTCTTTCTCTCCCTCGTTTTTGTTATGGTTAATTTTTATTATTTAGTTAGTTAGTTACAAGTATTAATGGGTAATTCTAAATTTGCAGATGAGCTATCCATTGAAGAAGATGCTGAGAGGAAAATTGGATGGTTGCTGAAATCAATCTTTGTCGGGACCGCAGTCTTTGTTGGTTATCAGTTCTTTCCTTACATGGGTATGCCAAACACAGTGCTGGTTTGGCCTTTTGTTTTCAATATTCATAGATTTGACATTGTTTGCTTGCTTCCTCTTTACAGGAGATAATATGTTGCGACAGTCGGTTTCGCTTTTGCACGTTAAAGATCCCTTCTTTAAAAGAAGTGGAGCTTCTAGACTAGCCCGTTTCGCCATTGATGGTAACCACCTCTTTCAATTATTACTCTGAAAGAGTTCTTGTCTATAAATTACTAGCTGCTTGTTTGAAGTTGATGTGGGTTGTGATTGTGGACCTTTATTCATCTCTTGTAATTAAAGTTCAAGCATTTGGTGATGTATTGGTTTGTACCTGTAAATCCACTGATTGCATCTTCTGAAAGCTGTATCGAATATTTCTATTAGACCCTTCTTTTCTCATGACTGTTGTAATTGAGTGTTTTTGCTGGGTTTAAACGAAGGAAATTCCATGATTTTTAGAAGTGGTGACCCATAGTGAAGTAGTGAACTACCGGATGTCTGGTTTAGATTGAATTAGCTTGTCATGAGGGATGTGGTTTGAAGATTTTTCCTTTTTATTGACAAATTCTCGCGTGTATGCCCTGCTTATTCTTCTTCTTGATTCTAGATGAAAGAAGGATGAAAATAGTGGAGATAGGTGGGGCTCAAGAGTTGTTGATCATGCTGGAAGCTGCAAAAGAAGACCGCACCAGGAAAGCAGCTTTGAAAGCTCTTGCTGCCCTCTCACAGTCAGGTTACATCAAAATGTTTGCGTTCATTGGATTGTACTTTATATTCCTTTTTCTTATGGATCTCAGATATTGATATCAAATCATAAATCATGGATACTTTTTTTCTAGCAACATAAAAATTTGATTTACCAATAAAAGGAAATGACTGTGGATGATGAACAAAAGCAGGTTAAGAACACAAATTGGAGCTCATGTTTCCAATATAAGAGATGTTTAAAACAATAAAGAATATTGCACTCTTAAATCATTTAGATTTTTCTAATCTCGACTCCTTGTTTTGAGGATTTTTAAATTCCTTTAGGTGTGATTTTTTACGGGCTCAATTTACATATTTGAGTGTTCAAGCACGTTGCAACGTCCATAAATGTAAATGACAGCACAATTGCTGCCAAGAGTTACTGGAACTTAGCACTTACGTTTTGGAACTGCAGATGAAGCTCTAGGAGCTTTACACCTTGCTGGGGCAATATCGGTGATTAAGTCTATCCCAGATTCCTCTGAGGAAGCAGAAATTGAGAAATTCAAGGCTAGCTTACTGAAGAGGTTCCAGGATCTGAAATATGAGAACTCATCTTAAGTAATTTGTTCAAGGTATTAAACCTTCCCATTGTAGGCTTGAAGTGCGGCCAGGTCAAACAGTCATTTTGATATCTTGGAGAGATTAGAATTTACAAGGAATGAAAACACAGTGCATCCTTTTTTAATGTAATACAAACTTAAATTTTTTCTCGCGCCAACTTCTTTCCCCTTTGATAACCATGTTTTTAATGCTATGAATCAAAAGGCTCACGTATCATGAGCTCATGGAGTCGCTAGCAAATAGTTCTGCGCATTTGTAATTGCATTCATAAGGCTGTGTTTTACATTGAGTAGCTTAGTTTGGTTTGCCAGGCAAGTAGTACTCAGCACAGGTCCCCCAACTATTTTGTGTGAACTGTTCGATGTGCTCGCCAGAAATGGGTATGTTCATTGGTGCTGGAGTTATGCATGGGCGTGGACAGGTGCCCTGGTGGACCTTTTCTCTACGGAGAGTTTATGAAAATACCTTAAACAAATTCAGCTGTCGTCGTCAACCCAGCGATTCAGATGGTAAAATGGAAGTATTATGCTAGTCTTGTTCTTTTATCAATTAACCCTGTATGGTTCAGGATTCTTTGCAAGTTCACGCATTATCAACTGCACTTCGGCCTTTGTTCCAATCTGGTAGAATTTGGAAAGCTCTGATTCAGCCGTATTCCTTTGTGTCTGTTAAATTTTCTTCCAACTTCCTTTTGTCATATGAAATCTTTCTTTCTTGCTTTCACAATGATGTATGAATCTGATTCAAGAATGTTTGGATTATCATCTTACCCGCCCCTGTTCTTAAATCCTGGGTCAATGCTCTCTCACATTACAAGCCAGGAGTTGTAATGAATCAAATGACGCAATCTAATATATTATTTTTCAACGCAAACTTGATCTTCTGTTCGATTATCTGATCTTGATCTTGTGTCGTCTGCTTGAATTCAGCAGTTTCAAAGAGCAAAAATAAAAACTCTTAATTTTATATGCAACTTCACATTTCTACATGTCCTCCGCTAGAATTCCATGAAATTGTCCATTGCCTTGAACTGTGGATCACCACCCAAAAACATATTCATGAACGAAATTTCCCCATCTTTTAGCTCCAGAAGCCACATCCTATTTAACTCGAACAAGCCATCCTCCAATTTTTCTCAACAGGTTCAATGAACTCCAATCTCAAATATTCATTTTCTCAACATTCTAGTCACTCTCCTTAACCGAAGAATCTGTGTGTGATCCCTCATTGAATTCCAGATTTTCTGGGAACTTCAGCATTGCCACACTGTTCTCACCATGATTCTCTAATAAACTACTAGTTCTTTTGCCGGATGAACTTCACTTGTTCGATAATGAAATTAAAAATAAAAGGATGAAAAAATAAACTTACCCACACGCCTGAACAAGACCAGCGGAAGCGTAACAAAAATAACAACGAAGAGGAGCGCAAAAGCACGAGAATTCCAAACCATTCTTGCAACACACCCAAGTGCATTGATCCATCATGGACATTTCCAGACGGTACATCCCCTGGCAAAAATGGTAATTGTATTATGAGCTCTACAATTCACTTGCCATCATAAATAGCACTGTTCTATTTAATGAGCTAATCAAAGGGCTGTTCATTATTGAAATTCAAGGGCAGAAGCCTAATTAACAGAGCTGGCAAACAAATCCCAGTATTAATCACTTCCGTAACTAAAACAAGACATAAATTACAACCAAGTTCCATGCATAAATATATACACTTACCGATAATAATCAAATAAATAATCAAGCACCCAGGAATAGTGATCATGACACATCCTTGCACAAACACGGATCCTACTCTCCCAAAAGCCTCCCACATGACACCAGCATATGTTGTTGTATCCTCGGAATGTGTATATCTCAACAAGAAATCCACAGAAATATCAACCAGCCAAGCAATGATCGTAAATTCGTAATCAACAGGAAAGCAGGTATGACACCTGGTGTTTGTCGTTTGTTGCGGGGGTAGAACCTTCCACAAGAAAAAACACAAAAGCAAAAGCGGTAAATTCATGCTTTTGCTATTATATTTTTTGTTTGGAAGATGAGAGAATAAAAATGAGAAAAATTATTTTCTTTCAATGATGTTTTTTTATATGGATTATATCTTTATATATATAAATAGAAAAAACAATTATTTTTTTTAATAACTTCTTTAAATATTTAAACCAGACAGATTAGTCCTAAAACAATAATCAATAATTTTTGTTTTTGTGTTTGTTATAGGTAAAAAGTTCCACAACAAAAAAACACAGAAATAAAAATAACAAATTTATATTTTTACTGTTTTATTTTTTAAATTTAGTAATGGCTACACCTATAGAAGCAAATGCTAAGTGTATATTACTAAAAAGAATGAATTTATTACTTTTATTCTTGTGTTATTACTAAAAAGAAATTGTACTCCACAACAAACACAGAATAAAAATAGACACACCCAACCATCTAGGTGGTGGCTCAGTGGTAAGAACTTGGGATCAAGAGGTTTGCTCCCTCTGTGGTCTCAGGTTCGAGCCATATGGTTGCTCAGATGATGGCCACTGGAGACTTACATGGTCGTTAACTTCAGGGCCTGTAAGATTAATTGAGGTGTACGCAAGCTAACCCGGACACCCATGTTAAACTAAAAAAAAAAAAAACACACCCTGAGCACGGCTTGTACCTTTTTTGTTATGTTAATTTTTTTTATTTTTTTAAAATCTAGAAACAACCTATTTTGAAGCCCAATCAAACAGTCTGTCCGCTCAAATAATGAAACAGAACCAGCCTGACCCAGATCAAGAAAGCAGGTACGGGTAGAGCAGCCATTTTACTTGAAAAAACAAGCGATTTTTTTGTCTGGTTAAAATATAATTTAGTCCCTATAGATGCAATCATGTTCGACTTTAGTGCTTATAATATTAAAGATTCTAATATCAATCATGAAACAAAGACTTATTAGTTAACTATATATTTAAGAATTTGAATATAAATTCTTGGTTATATGCGAGTTCCAATCTTAAGTCTTAACATCTTTACTTTTAATGTTTTTTAGATTCATTTTCCCAATCTTAAATAATTTTTTTTTTATTAACCACTATTGTAGTTACACTCACGTTAAGCTATAGTTATAAAATCTGTGTAATTTTTAATGTTAGAAATATTTTCAGCACTATGATATATGCACATGATCCTTGCATCACCAATTAAGAGTCAAATTATAGGTTTAATTGTTAAAAAAAAAAAATTATTGTTAGTGCATCGATTTTGATACGAATTATTTACATAGTATTTGAGCAGATAGGCTTTGAAAATTTTAAGGTATTTAAAAAGTAATTAATGAGATCTTAATAGTTATTTTCCGGATTTATTTTTTTAAAAATAGATATATTAAGAAAAGAAAAAATAAAAACCATAACTCATCAAGAATAATAAGAATATTTTCATCTTTTTATTTTATTGTATTTTTTTTTAGATGAGCCTAACAAATAACTATTAGAATGCCATTAATAAATAATTACTCATGAATATCCAGAACCGTAACAATAATATCTCTTATAGTTAAAAAAAAAAAAAAAAACCTGGCTCAACCTGATGATTTTCGCAGGTTTTAGGTTAATATTGAAAAATAAAAACTAAAGGTCAAAAGAACATTTAGAAATAATAATTACTGAATATATTTTTATTTCTCTCTTCTTGGAAAATTCCCTCAACAAATACCATCGTCATTGTATTTTTTTTCACTTCTACGATTTTTTCTTTCCGTGTATTGCCGAGTCTACATTTCGATTGACATTTTTATCTCGATTGATAATAATTATAAATACCATTTTTTTATATTAAAAAAAAACCAAAAGAGAGAGATCGTTGAGGAAGTCGAGAAATGGATTTGGCAGCAAAAGGAGACGATTTCGAGAAGAAAGCAGAGAAGAAATTGAACGGTTGGGGTATTTTCGGTTCCAAATATGAAGACGCCGCCGATCTCTTCGACAAAGCTGCCAATAATTTCAAGCTCGCTAAATCCTGTATCGCTTCATTTCCCCCTTTTCTTCTTCTTTTTCTCTTTTCAAATAAATAATTCATTTTCTTTTCTTTATTTATTTAGGATCTTGCTACATCATCTCAGCGTATGATTTTATTTATTTGCTTCTGTATTTCTGATCATTTGTTGCTTTCGCGATTGAATCGATTTTTTTCCCTTGGTTTGAGCAGTTATATTGGAATAATTATTTTATTTGGATTTTTTGTATCTTAATTCGTAAGTTTTGGTTAAAAATGGACAGGGACTTGCATTTTTTATTGTTTTGATGGGATTATAGTCAAAGTTTATCAATTAAATGATCACTTAACAAACATGTAAAGTTGTGTTATATCCTCAATTAGTTTTGTTTGTGGTAGGCTTGTACAATCGGTTGTTCATTTTTTCTGGTTATTATGTTTCAGGGGAAAAAGCTGGATCGACGTATGTCAAGCTGGGACAGTGTCATTTGAAGGTGTCTGTGTATGATTGAATTAGGCACTGAATTTTATCAAATCTCACTTCTTTCCCTGACGTTGTTATTATCTTATGTTTTTTTTTTTTGTAGTTGGATAGCAAACATGAAGCTGCCTCGGCTTATGTTGATGCTGCTCATTGTTACAAGAAAACATCCACTACTGGTATGCACTAGTGCTTGCTTTCCCACACAATTATTTAATTTAAGGCATGAATTTATTGCAAATATAACTCACGTCATTGTTGGTTCATTGTTAGTGTGCCTTTTTTACATGTGTACGCTACTGTAAGGGTATTAATATAAGTTACCAATATGTGATATGTAATGGGGTTGTATCCGCCTTCCCCCATCTTGTGTTCCTTGAACACATCACCTCATCTGTGGAGCTTCTCCTTGTGCAGAGGCAATATCTTGCTTAGCTCAGGCTGTAGATATGCTTTGCGATATTGGAAGGATCAGTATGGCTGCAAGATATTTCAAGGTATACTCTTTTTACCAGCGTTTTTTTTGTACTATTTGTTGTTTTTACTTTTCTCTTTGTATCAGTTTTGGTATTTAGGCAATTGTTTTTTCTTTTTGAGAAGAATTTCTGATTGACAAACTACATGTATAAAATATCCTGATT
>Ga0307517_10014666_pt1 | contig 10498 bp, 11 predicted proteins | sample 23_EM_MG_FD_194515 | JGI IMG/M metagenome (GOLD analysis project Ga0307517, IMG submission 194515) | Populus trichocarpa ectomycorrhiza microbial communities from riparian zone in the Pacific Northwest, United States - 23_EM | ecosystem: Host-associated > Plants > Roots > Unclassified | place...
GAATGAACTTTTTACCATAAAATGAAATCCCCCTCCTCCCGCCTTTTTAAGATAGTTTTATTGATCAGTAATAATAAATAATGGAATATTAAATAAGAATGTCAGTTTGTTTGAATTTGGTATACAAAATAATCTTCAATTCGTTAGGAATTCCTAATTTTGTCAACATTAATCAATTCGATTTTTTTTTTATTCGGCTAGAAATACATAAAGAATGGTATATTTCTTCCCTTACAAAAGAAAAAAAAATTATATCTATATTATATGCATATGGATATGAATTGAAATGGATTTTGATGAATTGACAAGTATTTTGTTATGAATTTCATATTGAAAATGGATGGTGATGAACTTACTAGTGATTAAAAATGAGGTATAGGACAACTCAGAAAATTAGGGACACAATAGAAAAATAAAAAAATACATTAAACATTTATGTTTAACTCACCTATAAAAAACAATAAGTCAATAATAACAACATCAATTTGTCATAACAATCCTTTTAAGATATGGTTTTAGCTATTCTCTACCACATGTCAGTATAGAATTATTACCAAGAACTTTACTAGTCCTTGGAAGATTTAGAAAACATAAACATTGAACCCACCCTAAATTAAAAATAGATGAATGACAGTTTGATTGTATATATTGAAAAAAAAATATTTGATGAGATTGATAATAAAGTTATTATGAAACGGTTTAAAATATAAAAACTTTAAAAGAACAATTATAATATAAGTTTTTTTTATTTTAAAAATTTTCTTAAATTAATTTTGTTTGATATGAGTTAGCACATATATTTTAAATTGATTTCTTTATATAATATATATCTACATAATACATAATACCAAATATTTATTATTAATTTGTTTAAAAAATCCTAACTTCACCGCATCACCACCTTCGATTTAACAACACTTACGATGATCGGATGATTGGCATAATTAGAGAGTATGGGATGAAACTGCGACGGAAAAGAATAAACAAAGAATTGGAATACTAAATATACCATTAATCCATTTTCAATCTCATTGGCTTGGAGCCCACGTGCATCTCAGATTCTTTTCTCTGGAGTTTGGAGTGTTAGAGAAGAGGACAAGGTCGACGTAGACATGCTTCCAGTTTCAGCCTGTGACTTGCAGACTTGCGAGGCTTACTTGTTGCCTGCGTGTCTCCAGTCCATGACAATAACATGTGCCCTCCATCTACACGTGCGTGCCTGGGCTGTGTCGGATTTTTATTGTGAAAAAACAAGATGAATTTATAAATCCAATCTTATTTGAATTAATTATTTATTAAGAAACATATAGTGAATGGAGTTTTTCTATTCAATATAAGGGAATTTTCTATCTGCTTAGTTAATAATATTTGTTTTAAATTTTTATAGATAAATAACCTGTTTTGTTTTTCCTTATAGCTGTGAGGACCTGCCTGATTTTTATTTCTGATCCATGATATATATACTTTTAGTTTTTTATTTATTATTTCAAGCTGAATATTACATAAAAGATATGCGTATACACGTACATCAAATCCTATGGCCATATGAAGTTGGAAAGTTCTTATAAATTGTTCTATTGATGCTCGATGCCTTCATATGTGAGTTGCTAGGTAGTAATTATTTTACTTAATTCAATCTCTATATTAAAATAATTTTTTAAACAATTTAAGGGACCTTAAAATGGACGAATACGAATTTGAAGATATTTTTCGTATTTTATGTTCAACGAAAAAATATGCAATTAATTTATCACTTAAATGAAAACTTATAATATGATCTTTTATTTGGCCAAAATAAAAATAATTTATAAAATAAATATTTTGTAAAAAATTTTCATTCGAAGTTTTTTAATTTTAAAAATTTATCTTTAATATCTCTCCTTATCTTACCTAATTGCCAAGATGTTCAGATTTTGATTCTATGATGCACAGTTATAGGATATTAATAGTTTTATTTGGCTTATAATTACCATTTTTTGAATCCACTCTTCAAGATGACGAGAGCTTATAGATTTTACTTTGCTGCTCCGCTGCTACTATTATTAATAATATTATAAATAAATCTAAAATATATAGAGAATTCATTATTTATACACTATGAATCTTTTCAAAATAAAAAAATCTAACATTTATGAGAAGTAGTTTAATTAGTTAGATGTTAGATTTATTTTTTAATGGTCACGAATTTAAGTCCTCTTAATACCACTAGAGGCTTACATTATTGTTAACTTCAGGGTCTATGAGATTAGTCGAGGTGCACGCAAGTTGGCCCGGATACCCACGTTAAAAAAAAAACTATGAATATACTATTCACAGTGTTTATTATTATTATTTTTTTATCCTTTATTAGAATAAGTAGTAGGCCATTCAGATTAATTTATTAAGGGAATGTGAGAATAAAAGACGGGGGTTCAAATGAAAAAAAAAAAGCTAATAAAATATGTGGTTTTTTTTAAATTTAGGGTTAAATGCCTATTTTTTCCTGGGAAACAAAACCAATAAAATATGATAATGGGGTAATTTAATAATTTCACGATGATCTATTTGTCATTCTAAAATTTTAAGGGGCAATCACATCGTTTTAGTTTATAATACATAGTAAAATAACCCTCATATCCTTATATTAAAAAACTTTTAAAGCTTTACGTTTAGGGTTGTTTTCATCTTTTTCATTTCTAATGAATAATAAAATGACTTGCATGCTCTTGGGTTGGGATTTTTTTTAATTTACTTTCAGGGGCATTTTTATCCCTGCACTCCAGCTTTTTGTAATTGTCAAGTTGGTTAACGAGTAATTGAGTAATTAAATATACAAGTATTATTAAAAAAAATATTCCTAATGTGTGTTGCTCACTTCAGCGCGTGGGCAGCCTCGATGTCATTTGTGTGATACGTGCAGTCACCTAATAGTTAAATATTGTCTTTCACAAGGGTATTTGAATTGCCTTAACATCACAACCTTTTCTTTTTTCCTCTCTTCTTCTCGCTCCCCTTGATCTACGCACCTACACCTTCAAAATTTCAAAAAAACCCTTCAATTATTAATGTCTTTGTATTTCATTTCTATTCATTTTATTACTATTTATTTTACTTTGAATAATTTATAAAATTATTTTTTTTCAATTTCATACCACATCTATTTTTTTTATCTTTCAAATTTGATCCTTATTTTTTTATTGTTATTTGTTTATAATATATATATATATATTTCAAATAAAATGTGTCTTGTTAGTTTATATTTGTATCAATTTTAATTTTTATTCTTTTGATTACTATTTGTTTTTCTTTTAATGCCTTTTGAAGTTGATTTTATTTTTCAATTTAATTCCTCAATGCTTGATTTCATATAATTTTTATATCCAATTTGGTCCTCATTTTTTTATTGCTATTTTTTTTTTACCATTTTATTGATTTATTTTATTTTTTAATTTCATCCCTCATTATTTTATTTTATACTAGATTTGTTCCTTTTTTTATATATTAGATTGTTTTTTAATTTTGGGTGATTGAGAGTTTTGCTTCGTTATTTTTTTGTATTTTCCTTCTATTTGGTAATCCGGGTCTCGTGACATGGGTCATAGGTGTCAAATATTAGCATGATTTGACTTTGGTTTTTTTTTACATGTTTTTTTAATTGATTTTTTTTCAGTTTTGTCTTTCATTATTTAGTTTGCTTAAGAGTTTACCTCCATTATTTTATTTATTTATTTTGTATGAGATTATCCTGATTTCACGACTGGACCGTGAATTTAGCATGTCGACTCGAGTCAGGTTTTTTTTATCTTTTTAAAATTGATTTTTTTCCAGTTCATCATTCGGTGTTTGATTTGTTGGTAATTGAATTTTAGGTTTTTAATTTTTTCTCTTTACAAAGTTATCATGTTCTAATTTAATTTTTGCTTTATTATCAAATAAAATTATCTAAACCTTTTAGAAATATTTAAAAGATATATTTTCTTATAATATTAGCAAATGATTACCTTTTATTAGTCATTGTTATTTTTAATTTCTTTTATAATTATATTATAAAATTAATCAAGTTTATTAGATTCGGAATTTTTTCTCTCCTTTTAAAACACTATATATAATAGTTGCATGGATGACGTATTAGTTGTACTTATATCAAGAATGGAATAAAAAATATCTTTGCAAACGGGAACAGTCAAACTAACACCTCCGATGAAAAGAAAACAGAGAGAAGTCCATTGTGCTTTATAAATCTAATTTTATCAGAAAACATAATGCCATCCTAGTGTAATTGCGTTGTCCTATCCTATTATGGGACTCCTATGGCCCCGCGAACGCTGATATAAAGACCAAAGCCCTTTGTTTGTTCCTCAATCCAGTTTTAATTTCCCGCATATTTTAAGTTTAACTAACACCCATCACTCTCTCTCTCCCTTTTCTCTCACCACCACCAATTTTCATCACCCAAATTTAGTCTCCGCCTCTGTCTTCTCCACCGCCGCAATGCTCCCGTACTCCACCCTCGACGAGGCATCGGCGGCGCTAGGAAGGAATTTGACTGTAGCGGAGACATTGTGGTTCAATTATTCTGCAAAAAAGTCTGATTATTATCTATTTTGCCACAACATCTTGTTTCTTTTTCTGATCTTCTCTGTCGTGCCTTTACCCTTGTTCTTCACAAGTCTCTGGCGATCTGCTGGGCTTGACAAGTACAAGATTCAGCCTAAAGTCAAGTTGTCTCCTTCTGAAGAGTTCAAGTGTTACAAGGATGTTATGTTCATGTTCTTTTTTGTCGTGGGGCCTTTACAATTGGTTTCCTACCCTTCCATTAAGGTAAAACAACTTTTGTTTCTTTTTTGGAAAAAAAATGTCTTTGTTAAAAGAGTTTGTTAGTCTCATTTTGGATTTTGATGGGAACTTCTTTTTTTTTTTTTGAGGGGGGGATTTGTGTTTTTGTTAAAAGAATTTGTTAGTGAGGTTTTGATCGTTAAAGTTTGGTTTTTGATGGGTATTTTGGCTTTTTAACAGACTCTGTGTAATGGTATTTGCTGGGTTTTGGCATTGTTTTCCGTTGGAAATCACATATTTTAATATGTTGATTTATGTGATATTGGATAATTTGTTTTGTTTACTTGGGTAATTATTGCGTGATTTCTATTAATTAAAGCCTGCTGTATGTATATATTTTTTTTCCCTTTGATTGATTTTCTGGTACCATGTTTAATTTTATTGGAGTATATTGATCAACCAGTTTTAACGTTTGATTCTTTTAGGACGTGGTTGTGACATTTTGAATATTTTTAACCATCCGTTGACAAATAATTGCTATTTTTTTTTTTTGTGAAATTTTGAAATGAGATTAAGACTTCTGATGTTGCGTATTTAACTTTGCATGTCCACAGATGATTGGGATTCGAGCAGGTTTGCCATTGCCCTCCGGATGGGAAATCTTTCTACAGTTGTTGGTGTATTTCATGGTTGAGGACTATACCAATTACTGGATCCATAGATTTCTTCATGGTAAATGGGGATACGAGAAAATTCACAAGGTTCACCATGAATATACAGCTCCCATTGGGTTTGCTGCCCCATATGCACACTGGGCTGAAATTTTGATCCTTGGAATTCCATCTTTTCTTGGTCCAGCAATGGTTCCTGGGCACATGATCACATTTTGGTTGTGGATTGCTTTACGGCAGATTGAGGCAATTGAGACGCACAGCGGGTACGCATGCTATGCTTTTCTTATTTGCTGAGAGCCCTTTCTACTTTACTTAATTGTAACAAAATGATAACAACTTTAGAACTTCTCTGCTGTTTTACTGTTTTATTATTAGACTTTGTAAAATAGTAGATCTCAAGTATCTTCAGTAGTGGCTTACCTTTTTTTGATATGGGGATCGGCATGGCACCTTTTCTTTTGTTATTATTTTTCTTTTTCTTTGGTTTAGTCAGCGAATGGTTACTGATTTATAAGCAAATTGACAATCATTTGCCTGATCAATTGATAGAGTTAGGGCAAGATAAAAATGCAAAACTTGCAAAAGGCAGCTAATGTTTTTCTGGAGAGGTTAGGCCATGTCGCTCTCTCCACGGAAAGGGAAGTGCCTATAAAGTAACAAATTTTCTTTTTCTTGTTGATTTTATTCTTGTAAAATTTAAAAGCATACAACAGGTGATGGATGAATATTGTGATTACTGTTCAAATGTAGTGTATACTAGTTCCTATCCTTAGATTATGCATGCCAAGGAGTTTAAGATCAGTGAATATTACCTAATTAGATTCTGGCTCTTCACTTTTCCCAAAATTTATAGAAGCTCATGGGTCTGCGGGTTCCTTGTATAGGATGAATGAATGGTGTATGTAATAAATATTGCCAAGTTAGTTTTGTCTTGACCAGACTATGGTGTGGTAATATTGTGTTTATGGCAGTTACATTAGCTAAATGCTGTGTGCTTTCTAACTATGATACAGAGTGGTTTGCTAGGGTTGAAACTGTTTAAAAGTAAATTTGATGTTTGGGATGGAGTCTCCTAGTAAGAGTTGTAGTATCTAACTATTGTGTAGGCTTAAGACATGCAAATCTGTATGCAATAGATATATGGAGATAAAATCCAGTGCTACTACAAGGAGCCATGGGTTTAATTTCCCTCAATTCATTATCCTGCAGACAGGTGTTGTGATGGCTCCAAGTGATAGCTTCACTATGAATTGAAATGACTTGCATGGAGCTAAGAGATAACAATGCTGCTTCCTATGTTTTCAAACTTTTTTCTATATAATTTGGGAATAAAAAATAGCTTAAATAGAGCTAAGAGATATTACTCAGTTGTTTCCTTCCTCGTATGAAGGAGTGAAAAAGGAAAAAGGAACAATACTACCGAAACATGGGTCTGTGCAACTGCCTAAGAATGGAGAGGTGTGCTTACTAGACATCTTCATATTTTGTTTCATTGTGATACACATTTAGTTATGGACATTTTCAGGACTTCCTTTTCCCATCATCAATGATGGGTGGTAATTGCAGCATGAACCACATTGAGCATGTTTCATGTCTTTTGTGAGTTTTTCGGATCCTGTTAGTACATGTTGACTCCTCCCTCGATAGTTTTCTTTCTGTTTTTCTTTCTTTCTTTCTTTCTTCTTTTGTTTTTTTGGTTGATAAGCAGCATAAGGACCCGCTTATTCTTCTGCTACTCTTCATCTCCTGGCTATATATATTTTGCAATGATGATTTAACTTAACTTTCGGGGGCACACATGGTATGCATGTGAGTAACTTACATCTTGCTATGCAGTTACAACTTTCCCTGGACTCCCACAAAATATATTCCATTTTATGGTGGTGCAGACTACCATGATTACCATCATTATGTTGGAGGACAAAGCCAGAGCAACTTTGCATCAGTGTTCACTTACTGTGATTTTATTTATGGAACTGACAAGGTAAACAGACAATTCTTGTGACTAACAATGCTATCCTGGAAGTTATGATAACTGATATTGGAATGTTTTCTTTGATGATTAGGGCTATCGGTTTCAGAAGAAGCTTCTTCGGAAGGTAATGGCTTTTTTCATTTTCCAAACATGTTGATTGCCTAATGGAACGTGTTTGATATCTATCATCTATGTTTGAAAAATACAGACGGTTGTAGTTCAGTACAGGTCAATGTGAAGCAGAATGAACATAGTTACGCTTTCTACTTGGATTTTGTATCATTAATTCCTGCTAACATCATGTTTCTTTTATGTAATTCAGTTGAAAGAGGGAGTGGAAAATGGTGGTGAGCAGAATGGAGGTTCCTACCATATTGCTACACAAGATCTTAAATCTGACTAGCTGTCAGACTGCAGAACTCTTATTCAGCACAATGCCCTTAGGGTACAACTCTTGTAAACGAGCCATTTTAAGCTGACGTTGTCCATATGCTAGTCTGGTTAATTACAAGTTGTGAGTATTTCAGGTGGATATTAATTCATGTTTTGTGTAGTCGTGAGAAGGAGAGGGTGTTAGGGCTCAATGTCAAGTTTCAGAATGTGGGGGTTTTGTTTAAATGAAATCTGGTTTTCTTTCGTGTTTGTTATCCGTGAAAAGTGCAATCAAATGCTGTTAGTTTCGGTCTCTCTCTTTGACTTGGTTGTCTTTGCTTTAGGATGAGCGCTGCGTGACTAAGGGGTTCTTTAAGCGAAAGAAATAACAGTCCCACATCAATTCTCAGTTTGATCAGTATCTTACTTGTTCATTGTCTCTGCTCTGCTGCGGATCAGGTTCACGAAATTTTTTTTACATTGTTATTAAACTTAGCAAAACTGATAATCCTGAAATCCTACTATTAACTCAAGTTTTCATTTAAACAATGTGGAAGCTAGCCTAATTAAATATACTGATTTTATTTGTTTAAATATAATTTTGATGATTAATAAAAATATAGTTTTATTTTTAAAAAAATATATTGAGATAATAACAAGTTATATTAATTATACTCTCCCAACAACTCATGGTAAGAACAATATTAAATTTAATAATATTCTATAAATATTTTTTTTTAATTATATGCTAAAAATATATGCTTATAAAATTAAGCTTCAATCTAAAAATAGATATTTATTTGAGACAACGAGAAAACAAATAAAAATAAATCTTGCAGTTTATTTTTCAACCAGTTTAATATTAAAGGACAAGATTGAGAAAAAATTAAAAAAAATAAAGGAAAAAAAATATATTTATCCCGTGGGTAAAATCATCAAACTTGTGAACCAGCTAACCTGGGTTAGCATGTTAGACATGTAGACCAGGTCATAGACTCTAGTGGGATTATAATTTTTTTTTTGAAACTATCTTTTATTTAACTATATAATAACAAAAAAAAAATCGTTAGATTGAAGACCAATCCCATACTAAGATGTTGAAAAATAACTAAAAAATAAAAAAATAACTTGTTAGACTTGTTAACCAAGTCAACCAACCAAACTTGTGAAAATGTTCATGAACTCTATAAATTCTAATAACATGATTTTTCTCTGAAACTATTTTTTTACAGTATAAAAAAAAATTAATGGACAAAAATGTCACAGCCCGACCCAACCTGCTAGATATTGTCCGTTTTGGGCCTTATTGTCATCACAGATTTGTTCTTGGTGATCATGCATGACCTCAAAACGCGTCTAACAAGTCAGCAACCAGCACTACTAACAAAACCAGCTACTAAATCCTCACCCGCCGATGTGGGATATTACAAAAAAAGTAAAGTTCAATTAAAAAATGAAAAAAAAACAACCTAACAAACTCGTAAATCAGGACAATCTGGATTACCCTGACAAACTTGCAAGTCATGCTAACTTTATAGAAATGAAAAAAAAAGAAGGCTGACTTTATTATTATTATGACACTATTACTATTACTATTGTTATTATTATTACTCTTAATACTATTATTGTTGTTGTTGTTGTTGTTGTTAGCCTTATTATTATTATTACTATCCATTATCGTCACTATTATCATTACTACTATTATTATTAATGTTATTATAGCCACTATTATCATTACTACTATAAATATTATTATAATTATTATTATTGCTATCATTACTACTACTACTACTACTATAATTATTATTACTATTACTATTAATGACATTAATACTATTGTTGTTGTTGTTGTTCTCATTATCATTATCATTATTATCACTATTGTCATCATAATTATGGATATTATTACCATTATAACCATCATAATAAACTATTACTATTACTATTATTATCACTATTATCATTATTATCACTACTACTACCATTTACTATCTTAATAAACTATTATCATCACCACCATTATTATTATCATAATTATTACTATCATTGTAGCTGTTATTGTCATGAAAAACTATTATTATTACTACAATTATTATCACTATTAGCAATATTATTAGTATTATTATTGGTTTAATAGTTACTACTATCATTATTATTATTATTATTATAAAAAACTATAAACTTGATTGTAGGATAAAACTAAAAATCATAAAAACTTTGATAAAAGGACAAACAAAAAAAAAAAAAAAAAAGAAAGACCAAACTAAAATAGATATTATTATTATTGAAATAAAAAATAAAAAACTTGATTGGAATGATAAAATTAAAAACTATAATTTTTTTAACAAAAGAATAAAAAAAAAATCAAAAGTAGAATGACTAAATAAAAAAACATTATATATACAAATTAGAGTTGAAGGATTAAATTAAAAACAAATAAAATTTTAACAAAAAAAAAAGAATTAAAATGAAAAATCAAAACTAATAGGATGGATTTTGAAACACCAACAACAATGATGGACAAATTTATTTTTGGGAGAGAAAAAAAAAGAGAAAGAGTCACCGGCGATAAACATGTTATTTTTAAATGATACGTAACATCTATAAAAAAAACATGGCAGAAAACAAAATAATTTGATAGAATCATATTTTTAACTGTTGTGAGGTGCTGCACGCACAGCCCAAAAGGTGCGGCGTCTCCCACACGCCATCAACTTTTTCA
>Ga0307517_10014667_pt1 | contig 10498 bp, 8 predicted proteins | sample 23_EM_MG_FD_194515 | JGI IMG/M metagenome (GOLD analysis project Ga0307517, IMG submission 194515) | Populus trichocarpa ectomycorrhiza microbial communities from riparian zone in the Pacific Northwest, United States - 23_EM | ecosystem: Host-associated > Plants > Roots > Unclassified | place...
ATTATTTTAATTTTTTTAAAATTAAACTAGATTTTCAGCAAGTTAGTATTTTTAAAGCTAAGTTTAATAACAGTGCTCGAAACTTGATAGAGTGGCTCGAAAGGTCTGGTTGTGAGCATTGTTGGCAGGGGTGCTTGGTGTTGTTTCGTTGATCTTCTACATTTTTATGTAAATGGAGAAAGAGGAGGGAGTAGAGATGATAATTTAACTTAAACGTGAATGATTTTAATTGAAATGAAAGATATATATATATATTATCAGATTACATAAATATTATATTAGATTAAAAAAGTATATATTTATTAGATAAGTTCGATAATATTTGTAATTTATTTATTACTTGTTATGTAAGATAATTACAAATATTATCGAACTTATCTAATAAATATATACTTTTTTAATCTAATATAATATTTATGTAATCTGATAATATATATATATATAAACATATTTACATGCCCTCGTCTCCCTCTCATTCTTTTGTTATTAAATAACCAAAAACATTTGCTAAAATCTAAACAAAGCCCGGTTTCTCTCCTGTACACAACTCTCTGGGAATAAAATCTGCTTCAGAGGTAGTAATAGATCAGCTCATGTTTCTTCTCTTATTGCTGTGATTATAAACATATACATAATACATGCCCTTTGTATATACACAATAATTTTGTGTTTTCATTATAATTTATTGCTTTCCTGATTCTTCTACAAGTTAACATTCACATGAACAAGGGGAAGATGGAGTCTCCTGTTGGAAAATAAACTTGCATTTTGACATGTCTAGCTTGTATTTAGTTAATATTTTTTCGTCCCGAGATAATAACCAAACGTTATTCTAGTTCCGATATCCAAAGACGGTGTTTGGACGGTGACAATGTAAAGATTGGAAGAGCTAGAGTGGTCCTTCCTCCATGTCCATTTCCAGTCTTCCCAGTTGCAAGTTGCAATGAACAGAACGGATGATGGAGATATCGAATCTACTGTCTAATTTAGTGTATTCATTGGAAAAACTATCAAATAGAAAGTGGGAAATTCATTGGGAACATAGCATGGCGTGTCATGTATCATGCTTTTCTTTCTTTTTCTGCCCCCACACAACTGTGCCGTCCCCTCTTACGTGAGAAATTGTTTGCCACCGTGTTTCTAAAAAAAATTAATATTTTTTTATTAAAATTTAATATAATTTATATATTTTGAATTATTTTGATTTGTTGATTTTAAAAATAATTTTTAAAAAATAAAAAATATTATTAACATGTATTTTGGTATGAAAAATTTTTAAAAAACAAATTTGATGACAAGTTTAGCAGAGAAAAAAGAGATCATTAACACGGAAATTACAGTAGAAGGGAGCCAAGACAAATTATTAAGATGCATTGCTGCAATTGTTTTATTTTCATTGCAGTAGGTGGGCACATCACTTTTTTTTTTTATCCGGAAGGACCTCAACGCACCTATGTCAAGGCAAAAACTTTGGATAAGTTTTGGATTATGATTATGGTTATATTTTAAAGTGTTTTTTATTTTAAAATATATTAAAATGATGTTTTTTTATTTATTAAAAATTATTTTTGAGATTAACTTATCAAAACGATTCAAAACATATAAATTTTTTTGATTTTTTTAGAAACGCTGGTTGGCCCGCGTTTCCAAACACTCTTTTAGAATCATTTTGAGGATAGCCATGATTATGCACATCTAACATGTACCATACTACTAAATAATATATATATTTTATTTTTTTATTAAAGATAAAATAATATTTTTAATTTAATCTATATATAATCTCTTAATATTTAAATTAATTCAACCACTTTAAAATAAACAAATTAATTAAAATTCCAACCTCTTCTCTTTTATATTTGTATTTCTTTTATGTTAATCTAAATTAATTTAACATGGTATCAGAGCTGATTTTATGAAATAAAGTTTAATTTCAAATTTATTTTGAAGTGATATTGGTTCTATTTTTATAAATTTAGTATTTCATCTTCTTATTAGTTTCTGTAATTTAATATTTGCGTCCAGTTTCTACAATTTATGTTGTGTTTTGAAACAATCATATAATTTAGAGAAATATTTATTTAGTTTTTGTGATATTTATTTAGTTTTTGTAATTTAGTATTTTGTTTTCTACTTTTTTTATATTTTGATTGTCATTATTTGTTAATTACATCTATCGAAAGAGATGATAAATCATGTTGAAATGCACTAGACAGAAAACTGAATTACGGTAACATATGAACCAGACCTCACTGGCCCAAGATCTCTCATACACAGCATCCAGAATGCTGGAAAAGGGACTTAAGTGTACAACGCCAGCTTGCATGTCACTCCAAGTGGAAGAGAAGTGGGGTGGCAGCAAGAAATTCGAACTTTCAGAAATCAGTTCTGCCCTAGCTGCCTGTTTTCACTTCCACTATGTATATTCTCGATGGTGCTTCCCATGCTTTCTTCTTATGGGAACTGGTTAGACTACAAGATGCTCACCATTGGTAAGCTTCTGAGATGGATCCTTTGCACACCAGTGCAGCTTATTTTTGGCCAAAGGTAAATACATTAGTTCTGTTTTTCCTTTCCAAAATTTACTATTATTGGAACTGATAGGGTTATGTTTTCTTCTTTTGATTACTTTGACAGGTTTTATGTGGGAGCATTTCAAGCACTGAGAAGGAGATATGCTAATATGGATGTTCTAGTTGCACTAGGCACTAATGCTGCTTATTTCTACTCTATATATACAGTGATAAAAGCATTGACTTCTGACAGATTTGAAGGGCAAGATTTCTTTGAAACTAGTGCGATGTTGATACCCTTTATTCTGCTAGGGAAATATCTGGAGGTTGTGGCTAAAGGAAAAACATCAGATGCTATCGCAAAGCTGATAAACCTTCCTCCTGACACAGCTTACCTGCTAATACTAGACACTGCTGGAAATGTTACTTCAGAGATGTAAATCAGTACTAAACTGATACAAAGGCATGATATAATCAAGATTTTTCCAGGGGCAAAAGTTCATGTTGATGGGATTGTTGTTAGTGGTCAAAGTTATCTGAATTAAAGTATGATCACGGGAAAGGCAAGGCCTGCTGCTAAAGAAGCTGGTGACAAAGTATTACTCATTTGCACTGCCACTTTCAGAAATAAAATTGTCACAAACTAAGAACATTAAAATTTTGCCTCTCTTTCTAATGTCTTCAACAGGTTATCGGTGGGACTTAATTTGAATGAGAATGGATGTTTACTAGCCAAGGCAACTCATGTTGGATCAGACACTACACTTTCCCAAATTGTTCGAATTGTAGAAACAGCTCAGCTTGCCAGAGCACCTGCTCAGAAACTTGCTGACCAGATCTCAATATATATTTTTCGTTCTCATAGTGAGTGTACTTGTGTCCTTTGAATATTTACTCTACACTTTTCTTTCATTTCCAGCAATTAATGGTTACTTACAGGATAACATTGTTTTCCTTCCATCCACAATCAGGTTGTTGCTGCTGCATTTATAACATGGTTGGGATGGTTTGTCCTTGAAATTTCTGGATTTTTTCCGAAACATAGGATACCGGAAGCCATGGATGATTTGAATTTGCATTGCAGTTTGGTATTTCAGTGCTGGTGGTTGCTTGCCCATGTGCTTTAGGCCTAGCAACTCCTACAGCAATAATTGTGGCGACAGGAAAAGGTGCTTCCCAAGGTGTGCTCATCAAGGGTGGAAATGCACTTGAAAAGGCACACAAGGTATGGCCATCATTTCTGGGAAAAGAAGTAGCCAGTTTCTATCCAACAAAATAAGAAAAACAAAAAATGAAACCTAATAAAAAAAAGTAGGACTCAATTAATGTCTGAAGTTTCCCGGTTGAAAAGAATCCATTATTAAATCTTAATGTCTCTTTTGACAACCAGAAATTTAATTTTGTCTGCAGGTGACAGCAGTTGTGTTTGATAAGACTGGGACACTGACAGTTGGGAAACCTGCTGTAGTTAGTGACGTGCTGTTTTCAAGTATTTCATTAGAGGACTTCTGTGATGCGGTCATTTCTGTAGAGGTGAGTGCCTATGTTCTCCATGCCATTTTTTATAGGAGAAGTTACGGACTTCGATGCAACTTGAAAGAGGTTTTGATGCCAGTACACAGGGACTTGGCAAAAGTTATCAAAATTTTACAAGTAAAATTGACTCTCAAATCTCGAATTATTTTGTAACATGATGAAAGAGGAAGTTGACTTCTATCCCTTGATTACACAGGCATATAGTGAACATCCATTAGCAAAGGCTGTGGTGGAGCATGCCAAGTGGCTGTGGCAGAAGCATGGTTCATCAAGAGAACAGGTCACAGAGGTCAGGGACTTTGAGGTGCATCCTGGAACTGGGGTGAGTGGAAAAGTTGGTGACAGAAGGGTTTTGGTTGGGAACAAGAGGCTCATGAATGCTTTAAATGTATCTGTTGGTTATGAAGTTGAGAGCTATATCTCTGAAAATTAGCATTGGCTAGAACATATATACTAGTCGCCATTGATGGAAAGGTTGCTGGAGCTTTCTCTGTGGCTGGTGTGATGAGAGACCAGAAGCTCAGCTTGCTGTGTCTTTTCTCTGCTCACTGGGCATCTCAAGCATCATGACCAAAGGTGACAACTGGGCTGCAGCCACAGCCATTGCAAAGGAGGTTGGAATTGAGGATGTGTATGCCGAAATAGATCCCCTCGGAAAAGCTGCAAAGATCAAAGAGTTACAGGCAACTTTATTTTGAAACAAACACTCACTGTAGACAATCTAATGCTAATGAATTTTGACGCTCCGAGTCATTCTATCTTCAGTATCCATTTAGTAATAAGATGATAGTTTGGCCTGGAAAAGGGAATGAGGCACAAACTAATCTGAGGAGAACTCGAAAGAGCTTTGTCGATTACATGTTTACCTAAGTAGAGTTCTCATAACATCACAAATTTCACATCAACTATCCTGTCACCCCAATGCAAATTTTGTATGGAGAAATTAAATTCTGACTTGAATTTTCTGATTGAAACTGTAAGCAGATGAAAGGGATGAACGTTGCAATGGTCGGAGACGGAATAAATGACTCGCCAGCCCTGGTTGCATCTGATGTTGGGATGGCAATTGGTGCTGGGACAGATGTTGTTATAGAAGCAGCTGATATAGCTCTCATCAGAAGCAACTTGGAAGATGTAGTTGCGGCCATTGATCTATCCCGAAAGACCATCTCCCGAATTTAGGATTAACTATTTCTGGGCACTTGGCTAAAACATGATTAGCTTGCCTATTGCTGCTGGCATTCTGTACCCTTTCACTGGAATTCGGTTACCTCCTTGGCTTGCTGGTGCTTGCATGGCTGCTTTATCTCTTAGTGCGGTTTGTTCCTCTCTTTTGTAGCAGTCTTATGTGAAGCCTCTTCATATAGAGCACTGTAAAAGCACTAGCTAGAAGGCCACCTAGGAGCTTCAAATGTATAAAAAATGTTGACAGGCTAGCTTAGAGCTGGACTCCTGACATCTGTCGTTAATTACTTCTTTCTTCAGCTGATACACTGTAATTTACTTCATATAAAACAAAGTGAATACCTTTTTGCATGTTATTTTTGCGTTTCAAGATTGACACAAGTCTTTTCTCTTTGTAGTTCTAAACTAATATAATGCACCGTTTGGCAACGCAATGCACCACAACAAAAGAATCATTTTTGATGTTTTTGCTAGCGTAATGCAGTGCACCGCGTTGCCAAACTGGCACGAAAGGGGTGACTGAGACAAAAACAAGTTTTAGAGCTAATTTAAGAAGAATTTAAATTCAGGGGGCAAATTGAAATTTACCCTTATACAAAACGTTTGATTTTCAGGAAATTAATATCATCCCTTGCCTGTGGCGAACACCCTTTTCACCGAAAACATCTCAACACGTGGCATATCTAATCATATTTTTTCTCAAAACCCTCTTTCTCTACCTAAAACCTTTATATTCAAAGCTCTCTCTCTCTTTCCCACAGTGACAAGCTCCATGTGGATCACTAAAAAGGTTAGCTTGTGAAAAGAACGACCTCTTTTTTAACATGTTATATAGTACAGTTTCATTTGTACTGTGCTTTTTGTTTTAGTTCATCAAAAAATGATCCACTTTTTATCAATTTATTAAGGAAAGTTTCAACCTTTATTTATTGGAATAAAAAAGATTGGATCTTGTTGGGTTGTTTAGTTGATTTTGATTAAAACGTTTCTCTTTTTTTTTGTATATTTGCAGATTTAGAAATTATGGGTTTTTGATAAATATTGGAGATTAAGCCTGTAGGGTGATTTTGGATGATTGGTGATTAATCTAATGTGGATTAGGTTGGTGGTGAACCTTCTTTTTATGGCTGGTGAGAAAATGAAGGAAAATGGAAGAAAATGGGATTTTTCGGGGTTTTGTTTTCTTTGGCTGTTAAGTTTTTGATAATGGAAACTTGGTTTAGATGATCCAAGTGGTTATTAGTGGAATGAATGATTTCTTAAGCATTGAAATATATGGAATTTGAGATTGTGGTTCATTTTCTGTTACTGAATTTGCTGAGCCATTGAAGAGAACATCAGGATTTTGGAATTCAGGAATAAGTGTGTTGACATGGATAATTCGGGTTTGAGGGGTCGTTTTTTGTCTGATTCAAGTGGTGGTTTGTTAGACCTCGAGTCACCGATTCATAGACACCAACAATCTCAGTTAGGTCATCCCTCACTAGCGCACCAACATCAGATGAATGTAATGGGTTGTTTTGATAATGATCACCAACCAAGTGGGCTAATGGAAATGAAAGGTTCAACATCAAAAGGATATTTGGTGAATTTTGGTAAAGGAAGAGCTGCTAGTCCGTTTAACGGTGCACATAGTGGCGATGGGAGTGAAGATGATGACCAGAGTTTTATGGAAGATGGGAATGGTGAGAACTCTACTGGCGCTAAGGGCAAACAAGGGTCTCCATGGCAGCGAATGAAATGGACAGATAATATTGTTAGGCTTCTTATTTCAGTGGTTGCTTGTGTGGGTGATGACGATACATTTGATGGTACGGGGGGGCTTAAGAGAAAATCCGGGCTTTTGCAGAAGAAAGGTAAGTGGAAAACAGTGTCAAAGCTAATGATTGGCAAGGGGTGTCATGTTTCGCCACAACAGTGCGAGGATAAGTTCAATGATCTGAATAAGAGGTACAAGAGGTTGAATGAGATTCTTGGGAGGGGGACTAGTTGTAGAGTTGTGGAGAACCCCGCTCTTATGGACTCAATGCCTCATCTTTCAGCAAAGGCGAAGGATGATGTCAGAAAGATATTGAGCTCGAAACATTTGTTTTATAAGGAAATTTGTGCTTACCATAACGGGCAAAGAATACCCAATTGCCAGGATTTTGGTCTACAAGGTTGTTCATTACCTCTTGAGAGGTGCTCAAAAGATATGAATGGGTCAGGGGGGGATGAAGTTGAGGGAAATGATGACAGTGATGATGATGAATCGAATAATGAAGCTGATAATAATGCTGATGAGAATGGGGAAAGTGTGGGCCAGTTGTGTGAAAGGATAGTGAATGAAGAGCATTCCCACCTTTGTTCTCAATCAGGTAGGCAAAATAGCTTTGGTGTTGAAATGACAGCAATTTTTCAAGACACTAATGTATCGCCATGGGAGAGAAAGGAGTGGATTAAGAAGCAGAGGTTGCAACTCCTAGAGCAAAGGGTCAACATCAAGGCTCAAGCTTTTGAGCTTGAGAAACAACAGTTCAAGTGGTTGAGATACTGCAGCAAGAAAGATAAGGAGTTCGAGAGGTTGAGGCTGGAGAATGAGATGATGAGACTGGAGAATAGGCAGAGTGCATTTCAACTGAGGCAGAAGCAACTGGAAATGGGTTTGAGGAGTTCAGAACCAGCATATGACCCTACTTCCCTTGGTATAGACAGAGTGCAAGGAAGAGATCAAATTGATCTGGGCAGACATCATTAGCTTCTTTACAGAGGGATTGACAGTTCACTCCTGGTATCTTGTACGGCTATCCCACAATATTTATAGCATCATGTAAATGAAATAACTAACATCATGTACCACATATATTGTTTTAAATTAACCTTAGGAGTGTTAGAGACTTTCTTGTCTTTTGCTGTAAAGTGCAAAGCCTTTGTGCAACAGCTCTTTATTGCTCGTCTTCTCATCAGTGCATTCCCTTTACACGACAGAAGCTACAAGTCTGCTCCTCGAATGTGAACGGCGCCAGCCCCCTCCACCATTTCATACTCGTAGGTGATATTTTCTTGCTTTAAAACTTTGTTGAATATTTCTTTTGTGTCTACCAAATAAACATGCTTCAAGCATTTCCATTTACAGGCAATGGAACATCCATTTTCTTCTTTTCTTGTCCCATGTTTCACAGGTTTCGCACTGGCCATTTCAAATCATTGTTTGTGTGAGTTGGTATCCAGGCTTCCCCTCTGATGTTTTTGAGTTGAATGTTCTAACACTCTATAGACATACTAATAGCCGCATTCACTATGTTGCTCCTATTGTGCTTTGTTATTGTTGCTGCCCCCTGGCGCTACAAGTCATGATTCCTCAACTTGATGTTTGTCTTTATTTTATGTTGTTGTTTTAATGTGTTTTGTCATGCTTTAGATTTCCATTTGGAAGTCCACGTCCATTTGAATTCAACGGTTTAGATTTAATGAGCATAATGATCATCATGAGAGAATCTCAATCCAGAGTAATGGCCAGGGATCAGGAGAGGGTTACCCCCATGTTTTATATAGTTCAAGGGCTCATTGTCCCTTTGACATGCTTTTTTTTAAGTACACGAAAAGGAAGTTGCCAAGGGATGCAGACTACAAGGAGTTTGAACAGGTCCAAATTTTCTGGGCAAAAATGTTCCTCTTGTGTTTAGTGTGGCTCAAAGCAAGCCACGCTCTCATAAGAATTCTTCTGTCTACTAAATTCAGCGGATTGTATGCGAAGATGTTACCTCCTCCTATATTTAATAGCAACTTGTCATATTATTTTCATGGCCCCCAAAGACTTCTCAGAAAGCTCTCCCTAATATTCATCCTTGTTGAATAGTTGATTGCAGTCAGAACACGCAGTCTATGCAAAACTCATTGTGGCATTTTTTCTTCCGAAAATGAGGGGAGATAAAAGAAATAACTGTTACCCTTATTCTGAACCGATACAAGGTTGGTGATGTTTCTTATGTTAGGGTACGATGGAATCAAGACATGTTATCAATCTTCTTTGATTAGAAATTTAAACTATATTTAAACTCTACCTTGGTCAAATCAATAAATTTCCCAAAGCCTAAATAAATAAATCAATCATAGTCAATACCATCTCCCTTCACCCACTAAATATTCAATACCCTTTGCCTTTGAACAAGTCAGCACTCCTTTTTTTTTTTTTTCAACCACTAATTAAAGCATATAAACATCCATAAAAGCATAGTAAACATCTATGATCCAGAAGGGTGAGGAAATTTATTTAGGGAGGCTAAAATTTAAATTTAACTAGTTTTAGAGCTAAAACTATAAATTATTTAAGGGGAAGGCTGGGATATTATTTTTCTTACAGGAGTTGAGGCTCCTGAGTGAGACCCGAGCGGGTGTGATTACTATGATTGCATGCACCCCCTCGTTCACCATTTCTTCTCTCCCTCCATCCATATATAATTTTTCATACTGACTCTCGTCTCCCACTTTGCCATTCCATAAGACCCTGAAGAAGACTCCTTTCTCTCTTCACACCAACAAGAAGGTATTCACTTTCTCTCTTCACACCAACAAGAAGGTATTCACTTTCTCTCTTTCTTCCTCTAAAGTTACTTCCTTTCCTTTCATTTCACACGCCACATGAATCGGTTCATATGTAACTGTCATGTTTTTTCTAGTTTAGTTCCTTGTCTTTGGTTCCTTGTATTTCGGACTTGTCTGTGTCTTGCCTGTCTTGCATTGACACCATCATGTTTATATAAAACCCACTTCACTTCTTTCTTAGATCTCTCTCCCTCCCTCTTTCGGTGGGTTCTTGGCTTCTTTGTTAGATCTGTTACTTTTTTTTTTGTTCGTTTTTTTTTTCAAGGATTGTAAACTAACAGGTTACTTTTGATATCAATATCTTTCTTTTCTTCATTGGATCTTAAAGTTTTGTTTTTTCCTTTGAAATACATGGTTAGATGAGTTGTTGTTATGATATATGAAATGGGTTGTTGTTGTTTTTTTGGCCTGTGATTATTGTTTTGTTTCATTTTGATCAGAATATTGCTATTTGTTCTGAAATATTTGTCCCGAATGATTTCCTGAATGATCCTAAGGTCTTGGTGGTAGGTTGAGGTCCACCCCATCAATGCTTGAGATGATTTGTTTAATTTATTGAAAAAATTTAAAAAATTTTATTTTTTTTTATTTTAAATTAATATTTTTTTTATGTTTTTAGATCATTTTGATATACTAATGTCAAAAATAATTTTTTTTTATTTTAATGTGTTTTAAAATAA
>Ga0307517_10014669_pt1 | contig 10498 bp, 4 predicted proteins | sample 23_EM_MG_FD_194515 | JGI IMG/M metagenome (GOLD analysis project Ga0307517, IMG submission 194515) | Populus trichocarpa ectomycorrhiza microbial communities from riparian zone in the Pacific Northwest, United States - 23_EM | ecosystem: Host-associated > Plants > Roots > Unclassified | place...
TAATTTAACTGAAATAAAATCAATACTTTACATAAATCTAGACTATCATAAATTATTGTTTTGATTTTCTTATAAAAAATAGTTGTGATTTTGATGTATTTCTTATTATTTGATAAAAAAATATTTTTTTCAACAAATGAACACGCTTTTAATTAAGTTTTATATCGCTGAACACAGTTTTATTGGAATTTTTAATAACTTATTGTTATTTTGTAATTTTTTTAAAAAAATACTCATACTTATGTAACATTGCAAGTCGTGACTGATTGGCTTGTGCATCACATCACATAAACTTATAACAACTAGCAAAGAATACATGATTCATTGCATCAACCAATTACTTGTATGATTTTTGTCCCCACAAATCCCATCCATCTAGAAATATGCATCGAACTTCCAAAGCTATGCAACTTCACTCGAGACATTTATAATCAGCTCATAGTATTTTGTCAAAAAGGCAGTGAACCTGCAGCGTCCTCCTCAAAGGAACTGTGGAAAGCAGAAGCTCCCAAAACTTGCAAGAAATGAAGAGGCAGGAAAGGATTCGGATTTGAAAAGTCACAAAGCTCTAAAGCATCTTTTTGGGACTGATTTTTCTTGAAGGAAAGTGCGGTGGCAAAGAGAAAGCATCACTTCAAAAAGAGGCTTCCTCGTCAGTGCCTAGCAACTCCCACTATCCATTTGGAATTTACTATACGTACAGCTAGCTAATTGCCATTTCTTCCAACTTTATGATCATGTTGACCCACTAATGTGTCCACTTCCATTTATACAAACTATACGATAAATTTAATTTCTTGTAGACGAATCTCGAGATAAGATAATACACTAGGGGCAGAAACGAGGTCGTTCCCTTTTTCCTCATGTGTTCAGTGCTAAATTTTTTCCATGTTTTTTTGTAGTAATAAAATTGGAAATTAAACAATCATAACATGAGCCAGGGAGGAAAAACTGGAAATTAAAAGGACAGGATTTCAGGATCTATACCAAGGATTGCCTTTTCAGAGCCACTTATGGACTGATTATTACATAATTAAATTGATTTCAATATTTATGTAGTTAGCATAGTGGCACGTGTACCATTTGTAATTCATAGCTGCAAAACTTGATTTAAAAAATAACTCGGAATTAAATCACCTTATTAACATAATCGAATTAACTTAAACTAATTATTTTTATTAAAATAATATGATTTTGTTAAATTGTTTTTTACTTGAAAAATAATTAAATTAATGTTTTTTCAAATATTTTTTAATTATTTGACGGATTGATGTAAAAAATAAAAAAAAATATTTTGTTATATTTTTTTATTAAAAATATATTTTTAAAAATCATCATATTCACGTTACCAAGCACGTACGATTGCTTCTTGCTGGCTTATATAAGAAAAGAAAATTGAAGCCATTCACTTTTTTTTTTATACTATTTATTTTTTAAAAATCATCATACTCGTGCTTGATAAATTAATCTAAATTATAATTAAAAATATAAAAAATGTTATTTTAATTAAAGAAACTAATTCGAAATTAAACTTAGTATTGGTCAGGCTCTATACTGATAAGTTATAGAATTTACTTAACGGTTTGTGTTTTGTAGGCATGCCATTGGTTCCATGTTATGTAGCTTGTCCATTTCTGAATGTTGTGTAGTTGGATAACAGCTCGACAAGACAGGAGATTTAAATAAATAAACTACGAGATCCGAAAACACAAAACACCATAAGCACGTCCTGCCTCCGAACCAAACCTCAACAATATTTTATAAACACGACACCCAGAATTAACATGACAAAACAGCCCATCTTAACATTGTTATGAGGGCACGTTAGAAAAAGGGAAAACAATTGCAAAGATTCTTTGCTCCTGTCACGTCCCAAAAAAATACAAGAATAACGTTGCTTCTACTTAAAAAAACAATTCTAAAAAAAAATCAACTTGAGAGCTAGATTTTAATCAATTTTTACCACTAATTAACTCAGAAATCAAGACAAATCACTCTTATTTTTTTTAACTCGAATCAATTCAAGTCTTAGATTACTTTGATTTTAAGTTAATTTTCCATACAAGTTTTATAATTATAATTAATAATTTACTTCATAATATTGTTTTTTTTATGATTATTTTTATTGATTTTTACCACAAGTTAACTCGGGGTTTCAATCGAATCAAGATGAATCACTTTTATTTTTTTTAACTTAAATCGATTCAAATCTTAGATCGTTTAGATCATAAGTTAACTTGCTAGGTCGATATGAGTTTTATAATCATGATTAATAAGATATTTTATAAAATTATTTTTTTTTATTCATTTGTCTTGTTATTGACAATAATGAATATTCTATGGTCATTTTGTATTGAAACTGAAATCATTTTTTTTAATTACCCTAAATATATATTTTAAAAAAACTAGTTGATCGTATTTAAGTGAATATAAACAATTTAAAAAACACTCCTTTGCTGACCATGGGCACGTTCGTTGTCCATCACCCCTGGATCTGGTCATACACGTGATGGGAACCACAAAGTAGGTTTGGTATTAACTAATCACTGATTATAGCCATAAGACGATTCTAATTAAAATATTTTACCCCGTAATGGGCGATCTTAATCATTGAACCAACCCGTTACTGATTCGAGCACATTATTATTATTATTGTGATTATTATTTTTATCATATGGTTATAGTATATTATCCCGAGTCGTGCCTTCCTGTCTTTTCTTTCTCGGCAATTGTTAATAGGTGGTAGTGGACATTAGTGCTTCCATCTAGGGGGGATTGCGAATAACATGGTCCCAGCCAACATCATGCACTTCCATTCATGGTTTGATGCAAGTGGTAAATCAAATTATATCTGATCTAGTTAAATCATAAGAGCTGATCTAATAAGTAAAGCACCAGCTCAAGATACAAGAAAGTATCGAGATCAAATCTTTTTTCTTTTTTAATAGCTTACAATAAACTATTGAGATCAGTTTTTTTAATAGTTTATTTGGCCCTTTTTAGGACTGCGTAGCTCTTGATTTCGAGTGTTTTTTAAGTGTGTGCTTTACATTTAAAAAATATTAAATTAATATTTTTTAATATTTTTCATGTGTTGATATTAAAAATAAAAATATATATTTTAATGTATTTTAAAAAAAAATTATTTTATACCAAAATATCAAACATATATTTATCTTTCTTTTTAGATCATTAACATGGGAATTTCTTTCCAATAAAACAAACAAAGACGATAAACATCAATAAAAAAATCTAAAGAATAAAATTAAAGCTTTTAGTTCATGATTTTAAAATGAAATTCATTAGCAATCACTATTAATTTAAACCAATGATTTGTATTTTATTGTTGAAGTTCTTTTTAACATTTTTATTAGATATTCGGTATAATTCTGAATTAAAATAAATTCTTGCCGATTTTAAAAATGCTCCGACATTATATATCAATACCATCGACATCTAAAAAGAATTTATTTCAAATAACGTTCTTTTAAAATTGTCGAGAGAAATTATTCATTCAGAGATGCACATAAATGTCAAAAGCGGAGACCAAGCAAGCGGATGATGAGAATCTGACATTGACACGTCGTTTAATGCTGTAGTAAGTGAACTGTACAAAGCACTGTCAAAGGACAGCAAGAGGAGCCCACAGCAACACAATAAACATTGTTTGGCTGGTCGTGATTTTGTTAAAAATTATTTTTTTATATTTTTTTAATATATCTCTAGATTAAAAAAAAACACTATGATATATGCATCTGCTGTGCCTGTACCATCAGTCGAAGTTCCTCTCGAGACAGTGAATTAATCACTGTAGTCCTCTATGACTCGATAGCTTTGAAAGATAAAAAAGAAGAAGATTAATCTATTAAATAAATGACCCACTTCACTTATTTGTCAAGGTCTATTTTGTTTTATTTTATTTTATTTAGAATCATCTTTATTCTAAAATTATTAATTATGTTTTGTTTTATTCAGAATGATCAAAATATTTTATATCAATTCAAAAAATAAAACAAAACAAAATAATTTTTATTTCATTTTAAATTTCGATCCGTTCCAAATTTTCCGGATAAATTTCGGTCAGAATGTTCCGGTTTTATTTCATATATTCCGTTTCGGGCTTGAAAAGCTATTGAATCAAACTCAAACTAAACTTATTTTAACCAAAACAAATCGTAAAAATACCGTATAGATATTAATACTCCATTTTCAACTACAAAACAATATTTAATCAATCTAAAAATAAAAAATCAAACAATACAATAATAATAATAAATTTATGGACCCTAATCTATTTTTTAGCATGGTCAAATGGTAAATTCATCTTCATTAAACTCTCATCTCCTAACAAACCTTCATTGACACCAATATTCCTTCCATTTATTTTGGTTGAATAAAACATGAGTTGCATATTTTTTTTTATAAAATGTTAAGAGATCAAAAAATCATTCTCCATTAATATCACAATAAAAATATATCTTGCAATACGATTATAATATAAAAAGAACTGGATTACTTTTTATTATCCTTAAGAAAAGAATGATCCTCTTGTGATAATGAATGAGTAAACTAAAGGAATTTAAAGGGGTGACAAATAAAACTTATAGTTTAATTAAGGGTTTAAAAATATTAATTGGGTGGTGTTCGTGTGTTAACTTAAATATGACATTCAGATTCCAACTCCCTCTACTTTTATTCAAAAATTAATTGTCATAGCGTTTTGACGTGAATGACTTATGTGGCTTCCTTTATTTTTTAAAAATAAAAAATTCAGGTTTGATTTATATTTTTGTTATATTAAAATATTTTATTTTCATAATATTTTAGTATTTCTCCATCAGTTGAAGTTCCTCTCGAGGCAGTGAATTAATCACTGTAGTCCTCTATGCCTCGATAGCTTTAAAAGATAAAAAAGAAGAAGATTAATCTATTAAATACATGACCCACTTCACTTATTTGTCAAGGTCTATTTTGTTTCTTTTTTCTTTTTTATTTAGAGTCCTGTTTATCCACGTTGTAATACCTATTATGTCAATTTTTCATTTTCTATAATTGAGGGTGTAACGGGTCACTGGTAAAGATTTGGATTCCTACATAATAGTCTTTTTTTAGTAAGATTTAAAACTGTTTGATTATTAAATTAGTAATTTTATAGTAAATGAGTATTAAAAATTTATGAATGATTCTTAATTCATGCATGATAAATGTTGATAATATAATGTGAGACATTAAAGACTATCCTCGTTTGCATAAGTTATTCAAAGAATAATTATAATCCTTGTTACTTAAACTTTCTTCATCTCGGTCATAAGTCTTTTTCTTCTTTCCATTCAAGTGGAGGGATTTAATATTAATATCAATGCTGATGTAAATATCTCATTACATGGCATTAATATAAATAAAAATATCACGTGTTTATAAAAAACAATCCTATATTATTTTATATACAATATTAATATTGATAGAATCAACCAATATAATAAATATTAACATCAGTCGATGCATCTATGATTTTTAGAGGACATCTTGCGCAGTTAAATTGTAGAAATATGATGATTTTGAATTCTCATATTGGGTGCTTGTATCCAAAAAAAAATTCTAGGCATGATGATTTTTAAGCCGGTATCTTGTCAAATATATGGAAGTTTGGGTATGGCTCGTAGCCAAGCTTCAAGAAACTAGATTTGATATTTTACCAAACCTGCAAGTTCTTGAGCCGAGCTTAAAAAAATTAGATTTAGTGCCTTTTCAAATCCTCTTCTCATAAATTTTAGTATTTGTTAAGCTTTTGTAACTAGTCTTTTTTCTCTTGACGCTTTTAACTGTAATCTTTGTAAGAAATTAAATTTTAGTCCTTTTAGCCATGAGTTTTATAAGAGATTAAATTTTAGAATGAAATACATTGATGCATCACTATTTATCTATACTGTAATACATTATTTGATTTGAAATAAAACATAAATTTTATGTTTTATCTACATTGTAATACAGTGTTTGGCTTGATAAAAAACATAAATTTTATATTTTTTCTAGTTAAATATATTTTGAACGTGTAAACAAGTGTTACTTTAATTTTAAATTTAGAAAAAAAAAAACTGATAATAGAACCACCAGTCTACCATATGAAGACAAGGAAAGAAACTATTTCGACTTCGTTTTAACTTCCAGCTCATAATTCTATCTTCAAGTGATGTTTTATCTAAAAATTGCTGGTTTTAATGAATTTTTTTTAACTATGTTATTTTCTAAAAAATATTTAGCTTGTGCTATTTTTTTTATTAAAAAAATGCTAATAAAAAAATAAAAATATCTTTTCATACCTACCATGCTTCCTTATATCCTTAAAAAAAAAAAAACAAAAGTAATTATTTACACTATGCTATTTTTCAAAAAAAAAAAAAACTGATCCAATACTATTTTTGCAACCTTTGTTTTTAAAATGCTACTTTAAAAAAAACCAAAATATCCAAGATATCATCATCTCAGGCTTCCTCATATCTTTTAAAAAACAAAAAACAAAAAATGGACAGCTAATTAAACCAGAAAAAATACGAGGGGCATGCTAGTAAATTAATTACCCTACTTGGAATCACAACCTCTCAAAGTAAATCTTTTCCCCGTCTTCCTTTGAATTATCTCAAACACGAGCAACGCACGTGCACTCTCCCGTCCACAAGACATAAAAAACCATCTCCTCTCCTCCCTTAAACCTGATAAAAATATATAAAAAAGGAGACCTTAAACTTGATAAAAAAAGGAGAGAAACGTCACCCTCCAGACACTCCGTCCCACACTCACTCATGGACTCTCTCGCTCTCTTCTTCACTGGGGCTCTACTAGCCGGTGGCATCTACTGGTTCGTTTGCGTTCTCGGCCCAGCCGAGCAGAAAGGCAAACGGGCAGTAGATCTATCCGGTGGCTCCATCTCGGCCGAGAATGTCCAAGATAACTACGATCAATACTGGTCTTTTTTCCGCCGTCCCAAAGAAATCGAAACAACTGAAAAGGTCCCTGATTTTGTTGACACATTTTACAATTTAGTCACTGATATTTACGAGTGGGGATGGGGTCAGTCCTTCCACTTCTCTCCATCCATTCCCGGAAAGTCCCACAGTGAAGCCACGCGCCTACACGAAGAGATGGCCGTGGATCTGATCAATGTCAAGCCTGGAGATCGAATCCTGGATGTCGGATGTGGTGTTGGTGGTCCGATGCGTGCTATTGCTGCACATTCACGCGCTAAGGTTGTCGGCATCACCATCAACGATTATCAAGTGAATCGTGCGCGCACGCACAACAAGAAAGCCGGGTTAGATTCACTTTGTGAAGTTGTTCAAGGAAATTTCCTAGAGATGCCGTTTCCTGAGAACAGCTTCGACGGAGCTTACTCGATCGAAGCGACATGTCACGCGCCGAAACTCGAAGAGGTTTATGCAGAGATCTTTAGGGTCTTGAAGCCTGGATCTCTTTACGTGTCCTATGAATGGGTCACAACTGATAAGTACAAGGATTCTGACCCTGAACACGTGGAGGTTATTCAAGGTATTGAAAGAGGTGATGCTTTGCCTGGGCTAAGAAACTATACTGATATTGCAGAGACAGCAAGGAAGGTAGGATTTGAAGTTGTGAAAGAGAAAGACTTGGCTAAACCACCAGCACAGCCATGGTGGACTAGGCTTAAGATGGGAAGGATTGCTTACTGGAGAAACCACATTGTTGTAACAGTACTTTCCGCTGTAGGGATTGCACCAAAAGGGACTGTTGATGTTCATGAGATGCTGTTTAAGACAGCTGATTACCTTACCAAGGGTGGTGATTCTGGGATTTTCACTCCTATGCATATGATTCTCTGCAGAAAACCTGAGAAGAAGACAGAAGCGGCTTCAAATTCTTAGTCTCTAATTTGATTGGTAATAAATCAAAACAAGCCCTGTTTTTTATTTTTATTTTTATTTTTATTATTATTATGTTTGAGTAACTCATGTTCCACCTCCTTTGTGACTTTTTAGTTTTTTTCCTCTTCTCTTCCTTTTAGCTTTTTCTTAGTTCAAATCCTCATCTTTGTATTTTTCTTTTTTATTTTCCTGGCTGTAACTTGGTTTTTTTTACTGTTATTATGGTGATAGTGAAGAATCCAAAGGTCAAGATGATTGTTATCTAAATTTCCAGTTTTTTTCTCACTTCACTCGATTTTCGCCTTCTTGAAGTTTTTTCTGTTTCTAGTGTTCTGAGTGATTCGAAAAAAATTAAAGAGAATTTGGGCTAACGAAGGAGATCTAATGGCAAGATTTACCGAGGAGTTGAGTGCATGTGAGAACAAGAGAGCACTCGAGGCGCACATGGAGAGAAAAAGGCACTTTTGCGATAAAAAATAAATAAAACCTCAGGTGGCCAGCAGGCCAGCTCTGGATCTTGACTTTTGCTGTGTCGTTAGTTTGCTTTACAAGCCTGGATTCCTCCAATTTAGTTCAGCTTTTGTGTCTTTTGTCATGTTATGACAAGCCTCTAGACATGTTACAGCAAGAATTAGCATGTAGGGGTCACATGCTTCAAGGGCTAATTTTGCTGGACAAGCCGATTTGGGGTTTAATGAACTCATATAAGAGTCAGTTTAAGCTATAGTCTGGGGAAATTAATTTTTCCTCTGTACGAGTATTATATGTTTAATTATCGGGCATTTGAATTATATGGCCAGCACTTTTCAAATCCCATGGAAATGAAATTCGGATCAAGTATTCGGGGGCCAGGAGAGCAAGACATTTTGCCAGGGATATGTTCATTCGACTGGATCGTGGGCTTTATAGTTCGGTAAGCAAGCTTAGGGATTAGTTGAACTGTCGGTAAATTAAAGGAATTAAATGAAGGATGATCCATGGGGTCACGGTTCTGAACTATCTATGATGTTTTGCAATAAATTTGCATATCCTGACAGGATGAAGTTAATGAGAATGATGCTGTTATGGTGACCTACAGACTTAGTTCTTACTTCTTGCTGACACACTGGTCTTGGATCATGTCCTGGACTGGAAATGTTTCCTGAATCTTGCAAAATTTACCAGAGTATTGAGAGGATCATCTCCTAGACTGGAAATGTTTCCTGAATCTTGCAAAATTTACCAGAGTATTGAGACTTAAAATGTGGATCATGGGTTGTAAAACTCGATCGATTTGTATAGTCTTGTCCTCTAGAGGTCAATCATTAATTACCAATTGACTATAATGGACATACTTGTGATATAACATGAGGGAGCACATTTATTAAATATCTCCCTGGCGGGTAAAATTTGGACATTCATCCAGTAAAATTTGATTGGCCCCAAGGTGATACATGATGATCAAGGTTCCAGATCGGGTCATGCTCGAAACTGGTTTTGACAACCATGAGAGAGCCTTTGATTGGTTTTTGATAATTCTTTCAAGAATATTATGTTTGGTTGGTTTTTCGGTTTTCAGTTTCGGGTATTTGAAAGTGTAATAGTGGTAGTTTTTTAAAGTGTTTTTTACTCAGAAGTACATTAAAATAATATTTTATTATTATTATTATTTTTAAATATTTTTAATATCAACACATCAAAATGATTTCAAAAAATAAAAAAAATTAATTTAAAGTAAAAAAATTAAAAAAAATTTATTTTTTAAATATTTTTAAAATACAAAAATAAATATGTACGAGAAAATTGCATGTTTGGGTCCATAAAACTGAGGGGAGATTGTTGATTCCTGCCTCCAACAAAATTCCGAAAGTTTCCAGCTCATGTCCAGCTACGAAATTGACAACGCGAGGACAGATCATTGCACAGATTATTTCACCTAATAGATCCTTAGGCCATAGATTGCCGTTGCCACCTGACAAGAGGAACGAGTTTCATGCTGGGCTCTTTTCGTACTTATAGTTGTTCTGTGCAAGGAAAGTAGCCATGGAAGCACCGATCAAATGAAGAAACGTAAACTGTTTTCCTCTCAAGTCTCAACTTCCTGAACAGAAGAGTGATTGTGATCTCCTAATTCAAATTTAGGAAAGAAGTAATCCGATAAATGTTAGACTTGTACGGGTTGTTCATAAACACAGCGATCCTTCAATTTTCTTTTGAAAAATTAGAATCAGAAAAAGAAAAAAATTAGAATTTTCTATTCAAATACAATAGCACAATGTTTTTCTTTTATATACAAACACCTTTTAACAATGCAAAACAATAAATTTTTTTTTTATATATTTTTCATATTTAATTAGTTTCATAAATTTATCTTCGAATATAACTATTATAAATTATTATTTTGATTTTTTATAGAAAACAGTTGCGATATTGATGCATTTTCAATTTTTATTTATTGAAAAAATTCCTATTTTGTTCTCAACAAATAAACACATTTCTAATCTTTTAATTAAAAATCTGAAAATGAAAAACAAATTATAGAAGAGACACGTGCATTTTACGCCTATATGTAATGTTAAGAGGGTGTTTAGTTTGGAGATATGGATAATTTTTTTTAATAAAAT
>Ga0307517_10014670_pt1 | contig 10498 bp, 3 predicted proteins | sample 23_EM_MG_FD_194515 | JGI IMG/M metagenome (GOLD analysis project Ga0307517, IMG submission 194515) | Populus trichocarpa ectomycorrhiza microbial communities from riparian zone in the Pacific Northwest, United States - 23_EM | ecosystem: Host-associated > Plants > Roots > Unclassified | place...
TGACAAGATGCTTCTTCACCAATCAAGTTGACTTGGTCATGTCGGGGCCCACATGATTTAACTTTAAGCCTAGACTATGCAAGGAGTTAGATCAAAAGATTTCAAAGTTGACATGATAAAATTTTATGGTGCTCAAAGAGTAACTAGTGACATCTTATTAGTTACTTCGTAAGTCCACATTGAGAAAAGAGACAAACACAAAAAAAAGAGAGAAAATGAAACTCAATCCATAAAAAATGATAAAAATATCTCCACCTTGGATTTTTCACTTCTACTTGTATCTATTTTTTTCTTTAAAGTGGGTTCAGAGAATAATTAATAGAATGTTACTAATTACTCTTTGAGTACCATAAAATTTCTTGTTTACTCGCTGAATTAGGTTTAATAAAAATAACAAATAGTTTACACTGAATTTTATTACATTCAAAATTCAAAAAGAATTAATCTATCCTACAATGTAGTGGTCTAATTCTAAATAACTATGTACTAGGATTAAATTCAAAAAAGATAAACACTCAAATCAGGGAATTACGAAAACAGGGAAAAGAATATTAAAAGTTAATTTATTGTACTAGCTAGCTACTAGACATAATATCAATTTAAGATATTATATTGATGAAGAACTTTATTGTCGAACCAAAAGATATTAAGGGTTGGTATTTTCATCTCTTTTGTATTAAAGAAAAACAAATTAAATTCACTATAATTAATAATTTTTATTGATAATTATCATAATTTATTGTATAAAATTAAAAAAAATCGATTTAAATTTTAATAGGATTCCTTTTCTTGTTAAGTTAATTAATAATTATACTAATTATCAATGAAAATAATAATTTAAATTTCCTTAACTTAATAGATTAATTAAGAAACTATGAATGAAATAGATTAGTTATAATCAATTTAAAATTCAATAAAATCTATTAATAGATTGGTTGCCATCTATTTAGATTTTAATAGCATTCCTTAACTCGGCAAGTTAATTGATAATTATTAAAACAATTAAGAATAAAAAGATGTTAGTTGTTTTGGTAACTAAATTTTTTTGAAAAATATTCCTAATAAAGAAATTATAAATGAAAAGGATTAGTTGTAGTCAATTTATTTTTTTCAAATAAAATCTTTAATAGGTATCAATTTAATTTTTAATAGATTTTCTTAATTTAATAGGTTAATTAACAATTACAAAAACCTCAAAACCTCCATTCTTTTTTCAGCCAAATCCTCCATGTGTTTACCTAAAATCAAGCACTGACCTGCCCCACTATCCCTCTAGACCTTAAAACTGACTTTTTTCACCTTTTCCTCACCTTTTTTCTGGCCAAAATCAAGCTCTAATCCACCGGCCACCATCAAACCGGTCACTTTTCTCGACTTTTCTTCTATTTTCTAGCCACCCCACCACCTCAAACATTCTTCAGTCATCAGATTCAAAACTCAAGTGTAACCACAAACCTGCCACTTTTCACCTAAAAATAACACTAGAACCTCCGGCCACCACCACCCCCGAACACCAAGTGTGAGTTCTTTATTTTAAATCTTTTCTTTTTAAATGACTTGCACATGCCATTCATCTAAGATATATTTTTGAAATGAAATTATTCATGTGCAAATCAACTTGACTTTTTTTTAATGATTTTGTCAAAAACAAAAACCCTAACATTCTTTTTTTTTTTTTAAATGTATATAATCCTAAAATTTCCCGGTTATTGATTTTCTTCACTTCAATTCAAACTTTGGTCATACCATGTCCTACCAAACTATTTGACCAAAGATACCCTTGAATGCATTTCTCTGTTATTATAATCTCATATTTATATCTTTCAAATAACTTTAGCGTCTTTATTTTTTATATTTTAAAAATTTGAATTTTTTAATTTTTTTAAAATTAATATTTTTTTTGTATTTTCAGATCATTTTAATGTGTTGATATTAAAAAATAATTAAAAATAAAAAACATATATTATTTTGATATATTTCTAAACAAAAAAACACTTTAAAAAACAATCATTATCGCAATACCAAATATAATTAACATTTAAATCACCAGAAGAGATAAAAGAACTGAAGTAAACCTTCTTTTTTTCCTTGTTCGGTTCAATATCATGTTTGCCTTACCAGTCTCCACATAAACTTTTTTTTTTTTCCGCGTGAGACCAAGAGGAACAAATTCCATTGTTTTTGTAGGCAATGTTGAAAAGGATGACATCGTGATTGGAAAATCTTCCAAACGAGCCCCTGCTTTTCTGTCAATTCAACAAATAAGCCCTTGTAAAAACTTTCATGAAATTTACACCACTCATCACATTTGATCAATGAACCCAATTGTACTTGGTTATAATCAATATTCTCTCCTAATACTGGGTACTTTCGCACTTTTTTTTTACATTTGGGTTAAAATGGATTGAATGTGGGAAATATAGGGTAAATTTGATTAAAAAAAATTTACAAAAACTTTTCATAATTATTCTAATAATGTTTTTCTTTCAGATAATCGCAGTACCTCCTTAAAAATATAAAATGTAGGAATTTTATTTAAAAAATAAACACCAATAAATAATTGCTTGATCCAACCATAGATTAGATCCTATTTCTTTTTTTTTTAAAAAAAAAAACAAAATTAGCATGTCTGGGCTTGTTGCGCGCCCAGCCTATGCATGCCAGAACGGCAGGATTTTAGATTTTTATACCAATGCAACGTTGCGGGATAATCTTTGAAGTTAATTTTTATTTAATTATAGAATAATTAAAATAAATATTCATTCACGGTTTGGAAGATTTAAATTTTGAAAGACAAAATATATTTTCTAAGTTGAAGTCCAAATCTTTTTTATATTGACAAAAAAATATCTTTGTTTATAATTAACAATGTTGTTTTTTTTTCTACTTTTTTGTAAAAACACAAGGTAATTAAAATAAATATTTTTGAAAAAAAATTATTTCTAAATGCAAAACTCCCATTTTATAATTAATTTATCTTTTTGGATGAAAACATATTTTTTTATCAGTAGCATGTTATTAAACAAAAACTTATCATAATCTAAAAAACAAGTTTCAAAAAACTATTTTTAAAATAATGTTTTCATAATTTTTATATTGATGTATTAAAAAACAAAGAATAATTAATTTATAAAAACTATATAAAAATAACAAAAAAAATATATTATTCTCGTTGAATATTCATATGCAATTTGTCTATAAATTACTGCATATTAGGATCACATATAATTATTAAAAAAAACTATCGCAAATATAACCATAGAAGCTCTAATCGCATTTTAAAAGTATGGCATAATTAGAAGTTTTTTAAATAGCATTGTAATTATTAATATAAAAACGTTTTATTTAATTTTTTTTTAAAAAAAGGTTTTCTAGGCCTAGAAGGCAACACTCTTTCTTTCTATCTTGTTCTCTCTTTATTTTTATTTACTTTTTATTTCTATTTTCATCCCTTCTCTCTCTATTTTACTAATGCCTATCACTCTTTCTTGATGTTGTTTTTTAGCACAATGATTTTTTAGCCCTAATTTTTTGAAGGTTTCATTACTATTTATATCACAAAAATTTTGTCATATTCTTTTTAGTTAATTGATCTCAAATAACTCAATTTTATTTTGGTCTCTCATTTTTCTTCTTCTAAACTTTAGTCCACTTGATTTTTATCATCATCTTCTTCTTTTTTTAATTACTTGTCTCCAAGAACCTTCATTTTATCTCCATCGTTTGTTTTTATTGTTTTATATTTTAGTCCTTTGTCCATTTTGCTTCATCTTTTGTTTTTTTTTATTATTTTTTTTATTTGAAAAGCAAAGTTAACATCTATTTGATTTCAAAAGCAATCAAGAATTACAAAATAGACACGAATGAGTCGAAAACATATTTTCTTAAATTTGATTTTTTGAAAAGAAATTGAAATTTATGAAATGAGGGCAAATGCATCGAAAACATATTTTTTTAATTTGTTTTTGCTTTTTTGAAAATATTTTGAAAAAAAGATGTTATCTTAGATTTTTTCTAGCCAAACCACATTTTTATTAATCATCCAGATTGATTTTAAACTCATTAAGTTAATCGGGTCATATCGAGTCAATCCTTAGATGGTTTAATTTAGGAATTGAATTTCATGATCTGTTTTGGTTTATTTTCTGTGGGTTATTATGGTCTTAAAAAAAATCTCGGTATTGGATTGATGCTCAATTTGTTTTTAGAAAAATCAATTTGGAATCGAGTTTCATGACTCATTTTAATCTTCTTTCTATAAGATTACTGCGTTATGAAAAAAAACATCTCGATTTTAGATCGATGCTCGATTATACAAAAAAGGATCTGATTTTATTGTTTGCAAGTATTCTTTTTTAGGTCCTTTGATTTTTTTTAGTTAAGTTTTTTTCATTTTTATCCGTTAATATTGCGTTGATTGGAAATTAAGCTTGATGATTTGTTTTAAATTTTTTTATATAGCTATCACAATCTAAAAAAAATCCCAATATTAAATTGATGTTCGAATTTGAAAATTAAAAGAATTCAATTTTATTGTTTATAAATGTCTTTTTTTAAGGTCCTTTAATTTTTATTTCTTTCTTTCCGTAAGATTTCTTTTTTCATCTTTATTTTTTTTTTGGCATTATGCTTATTAAAAAATATACTTCATAGTTACTTTCAATAATATCTTAATGTTTTTTATGTAAAAAAACGAAGGATTGGATCGTAAACATCCCCCGCGTGGGTTCGGAGAAGCAAATAATTGTGCATGTGGACGTATGGTTTAGCTAATATGGTCGTTAACTTGGGCATTGAGCACAAAACCACCAAATTCTATAAAAGATAGTATGTGAAGGGATTTTTGTACAAGGAAAAGTAAAGTTACAAAATAAACAACTACCAGGGCAGAAACTAGGAAAGCAGCACCAGCAGCCTCCCCCCCTGCTATCCAAATCATCCCATGTATATTTATGATAGAACATTTTTTATTTTTGGATTCAACAGGCAGAAGGCAAAGCAAGAACATTAACTTGTCAGGAATATGAATAACAGAAACAATGCTAGTAGTAGTATACCAGGTATAGACACTGCGGGAGGAGATGATCCAGGCACGCACCTCATGAGTCCCTGTTAAATAATAATAAATACAGTTAAATCAGTTATCGTGAACAAATAACCTGTCAGAAGTAAAAAATGAAACGAATCATTGCTTTGGGACAGGTCCTATAATAGGTTGTTACTGGATAGATTCCTGAAGCCGATATTCAGAAAAGCTCACTGTTGCAGCCAAAACAATGCCAAAGAAAAGAGAAAAGAGAAAAGAGTGGTAGAATTTAACGAGGAACTCACAGGAATCGCAGGGCATGGATGTTTGTCAGTGGCATATGTAGGTGTTGAACCTTGCAGACTGTTATCGTTGGGGCCGATATTTGGAGTCGGGCAGGCAACAATTACAACAATCTTAAGTTCCATTACTATCAGTAATTGCAGCAGAAAAAATCGAAAACTATGAAAGGAACAAAAACAAACACACTGAATTTAGGAATTAGGAGGCTGAAAAAGGGACCAAATCTGCAATATCATTTGGACAGTGGAATGCATTATTATCAATTTATCTAGGGTAAAGACTCTTTCAAGAACCTGCATCATGCAGCGTCTCTTACGTGCTTCGACAAAGTTCCTTTCTATTTCTTAGCAAATGTTTAAATCAGTATTTAATGTTCGCTATAAACCAGACCTTCAATTAACATTTCGCGCATTTCTGGAACTATAGAGATGCATTAATATGTGCGACATATTCATCATTTATCATGTTACTACTTTGCAGATAACGAAAAGACCTTCTGAAAGAGTAGTTTAGGAGACAGCAAAGGTGGAGGTGTGTTCATACAGGAACCGCAATTTTTTCAGATTTCCCAATGTGTCTGGAATGGAACCATTGAAATTGTTCTAGTCAAGATCCAAGTTCAACAAGTTTGTCAGATTCCCAATATCACTAGGAATCTGTCCACCCGATAAGTTGTTGCCAGAAAGTTCCCTGTCATAGAAATATTGTTCTAATTCAAGCAGGACAAATATCTCTGATGGTGTGTTACTTGTCACAAAACTAGCACAATAAAGCAACAGGGGGTCGAGAATTAATAAAAGCAAAATAATAATAGACATTTTAGCGTTCCCAGCCCAGCTCCAATGCACATAAAAGAGACCAATCCAAAGGAATCCACCGAGTATACTTAAAAATCCACAAGTCTGGTGCGTTCTTCACCTTATCTAGTTTACAAAGCTAAAACAAGTTTAAAATCCCTTTGGACCAAGAAATTATCACTGCCGATCTATTTCACCATCACAAGACATTTTGCCCCTGCAAATTGTCTGACAAGTAAAGTACATGCACAAGCAAATATGGCTTTCATGGACCTGTCTCCTACCATAAATAAATAAAAAGCAATTCTTGCCTTTTATTTCTCAAATGTGGGGTTCTTTGCTCTCAACCCAATCATATGAATTTCCGCCAATGAATTGATCAGCTTTCTAGGTGGACTGTAAACTAGGTTCATCAAAGGAATCCTTTTGTGGTTTCCTGTGTCTCCGCCAGCATGCAAACCAAATTACCAGAGCAGCAAATAGTAACACCATACAGCAACCACCCCTCCAACTATTGCTCCAATATTGGGCTTACTGTCTCCTGAAATGAAAAACAAGGGCGTTATATAGTCAGTTTTCTCATGCATATTTTGTCATAAAAGCCCTCCTCGTCGTTTAGCTTTAAACAGACAGAAGCGACAGTAAAATCTCAAGAACATTAATAAACATAATGCCGATAATCTTCTTCTTTTTAACTCGTCTTGTCCTGAAATGTGAAAATCTTGCAATAAAAAGTTAGTGCTTAAGGAATTTGATGTTTCATACTTCTGTACTCCACTCGGTACTCTTGCTATACTTTGGGAAACGGCTTATGGCTGTCAAGACAGAAGTTCTTATTGCTAAAAACTTGAGAAGTTAAACTATACTGGTTAGCAAAAAGAGAAACAACAGAATACAAGCAATTCCGATAATCAAAGAACAGTGAGTGGTTCGTGGTCATTAGGCTAATTAATCTGGGATCACATCTAAAATTAATAAATCAATTAAGAGAGCATACCATCTGGACTAGAAACTGCAGGCGGGGATGATCCAGGGCAAGGCTTCTCAGTAATTGGCCCGCATAGATCCAAGTTATTTGCATAACTGCAAATATAAAAACCATTGACTCGTCAGTCCCCACTAGTGAAAAATAAATCCACTTTACATCACTTTTACTTAGCACAAAACCTGACGGCAGTAAACAATGAAAATGAGCCATTGTGTGGAACAGGTCCTGATAGGCGGTTACTGGATAGATCCCTGCATTCAATATTCAGAAATGTTAATCCTTGAAGCCAAAATAATGCTAACTGCTACGAGAAAAATGGAAATGATTGTAAATTTTTTCCAGGAACTCACAAGACTTGCAAGGAGTAGAGGCTAGTCAGTGACATAGGTATTGAACCTGACAGGTTGTTGCTGTTGAGTCGGCTATTGGAAGTTTGGCGTACAAAAAGATAACAATCTTGAGTTCCAATACTATCAGTAATCACAGCATAAAACTCATAAACTAATACAATGAGAAAGCAAGGGAATAAATTTGCAAAATCACTTGGACAATTAGAAAACAACATTGTCAAGGCTAAAGACCTTGTCAAGTATCTGCATTATATAGCCTTCCTAAAGAGCTTGTTATTTCAGATCAAATAGTGGGGCGATTGTGCTAGCAATAGTTTCTTAAAAACCACACCTTCAGTTAACATTTTGAGCAACTTGATTCATGAAAATTTAAGTCATTAAGATGCCATAAACACCACATCAATTTGTTTGCAGATGCTTTGGCATTCGCGTGCTAAGGGATAAGAAACATCTAGAGATTCTTGGTGTAGCTAGTAGAAAAACAATGTCCCAATTGCATGGAAATTTGAAACATTGAGTCACAGTGATGTTTGAACAGCAGTTCATCATGTCTAATGGTACAGGAAAGAACTATTTCCCCAGTTCGTAGCTCCAAGTAACTTTTCTTTAACAACATCAGTATAAGCTAGCAAAGATTTAGAGCTAATCAACATAAATATCAGTACAAGATCTCCACTAAAGATTAATCTTACTGGAGAATTATGGGAACTAATTGCATTTTTTCTCTCTCTCACTACTTTGCAGGCAAGCAAAAAATAAGAAGTATTTGAATGTGCAGTAAAGAAATAATGCTCTTACAGGAATCGTAGTTTGAACAGCTTTCCCAATGCGTCTGGAATGGGACCATCGAAATTGTTGGTGTAAAGTTCCAAGCTCACCAAGTTCGTCAGGTTCTCAAGATAAACAGGAATATGTCCACTTAAGTTGTTAGCATAAAGTTCCCTGACAAGCAATGAAACCAAAAACAGATAAAACACCTAAACTATAAGACAAACAAGCCTTCCCGAACCATACAAGTGCACGGCGAGCCCATGAAAAGAGTTTGGTTAAGATACCCAGATTCCACTAAGTATACAAATGGAACCTAACCATACATCCCCTAATTATATCTTTCAAATCATCCACACTAACCATCCATCCTTCTCCTCCTCTAGAAAGAGATTTTAGTAAATAATCAAAAATAATACTTGGTAATTTTTCTTATATCTCCCCCCAAGAGCCCAGGTATCATATACACCCCCAAGATATATAAAGAGCTCTGAATACTAGAAGAAAAGCACCTATACCTAACAAGATTAAATGAATACCTAAAATTGTAATAATTTTATTTCTATCTTTCCATACATAACCATAAAATGGAAAAGATGAGTCTCGAGTTCTAGAAGAGCATGATAAATACCGCCAAAGCCCAATACTGCAGAGGAAATTAAATGAATTACGCCAAATACAAGGCATGGAAAGGTGTCTATGACTTCCTCGCCAAGACCCACCCCAAATGTTATTGCAGTTTAAGATGCAGGGATCGCGAAGGGAATGTAAGATTTAACAGATGGTAAAAAAAAAATGACTTACAAATACTGCAAATTTGTAAGCAGTGCAAGCTGTGGAACCAGTTGACCAGATAATAATGCATTTCCCATATCACTGCAGAAGAAGAAAGGTTATGGTCTTACATAATGAATTTCTTTTTACATATGAAAGATTGCAGGATTCACTTGTATACATGAAAAGGGTAATTCAGGATTTGCCAAAATGAAGTTGCTTACAGTCTTACAACACTATCCAAGCTGTTGCATGTAACATGATTCCACTTGCAGGGGTTCTTGTCTGTACGATTCCAATTGTCCATGATATTGTTAGGATCTTGCAGATTGTTCCGAAAGATATACAGAGCATCGCCTGCTTATAAAGCCAAGCAACAACCACAGAAAACCTGGAAATTAAACTATGTACATAACAATACAAGCTTGATAAAAATGTCCTAACAGGATGATGATAATTTTTTCTGCTAAGTAAATAAACTTCCCAATTACAGAACAATTTACTTCTAAAAAAAATAAAGATTTCTTTTATCTGGACATTATTCTTCCAACTTAGGATCAAAAGAAGAAACAAAAACCACAGAGAATAAGATAATATAAAGCAAACCATAACACAAGCCATATATATGAAAACACACCTTCCTCATTAGCGAAAATCTTTGACAAACGGAATGTTACTAGAATCAACACAGCAAGACAAGTCCTAAACTCTCTCCCCTTCAGCCTCCACATAATAATTACTATGCGAATCTCTTTACTTGCTAGCTTAAATCTTTGTCACTTTGTAATCAATGGGACTGTTAAGCATAACTTTTGTTTTGTTTAAGATGGGTTTCCTTTGTTTCGTTTTGCTAACAATTGATTCAAAGTCCTCCTTTGCAGTCTAAAAGTCAACCAGTGTCAATGATAACATGGCCGCCAAACATGAATTCCAAATTTCCAATAGCAAGAAAACGAAGGCCCGTTCGTAAGAGTATTTTCCTTTTCTACAGTGGTTTTTTTTAGAAAGAAAATTTTTAAAAAGTAAATTATTATTTAATATTTTATAGTATTATAAAAAATAAGTTAGAAAATATATTTTAATGTTTGGTTATTTGATGAAAAATAACCTGAAAAATAACTTATTAATATTTTATTTTTTTTCAAGTTTATTAAAATAATGAAGAACAAATCTTACAAATTAAAAAGTTGAATGAAAATGAAATTGAAAAAAAAATCTAATTTCATAAATTATCTCAAATAAAATAACTAACGATCAAAATAATAGAGATAAAATCTAATAGATAAAAAAATTGAAAGATGATGAAATTAAAATAATAATAATTACAATTTCATAAATTATTTCAAATAAAATAAGTAACAATCAAAAGAATGAGGACCAAATTTGATACATAAAAAATTTCAATTAAAAAAATGATAAGAGAAAAGCAAATAACAATCATAAAAATAAAGACAAAAGTTAATATAAAAATCAAATTAAATCAAATTCTAAA
>Ga0307517_10014672_pt1 | contig 10497 bp, 8 predicted proteins | sample 23_EM_MG_FD_194515 | JGI IMG/M metagenome (GOLD analysis project Ga0307517, IMG submission 194515) | Populus trichocarpa ectomycorrhiza microbial communities from riparian zone in the Pacific Northwest, United States - 23_EM | ecosystem: Host-associated > Plants > Roots > Unclassified | place...
CATACTATTAGATAACCATAACCTGGATAATTTCCTTGATGTTGATATCAATTTCAAATTGATATCATTAACCATCACCTAATGGATGGTTAATCAAGATGCTGACACCAAACTCATTAGCATCATTAGCTACTGTTTCATGGTTAGCTAATCATAATCTTTAAGGAACATGTCAATGCCAAGGTTTCGAACTTGACATCATTAGTTTTTCCCATTATCCAAGGAAGCTAATCAAATCTATTTTTCTTTTATTTCCCATCCTTTTGGTGGTTATGCCGATGCTAAATAAACCTTATTAGCATCATTAGTTTCCTTTACCAAGATCTACTAACCATATTCAAGTAAATGTTGTTATCAATGTAACTCATTGATATCATTAGTGTTCTGAATCCTAAAATAGTTAATCAAGTCTTTTATACTTTCACTTAGCATTCAATAATGTCGATGTCAAACAACTCATTGCCATCATTAGCCTTAATATTAGGAGTAGCTAATAAAGTTTTTCCATCCATTCCCTTTTTTCTTTCTTTCTTTCCTTTTTGTTTTCTTATTTAACAATTTTCCATACTAATACAAGAAACACAAGGAAGTAAATCTAACAATTTTATTGGTGCAAAGATTACAAAATATAGGTGGTAGGCACCTACATGTTGTTTGAGCTTTAATCGTGATTCCCTACTGCCTTCCTGATACCGTAACCTCTCATGTACTAATAAGGATTTAATCAGCATCACCTATTCAACTCGTATTGAAAATTCTAATTCAACTTCTCACTCACTCCAAATTCTTAACTTAATCAACAAGTAAAACTTCTTATACTTTTCAATTTCATAAAAAATCTACACCATTATCATTTATCTTGGTATCTATTAATTTGGTTTATCAATAATCCATACATAATTTCACTGGATTAAACAATATAATGCTCAATATTTCTCAAAATACTCATTTATGTCAAAATCACCACACATCATTAACATTCATTATACATTTCACAAACCAAACAGAACCATAATTTATTTATCCCATCCATTCGTCATAAAATCATAATTCAAAATATAATAGAGATTCAATTATGATTAGAAGAAATACTCAAATTCATTTGATCATTATTAATGCTTACACATTGCTAAACACATATATGAATAGGTAAATATTTCGCTTAACTCTACAACTTCACATTTTCATACCAACATGGCCAGCCCTTAACTTAACAAAATATCAAGTTTTTTTCTTTACAAGTTGTCTTGATTTTCTTTAATTTATAACTAATTGCATATCTCATAAATCATAACCCAATCATATTAAAATTTAGCATTATAACTATGTGATCACAACATTCCTTCATCAAAGTACATAATACATCATTCAATCACCAGCCCTTAACAAAATATCAAGTTTTTTTCTTTACAAGTTGTCTTGATTTTCTTTAATTTATCACTAATTGCATATCTCATAAATCATAACCCAATCATATTAAAATTTAGCATTATAACTATGTGATCACAACATTCCTTCATCAAAGTACATACATCATTCAATCATATTAAATTTCAATAGTTAATTACATTTCAATAATCATATGAATTATGCTACAATGCATAATTATACACAATTATAAATACTAAACCCAGTTAAATTCATCCTTTCATTCTTTTTTACTTAGGCAGCCCCTTTGGCCATTAATTCACCAAGTTTCCTACTTCAATAACAAGTGATTTCACATAATTTTTAAATTATTCTAGCCCATTTACATGATTTTAAAAGTAATTTGTAATTCCCCCAAAATCATTCAAGAACCCTAATTAACTAAAAATTTAAAATTCAATACTAACATGCTAACTACTTAAATTAATGAGAGTATTAAGGTTTAAAGATGCATTACAAAGCAAGATGGATGCTTAAACCTTTGCTTTGTAAACCAATGTTTCCAATTTCTCCTTCCTCCTCCAAGCTTCTCTTTTTCTCTTTCTCCAGTCATCCCTCTCTCCATATTTCTTCCTTTCTACCTAATTTTTATGCATTCATGTATGTTTCTTTTCCCTCCAATCGTTCTTTTTCACCCCCTCACACCATCCTCAAGAGAGAAGAAGAATAAATTAAGAAGAAAAGAAAGAAAATGAAGACTCTTGGCCTCCTTCTTCTTCACATATGCACATCAAATTTTTTAAAGGGTAAAGGAAGAGTTTTTGGCTGAAATTCCAATTTTACCCTCATTTATTGTCCACATGTTATTTTACTTGAATCCCAGCACTATCATGAGTCCTTTTTAGACTCTGATTAGCATATAATTTTAATCCAAAGTCAAATGATATGTCAAGAGATGACTTGTAAAATTTTAGCTCGATCCAACAATCAGATTGAAAGTTATGTCTGATGATGTAAAACTCACTAGTAAGTAATTTTTACGCCAAAATCTGAATTTATGTATTATTGTACCTATTCAAATCATCAATATTTCCAAAATAATGCATTAGGGACTTACATCCATATTTATAATAAAATTATTCCTAAATTTCATCCCTTTCCGGGTTAAAACTATGTGATCATACACAAGCTTATATCGGCGGTCAAAGTCATTCGAGCGTAAAACCATACATTAATTAGCTATAAAATTCCAAATTATTTTATAAATGTTTTCACCTCAAATTTATAAAAATTCCCCATATTAATCACTAGTTTATCAATTTTTCAGGCTACATGTTCACGTTATACCCTTTATGTTTACCAGATCATATTTTCTAAATTCAAATGCATTTTTAATATCGAGTTTAAGATGACCACATAGAATTTCATTAAACCTTATCCCAAAACATCACTTTCCATTTTTATCCTTTCCATTTGTTTTTTTTTATCTATTTTTCTTTGTTTTTTAATTTTCCACTATTTTAATACTTTTATTTGCTAAACTAACACATGAACATTTTATTTCAAATTCTAAAAATCCAAAGTCACCTTTTTAATTCAAATACTCGATTTGCTCATTTAACATAATAGTTTCCTTATTAATTTTATGGATTTATCCAAGGATTTACAACAAGGATCCATTACATGTTCCAAATGGGTCAATTATAAGGTCTAAAATGAAGGCATTGAAAGAAGCATTAAATGGACTAGTCTTGCAAGTTTCGGCCAAGGCAAAGATTAAAGATCTCTTGGAGCATAAAGAGGAGGTCTTAGTTCATTTAATTCATTTGCAAGAGGGGCCCAATCCAACCTCATTTGGACCATAAACTTTTAGCAACAAGGTTGCCAATTTTGCACTAGTTTAGGCCATCCTTGTTTTTGTGTTGTTTCCATGCGCTTTGTGGATCCCATACTAATTACAAATTTTCTATTATATATAGGAATATTAATTATTTCTTTTATGTATTAGGATATCTTGTTTAATTTATTTTCATGTCAGGTGAGGAGAATACACAACAAAAGAAAACAAAGAATCCAAGCTTAAAAAGGAAACAAGGTGGAGATAAAGTTTCCCAGATTTACAAGGAGAATATTTCATCAACTTTAATTGTTATTCCTAGTGATGAAAGGACAATTAATTGGTGGCAAATAGGAACAATAAAGGCAACAACTTTTCCTTACAAAAGAAGGATAAATACAAGGCTACAATTAAAATCCTTTTCTATCTTGGAAACAATAGGGGTAACAACTTCTCTCTTTGTGTTCTAGGATCATTGGACGATATTGTAGGCTATAAATAAGCCTTATAACAAACTTGTATTGTTTTATTTTCTTCTTCACTTCTCATGGCAGTATAAGGAATTAATTTATGTTTTTTATTTTTATTATTTCAACTATAGCCCAAGACTTGTTCAGACTTAATTAATACTTGATTTTCAGCTAAAAGATCTAAGGCTTACTTGGATTAGTGTTTTGGGCTAATCAATATAATTTGGGGTCAATTTTGTAAGTGGGCTAATTTATTCCACAAGCGTAGATCCATTAAGGTTATTTTCTATGAGTATTTAAACTCTTTATAAGCCTAAAATTCAACAATCACTGAATAATATCATTATTAATTTTCAGCTTGTGTGTGAGAGTGATTCTTGTATTTTTTTTATTCTTAAAAGAACTAAACCGACTTATTGAAGATTAACTAGCTTCAAGGCATCATTTAATTTAATTCTAATAGTGCTGGTGTCTTTGGACAAGTTTTCATTATGTCACAATCCTATCAAACCTCTCTTGACTTTTCGGGATCAGATTTCAATCTTGATTGTAGGTTGCGTGACCATGTGATCATAAAGTTCACATCAGTTTCTCAAAAAAATCTTTAAATCCTTCCAACTTCAATTGACACTTAATAACAATATCATCATTTTTTAAATCAAAACTAAAGTTAAATAAAAAAATAAGATTCAGATGAATTTATATTTTCTTTCTTTTTTTAATCAAATCTTCTTCATCCTTCTTTCAATTCCATCAATATCACATCACTTGTACCTTTCATAATGTCATCAAAAAACAGTTTTTGCATGGTTAAAATTGCTAACTTTAAATTTTAGTTCAAGGGGTATGCTGAAGGTGTCCTAAGTTATCATTTTAACCATATGGGATTTCAATTTCTTTTTTCAGAATTATTATTCAAAATTTGATAGCAAATCATCATGAAATATTAGATATGATGTTTGGTAAATAAAAAATGTAGGATAAACAATGATAATAGTGATTTGATACGGTTGAGCCATTGATTTCTCATGAAGGGACTTTGATTTTGTGCTTGGATTTGATGGGGGGAGACCATTCAACTTAGATTGTGTTTTTCCTTGGAATTTAGCTTGTGTTCCATTCGGACATGATGTGATTTTTACCATGAGATAGTTTTAGCTAGCTTGGATTTGTGCATGATGATGTGTTTAGTCCAATGATATAATTTAACCATGGATTTCTCATGAATGACCTTTCATTTTGTGCTTGGGTTTGATGGGGAGACGATTTGGCCAAGATTGTGTTTTTCCTTGGAATTTAGTTTGTGTTCCATTCGGCCATGATAGGGTTTTTACATGGGATACTTTTAGTCAACCTTGACTTGTGCATGATGATGGGTTTGGTCTAATTTCTTTGGTGGTTCATTTAGCCAAATCAAGCCAGTCCATGAATGGGTATGATTTGGACACCAATGTAGACTTGTTGGGAGCTTGTATCAGGTCTCATTTAGGTTATATCAATGAGTATCGATTTGGGCTATAAAGGGTCCAAAGTTGGCTTGGGCTAAATAAGATATTGAGATCCTTTTTTTACAAGGATCAACAAAATATTCTTCTAAAAATGAAAGGAAAATTTGTTCATTATTGTCCCTATTATTTAAGATAATATTTAGCAATAAACGAGGAAGTTTCCTAGTCATACAAGGAAACTAAAGGGGGATGTCATATCTGAATCCTTGACTTGAAATGATTATTTAATGTTAAAAATTTGATTCTTTTAGTCAGGGAAGGAAAGTGATGGGCGGCTACAAGGCAAATAAATTTATAAGATTGTTTTCCCATGTTCTGAAGGGAAATCCTAGTTATACAAGGAAAAAAGACTTTAACAATTAAATTCTTATTCATATCAAATTTCCTAGCATCTAAAGGACTTTAAAAGTTGGCTAAGCAATCCTAGAGTGTTTAGGAAGGTGGATCTTGGCAAATAGTTATTTAAGCTAGGAAATTAATATATTTTATCTTGTTTTTGTTTCTATTATATACGGCATCAACAAACTACTTTCTAGACTTGTTGTTATCATTATTATTTCTATGTTTAAGCTTAATTAATACTTTGGTTTTCATCTAAAATCTAATGTTTGTTTGTATCAAGGTTTGAGCTTACTAGTAAAGGTTTTGGGTCAGTTTTTCTAAGTGGGTTAATTCAGCCCACAAGGGTGGATCCAATAGGTTTAATTTTACAAAACTATTTAAAAACATGTAAAGCTTAAATTTTGAAACCTTTAATGAATATCATTTTTAAGTGTTTTAGTTTCATGCGAGAGAGAGATTTTTACATTTTTGTTCTTGAACGAACTAAATCTGACTTATCGAAGATTAACTGGCTATATGGCATCATTTAATTTCATTCCAATAGTGCTGGTGTCTTGGGACAAGCTTTCATTGTGTCACACTCCTATCAAACATCTTTTGGCTTTTCAGGATCAGATCTCAGTCTTGATTATGGGTTGCGTGATCATGAGGTTCGCATCAGTTGGCTAGGTTCTGAATCAGGTAATATCATTTTATTTCTTGTATTCTTGTTTTTATCTTCAACATCAATCTTTCTTTGTTTTGGGTCTCATCTTGTTTCAAATTAGTTTTGGTCATATTGTCTTCTTCCTATGTTATTCTTGATTGGTTGCATTGAATTGAGTCTTTTGGTATTAAAAAAGAGGTGTCATGTATTCAGCAAAGGAGAGTGAGCATAGGAGGATTCCAGAGCAAGAATGGAAAAAATTAAGGCTTGGTATAAGGTTTTAGATCAAGAAGTTGATAAGTGTAGAAGATTATTTTATGACATTCAACCTTCGATGGAAAAGGAATAATAATGTTGCAAGCATGAAAAACAAAAAAGATCAGTCGTGGTTATTATTCAAAAGTATTTGTGTAAGTTTGGCCAAAATTTGAAGAATTAATAAGTTTAAAGACTTAATTGAACTTTGAATTGGTTTGATTAATGTAATTAGGGTTAAAATTAAAGGAATTAGAAGTTTGAAGGGTCAATTGAGGATTGGATTGGAGAAACCAAAAAACAAGGACCATTTAGTAAGGCACACAAAAATCTAAGAGTCCAATTGCAAAATTCCAGGGATGAAATTAGAAAGATTATAAAAGATAAGGATAATTATGGGTTTAATTGAAAGGTTTCAGAAGTTCAGGGGGCAAATTAAAAGCTAATATTAACCTAACTTAATTCCTTTTTTAGTAAATAACACGTCACCTGTTTTTTAAACCAAGGATACGAACAACATGTTGTTCGATCATTGTTCATTTTCTTCTTCCTTTTGAACCAAAGAAAGTCACCCGAGAAGCCACTAAAATGGCTTTGGTTCAACCCAATCTTCCCACCAAATCATATCAAATTATAGATCGACTTGTCTATTTCAAATCCTATTAGTTAGTTCATTTTCCTTTGCCCCTATGATGATCATTTGACTCGACGAAAATTCATCCTCAACAATCAAACAGTGGCAGGATTGTTGGTGTTTTCTTTCCAGTAAACGCAGAATAAACTTGAGTTGTAGTTATCTGCATCCATAGGATCACTATCCCAAGAGATAAATGACGGATTTTGAGGGAGATGATCCTATGTTGGCCCTCTAAAGGCCAAAGGAAGGCCTCTGTTATAGGGGAGAGAAAAAAAGGACCGAGAAGTTTTTTCCAAGAACCTTAGCAACCATCACCTTCAACCTCTAGAAGCTCACCTTGCAAAATCTCTCATACCCACTTAATACTAACACTCAAGATTCTCATCATCCAAACACTAAAAAGGTTATCCCTATCATAATTCAAACCTAACCTCTTCTGAAGCTAGCATCTTTATCCTTTAAAGATTGCAGGCTATTTAACAAGATCAGATATCAAGGCATTTTGGAGTCAAAACATTACATAAGTTCATCATGTCAAAGCTGTCAAGTTGTCATCCCTTTTACAAGTATGGGATCACTTATTGTCTTTCTTTTTTAAGCTCAATCTTGATACCATCAACTTTTGCTGAAGTATTTTGGGATCAAGTTCCTTTTTTTTATTTAGATCATGAAGTATGTACTATAAAGGGTTTAGGTTTGTCTCAAGAAAGTAAAATGAACAAAGTAATTAGTCCTCTACAGATGTATTCTTATTTACTATTGAGTTTTGTATTCTAGCATAAAAAAAGCTTCAAACTTTCGGGTAATAAAGAGAATCTAGAGAAAAATAAAGATGTATAATTGTTAGATGCATGACTTTACTTGTAAAATAAAGGATGTTCTTCCCTTTTTGGTATAAGGTGTTTGTGTTGGTCTTGTTAAAAATCATGGCCCTCGCGAAATAAAAAGGAACTAAGACTTTTTTATGGTAAATATTGTTTTATTAACTGGATGTTTGCATGTGTTTAATCCTTACTTGGAAGACAAAAGTATGAACTAAGAATAATGAATGACATACCATATTTTTAATTGAAATACAAATAAGTTGGGCCTTTGTGTGTGAGGTTTTATCATAATTAGTTTTGGCTTTGAGTAGGTTATATGGGTTAAAGTTTGTATGTGGGCCAGGTTGTTTTGGCTACTTTTCATTTTGGGCTAGTGTGAGTTTTGTAGGCTATGTTTTTCTATTGAGCTGATTTTATATGGGCCAAGGTTGCACGTGTTTTTCTTTGGGCTTCTATTTGTTAATTGTATGGGCTAGGTTCATACATTCTTGTTTATATAGGTTGTGCATTTATTTGTACTTTATTCGTATAAAATTTATTTTCATGGCCAAGTTTTTTTTCTTTAATATATATAGTTATAGTTATAACTCATTTCTGGGTTTTTTCCCAAATTCATTTTCTTTCTTTTGAAAAAGTAAACGGGGCGGATTTTACATGTAGAAAAAATCAAGCTATAATTTTAGATGGAATCAGGAGCCTAATTGTACTCTATTATACCTAAAATTGGAGAGACAATGCAAATTCAAAGTCAAGTTACATGATTATTGGACGAATCTGCATAAAAATTAAGTCTAGAGACATTTAATACGCCAATTCGATTTAATTATAGGCCAAATTAAAGTTTAATTATTTTAAGAATTAATTTAGGTCCAATTGAAGGATTTAATTATGTTCAATTATACTTTAAATGAGTCAAATTAATTTTATTAGGGGTTTAATTGGTGAAAATTTTAAGTTTGGAAGCCTAGTTTGGGCTTAATTAAGAAGATTGAAATTTTAGGAGACTAAATTTAATTTTTACAAAGTCAATTGATTGGAATTAAGGGTAAAATTGCAAGAAAATCAAACTTTTAGGGTTAATTAATGGCTAAATTGAAGAAATTCGCAGCTAAAGACCATTTTGAAAATGATGTCAAACTCTAGGGACCCAATTAGCTGGAATTAGGGGTGAAATTGAAGATATTTGATAGTTTAATGGTCAATTAAGGGCTAAATTGAAGAAATTCACAGCCATCGATCTTTTCAAATAAGATGTCGAACTTTAGGGACCCAATTGGCTGAAATCAGGGGTGAAAGTGAAGAGATTTGAAAGTTTAATGGTCAATTAAGGGTCAAATGGCATAAATCCAAAACCAATGACCAAAATGAAAAACACGTTGAAATCTAGGGTTGACATTAAAGTTTGTCAGGGGTAAAATTGAACAAAATTGAAAGTTTGAAGCCATTTAGGGGTGTAATTGAGAGAAATCATAAATCAAAAGACTAAAATGAACTTTACCAAAATGGCGTTGTTTTAGGTTAACTATTCATCTTCTTCTTCAGGTTTTCACCCGAAAGGCTACCTTTCCAAGGCATTTAATGCTTCAACTCTCCATCAAATTTGACAAAACTTGCATGCAAACGATGACCTGACATCTAACTACACCCCGGTGTGGTCTGTTGTGGTTAATTGACCCACAGTGGTTGTGGCAACGCCTTAAAGTGACCAACTCGACCAGCCCTTTCCTATAACAAATCTAACAGTCCATGATAGCCACTTTGAGCCAACGGTTGGGATCCTTCCAGGTTGAATCAAGGGCTAAGATTTGGCACCATTAAAGATAAAATATCCATCTTCCACCCTCTATAAACAGGGGTGGATTTTATGGCTTGGGGGAGGATAAATAAGATGTCAAAGTTGATAAAAAAAAAAAACCATTTCCGCCTAGTTTTTCTTTCTACCCCCTCTCGACCACTACTTTGGTCATTTCCTCCGCCACACCTCAGCCATTGTTGTCGCCACAAACCACTCATTGACCTTCCTTGCAACACCAGGAACATCGTCGGCCATTTTGCTGGCCAGGTAAGCCTTCCCCATTGTATTTTTATTCCTTTTTTTACCCCATGCCAGCCATTACATACAGTGGTGGCATAATTGATTTGCATGCTAGGCTGGAACCATTCCAGCCAACCCATAATGTCAAGGTCGGGTCTAGCCCTGCAAAAAAAAATTAAGATAAGCTTGTTGGGCTGCCAATCAACCCCACTCAGCTTGGGTTAGCCTAGTTGGTTGGGTCGGGCCCTGCCCAATATAATAATAAAAAAAACAAAACAAATCCAAAAAAATTCTAAAGGTCATTTCAAAATATTTCTAATTTTCTCACATGTTTTTCTACCATTTTTACATAATATTAGGTTGTATATTTACACTATAAGATACAGATCTGGTATTAAAATATCTGATTTTCTCTGAAACATTTCTAAAAAAATTGACAATTAAAAAAAATCTCAAAATTTTTAAATTAATTTCTTATTTAAAAAAATAAAAAATATTTTGTTTTCATGCATGCAGTCAAATCCTAAAAGTTTTCTAAGCATACTTTTTATAAAAAAAAAAAACAAAAATGCATC
>Ga0307517_10014673_pt1 | contig 10497 bp, 11 predicted proteins | sample 23_EM_MG_FD_194515 | JGI IMG/M metagenome (GOLD analysis project Ga0307517, IMG submission 194515) | Populus trichocarpa ectomycorrhiza microbial communities from riparian zone in the Pacific Northwest, United States - 23_EM | ecosystem: Host-associated > Plants > Roots > Unclassified | place...
ACATATACAAAAAAAAACAAAAAAAAAAAAAATATCTCACTCTCTATATCTCTCTCTCTCTCTCTCTCTCTCTCTCTCTCTCTCTCTCTCTCTCTCTCTCTCTCTCTCTCATACGATGCCCTCAAACCTTATCTCTATAAAAAAAAAAACCCACCAAACACTTTTATTTCCCTTAAAACACCTAAAAGTCAAACCATCCTAATCTCTAAACAACCATGGATGTTTATATGCTCAAAATCCATTGTTGTCGTCACTGCTGCCGCCACCCCGGTCCTTTTTCTAGTTCTACAAGCAAGGTAAATATATTATATTGCTATAAATTTGTGTTTGATTTAGTTGAAATAAAATAATTGTTTTGGTTGAGTATATAGCGTTTAGGGTTTAGGGTAAATTTTGGGTTTGTTGAATTAATGATAAAGTAGTTATGAATACCATCAATTAGGGTTGATTTAATATAGTTGACATGAAAATAAGTTAAATCAAATATGAATTAATTATTTTAATTAATTATGTGTTGCAATTAATTTTGTATAAGTTGTTGAATTATAGATTTTGTATGGATTGTTGGAATCAGTTAATAATATAATTAACTATGCTTGATGATTTCATGCAATAGAGCATGAATGCGGTAGAATTATGATGAAAATTGGTATTTTCTTTGAATTATTTTAATTTTCTATGAATTTGAGTTTTATTTAATGCAATTGAGCATGAAAATGTCAATTAGATTTGGTATCATGAATGATGTTTAATTTTGGTCAAGTTTGATTTTACATTAAATTTTAGAAATTTGCTATGAATTTTTCTAATTAGGGTTGGGGTAATGCAATTTAGTTAAAATTACATTCAATTGACTAGAATTCAAATTTATTTTTTACAAAATATCTTATAACATATTTATATTTTATCATTACAGTGGCAATATTATTCCTAATGTGAACAATAATATCATGTATAATGGCTGGAGCAACTTTTTGTTAAATAGTAATTTAGGAATGTCATATACAAAAATGAAAGAAACTATTTGTCATGAAGATGAGTGGAATTATAATAATATTAATGTTGAAATAACTTGGAGGTGTCAAATTGGTGAGCATTAGTGTTATCCTATAGGATACCATTAGTATTGTCCCTAATATTTTATTAGCAACATAAATTTGAAGATCCAACTACAAAAAAGATTTAATGAGGATGTGTTATGAATCTTCAAGATACAAATTTGATTTGTGGTATGAAAGAATGTGTAAGTCAGACCAAGCATATCAAGAATGGCTTAAATGGGAACTAGATGAAAAGTGGGTTTTATGTTATAATGGTGGTCACTGGTATGGTAATATGACAACTAATATTTCAAAATCTTTTAATCATGTTCTAAAAGATGTTTATGCAATGGTTGTTTCAACTTTAGTGCAATTAATATTTTATAGGCGTGATAGTTATTGGGTGAAGCGAAAACATGAAGCTAATGATTTTATTTAATATGGAATAAACCCCCCCCAACAATTCAGATTGAGAGCAACAAATGTTCCAAGTTAACACCCCAATTAAAATGAGTGTTGTAGAAAAAGTTAGACGAGTAGTTAAACTGAATGAGAGAACATGCATGTATGGTAAATGACAAACATTTCAATGTCCGTGTTCACATGTTCTTATATGTTGTGCTAAGAATCACTTAGACTTTACATAATTTGTTGATGATCATTACACAATTCAGAGCTGCATATCAGTATATGACATGTCATTCCATCCATTACTAGATGAGTTAAAATGAAGTAATTACACTGGACCTTGAGTTGAAATAGACTCATCTAGATGGAAATTCAGGCGTGGTGAATGAATATCTACTCATTTGCATAACGAGATGGATGCAAGAGAAGGTCATACACATTATATGTGTGGCATCTGTAATGACACATGCCATAATAGGAAAACATGTTCTAATCGATAATGTATGTATGACAATAGAATTGTATGACAAAACATATATTTGTTATGATATATTGTAATATTTTTGTAAAGCATATTAAACTTATCTAATTTCACATCAAACTTAAATATTATTACATAGGATGTCATGCACTCGAGGTGGTGGATCGTCTACTCATGTTGAGTGTCTACATTACAATGATTATATTCTTGAACAACATGATGATGACATCCATGGAGAGCATGATTATAATCATGGAGAGCATGATTTAGAGTACATGCATAGTGGACCCGCTAACATATATGTCCTGCAGTTACAGGATAAACATCGATCAGAGGAAGTTTTCGCTGGCATTATAAGAATATTTATTTTTAATATATTTTTAATTTACTTAAAATTAAAGGTATTATATATTTATGTATCTATATTTTAAATTGTTATGCAGGATGAGACCATGATTTATTGTCGTACATATAAGCGGATGAGACTACATGAACAAGTTCAGCCATATGTGTTCCAAACATGTTTTTTATATGTTTGTTTTTAAAACCAAATCATGCTTGACCACGACTTGATCCATACACTGATTGAGCAATGGAGATGTGAGACACACACATTCCACCTTAGACATGAGAAGATAACACCGACATTACAGGACATGGCGATTTTACTTTGACTGCTTATTGATGAATGGGCAATCACATCTACTAGCATTCATAATTTTATTGTGTTACATTTAGATACCATATTCTTCTGAATTGAAAGGGTAGCATACGTCTTAAATGGATTGAGGAGACATTTACAACACTACCAGATGATGCTAACAACGAGGTCTTGCGAGGTTACCAAGTAATTATTATGATTTGAGTATATTGATTATTTGTTAAGTTTGGATTAATTGTTATGATAATTTTAATGTGTTACGTAGGTATACCAAATCATATTACTATATATGTTTGACAATGTGTTATTTACAAACCTCATAGAGAGATATATATCTCTAATTTATCTAACGCTACTATATGATTTTGGCGTCCTTTCCATATATAGTTGGGGATCTATTGTGGTAGCATGCTTATACAGACATATATGTCTTGCATGCATGAAAAAAGCCAAACAGGTTGGGGGATGTTTGCTACTTCTATAGGTATAAATCGAAGAATTTCAAATAACTATTTATATTTTAAATGTTTCTTATTAACACAAAATAAACAACTCATTTTTATTTAATAACAATTATGGTCCTAGAAGCATCTTCATGTGGGTCGGCCCCAAATACCTAGATTATTGCTTATGACTATCCAAACTATAAGCGTTACACTTTAACTCCCACTAGAATGCAGGTATTGCAAAGTTATTTTGTAATTTTATGCATTTATATTGTCTAATTTTAACTTTAAAAATACAATTAAACTGACATATTTGTAATATTAGATGGTATGTTGGTAGAGTTTTTATAGTAATCCAACACATGTATTGACATTTTATCGAAATGAGCTAGATTGTAAAGCATATTATTCATGTATTTTTTGAATCATTTGTTAAATAAAAACTTAACTTCACCGAATTATCATTGTTTAATATTTTAAAAACTTATATTTTATGGGTCATATTGGTCCCATTGATATTTTTCGAGATGCTCAAGTTGTATTGTCTAAATTGATAATGTGATAGTTTAGCTACAGACAACACATTCTAGTCAACATTGATATAAGTGATGCTTTGCACGCCATAAACTGTCAGGGTAAAAATGATGATTACAACTAATTAAGCCGTCATGAAGCTTATGTATCATAGTGGGATGCATGAAGGAATGAGATATTTACATAGATGTATCATGTGATTACAAATAAGGATTATTTGATTTGGTACATAAATATCACACGCCAAGTCATTACTCTGAATCCCGAGCAGGTTCCTCTACCTAGATACATGCAATATGAGCAACATGACTAGTGAATTTAAAATATCATAAGTAATCAATTTTTTTTATAATTAATATATGTTAAATTTTGGGTTTTATTTATCGATCTTTTAATTTAACATAATGTTTTATTAATATTAGGTTGCTTACATGCTACATGAGGGTCGAGAGATCATATCTGTGCTTTATAATATTGACAAAGAAAATGAAGGGTACAACTATGTGTCCTGGTGGTTCGATGTTTGCCGCATTGGATTTAAAACATTTGGAGAGAGGTTAACTCTTGATGATGTTGTGGTACAAGACGAGGCCACTCAAACAGGGGCAGGAGATGGACCCAATCGTGCTATTAATGAGCATGGGTCATCCAGTAGATGATGTAAACATAGATAGATTGATGGGTTATGTTGATATATTTTGTTATTTCAATTACTATAATGTTGTATTATTTAAGTATTTGAGATTCATTTTGTATGTATATATGTTTTTTTTTATTTGCATTTCTAAGACTACTTGTGATTACAAAATGCAAGAATTTATTAAGTTTGGTTATTGTGATTCTTTGCAGGGTTTTTTAAGCGAGATAAAATTTTAGGTATAGTTCCTATATAGGGGAACTTTGCCCAAATTTTGTTAAAACTGGAAATTTTTTAACTCTCTAAAATCATTAACTAAATTTAATGTCAGATTAACAAACTATATAATAAAACTCATAAGAAATATTTTTTGTTAGATTTAGATGTTGGAGAAATTTGCTACTGAAAAGGGCAGTAGCCTTACTGCCAATCATCTGGCTCAATCGGTTGGCCGGTTGAACCAATTGTATGAACTGGTCAACCAGTTCACACAAAAACCAAAATTATATTTACTTTTTCTTCCAAATATATTTTATGAGATAAAATATACATCTTTGTCCAACTTATAGACTAAAAAAAAATTAAAATCTCAAAAAATTATTGTTCACACAGTAGTTGTCCTATGTTTTTCAATGTCAGACGATCGGCCAGTTTAACTGACCATTACGAACAAGTCGACTAATTTATCATTCTCAATAATACTAGAATTTAATTTTTATCTTGTTGCAAATTGTGAGATTTAATTGATGTTGCAATTCATAAATGTGACGTTTGATTAAATGTTGCGGTTCTGAACCGTAACAAAATTTTAATTAATGTCGTTGTTCTGAACCAAAATATCTAAAAACGTGTTATTTTGCTAGAACTTTTTCCTGCTCTATTAATTTGCCTTATCTTTTTATTTTGTATATTAATTGCCTGACTTGCCCTATTTGCATTAGATAGGGTATTTTTTGGCAACATATGCTTATAAGGATACAGAGATGATTGAAGGAAAGTTAAAGCACAACCATTTGGTACTTCATTTTTTTGCATAAAGAAAAAACTTATAAATTTAATTCTTATCATTATATTTTTAATTTAGACAATTAACTCTTTTATTTTCTAAATTCACTATGTTATTTTGCTAACTTATTTGTTAGTGAAATAACACAGTTTATATATGTCACAATTGAAAAACATAAAATTCAAGTTCATCTTTATTCAGAAACATAACTTTCCAAATAAATTGTGAAATAAGCTGTATAAATTACGATAAGGAGAGAGGAAAAAAAATAAATAAGAGACCTTGAAAACACATCGAAGCTCTTATAATGATAGTACCGATACTATTAAAAATATCTTGACAAGATAAATCCAATAACACTAAAGAAGGCCACAAACGATGAATGAAGTGGTTCACTTTTGCTACCAAAAACAAGTGAGTCACTTGCCGACTTTGAGCGACAAGTGTGTCACACTTAGATCGTCATTATTGACCTTTCTTAATATTATTGGATTCATCTTGTCAAGATCCTTTTGTTGATATTGGTGATGTCATAATTGGAGTTTCGGTGTGCTTTCGATGTCGACTCTTTTTCTCTCTCTCTCCTCTCTCCACTATTCATCGTAATTTGTGCTGACTATTTCACATTTTCTTTCAAATATCTTGTTTTTAAATAGCAACACATTTGAGTTTTGTGTTTTTCTATTTGAGTCATATATAAACTATATTATTTCATCAATTTTTTTCAACTAGTATTATTTTGTCTATTGGTGTTTTTTAATGCTAATATGCAAAACAAGTCATTATCCAAGAAAAGCTAAAGAGTGCAATTAGAATTTGGGACATCGGTGTTTTTTTAATAGAAAAATTTTATTTTTGGTTTAATTTAGCGAAAAATTTAATAAAAATAAATTATTTAATTCAATACATTAAATAAGTGATATTTCATATATAAATAATCTTAAATATTCAAAATAAATTCTATAAAAGGAAAGAAACACAATAATTAATTAGTAGCTTTATATAACTCTTAATGCATGTACTAAAACATAAATAAATATAATCATCAAAGATATTAGGATAAAATGACACTTTTTTATATTTGATATCATCGAAAGATTATCACCATATTCATTCATTGTATTAAAAGGTATGTGCTTAAGTATGTCTATTAGTAAATTAACTAGAGAAACATATGCTGCATTCAAAATCATTTTTTTAATGTAAGAAAAATATCTTAGTGTTGCTAACATGTTTTCTAGTAGGGAAAAAATTTTAAATTATATAGGGGTTAACCCGATATAACTTGATCGACTTGATAAGTCCAAAGGTAATCCAAATGACATGTAAAAAGTAGTTTTATTGAAAAAGTATCAACTCGACTCAACCCAGATTAATCTCGTAACTCAGATCATGAGATTGTGACAACTCCATATAAAAAAAATTAAAATACTTTATAAAGTTCAATTCTCAATCAACTCAATATTGAATGATACATTGAAAAACAAATTCAATTAAAAAATAACTCGAGTTTACTTGGGATATCCTGCCAAAGTTGTAACTCGTGTTATGAGATCGGGATAACATCATAAAAAATAAATTAATATAAATTTTGAAGCACAATTCTCAATAAACTTAATGTTGAATGCTGAAATAAAAAAAACCACGATGAAATTAATCCCGGTCAACCTAGATTAATCTTCCAAAACCACGATTCGTGTTATGAGATCAAAATAACCCTATAAAAAGCAAATAGAAATAAATTATGAAGACCAACTCCTAATCAACCCAATGTTAAATGATGAAATTGAAAAAAAAAATTAATTAAAAAAAGATATAAAAATAGTTTGAGTCAACTTGGGTCATGAGATTGAGATAATCTCATATAAAAAAATTAAAACAAATTATAAAATCTAATTCCCAATCAAGACAGTATTAAAGGATGAAATTGAGAAAAAAACTAAGTCAACCTGGATTAAATATTCAAACCCACAACTCAGGTAATGATACTAAAATAACCTCATAGAAAACAAATCAAAATAGATTATGAAGTTCAGCCCCCCAACAAACCCAATATTTCAAAAAGAACAAAAAAACCTTGAGTCAAATAAGGATAATCCATCAAACTTGTGACGCAAGTCATGAGACAGAGATAACCTTATAGAAAATAAATTGAAATAAATCATGAAACCCAATCCATAGTAAACCAAATATTAAAAGAAAATTAAAAAAAATTATGAAGCTCAATCCTAGTAAACTTAATACTAAAAGATGAAATTAAAAAAAATTAAAAAAACTAAAAAACACGGTTCAATAAACAGTGCATTGTGAGGAGGTGAACAATGAACTAACCTTCTCTTTTAGTTTTTGTTAAAGATAGTGTTGCCGAATTGATAAAAACTAGTTTATTAAGTAATACTCTAAAAGGCATAGGAAAAGTACTGTAGCTTTCCTCACGCCTTTTGTTTTCATTATTTCCCATGCCTTTCTGTAGCTTTTCACATGCTTTTTTTTTTTATTTGTTCCCAAGGACTGGCAAAATCGAAATAGCAAAATTCTTGGGTAATCTCAATGGGTTCAGAAACTACAAGTTTCTCTGGATCAACATAGTTTTTGTTTTTTTTTTGTTGATTTTTTTCCTTTTTTTTCCTCACATTTTTTTTTTCTTTTTTGGGCTTTACATGTTTTTCCCCCCCAAGATTGTCTTCTTTTTTTTTTTAATCTTTGTCGATTTTTTTTAATATTAAACTGGTTAAAAATTTAATTCTATAGGTTTTTCTTTAAAACATTATGGATTACTATAATGTTTCCCTACATGATTTTCTTTTTTTTTTATGAATTTTTTTTTCCAAAATGATCTTTGTCGATTTTGCTTCATAGTTTTTTCTTTAAAACACTGTGGATTGCTACAATGTTTTCCCACATTGTTTTTGTTTTGCTACAGTGTTTCTCCATATTTTTTTTTTCAAAATTATCTTTGTCAATTTTTTTTTAATATTGAGCTGGTTGAGAATTCAACTTTAACTTTCCTCACATGTGTTTTTTTCCATTTTGTTTTTCAAAATTGTCTTCTTCTTTTTTTTTCTTTGATTTTTTGTGTTTTTTTTCAGAATTTTTTTTGTTGATTTTTTTTTTAATATAGAGCTGGTTGAAAATTTAGCTTTATAGTTTTTTTCTTTAAAACATTGTGGATTGCTACAGTGTTTTTCCACAAGGTTTTTTTTTTTACGATTGTTTTTCCAGAATTGTCTTTGTTGATTTTATTTTTTCATATTGAGCTGGTTGATAATTTAGTTTCGTAGTTTTTTTCTTTAAAACACTGTGGATTGCTATAGTGTTCCCCCACATGATTTTTTTTTGTTATGATTTTTTTCAAAATTTTCTTTATTGATTTTATTATTTTTAATATTGAGCTGGTTGAGAATTATAAATGTAGATTTTCTCATGAAACACTATAGATTACTACAGTGTTTCCCTGCATGGTTTTTTTTCCTTTCGTTTTTTTTGTTATGATTTTTTCTAAAATTTTCTTTGTTCATTTTGTTTTTTAAATATTAATCTGGTTAAGAATTTAGCTTTGTAGTTTTTTTCTTGAAAACATTACGGATTGCAACAGTTTTTCTCCATATATATATTTTTTATTTTTCTCACAAATCTACAACAACACACAAATATGCCACAAGCCCGTGGCATCGGGCGGGCATGGCATCTAGTCTAACTCTAAGGTGTGTAGTCATAATATCATATAACTAGATAATTGGCCCATGCTACGCATAGGTCATACCAATTTTTTTTACATAAAAAAGAATGTCAAAAAGTTTCAAACGTGTTTTCTAGCGGTAAGAAATATCTTAAGCATTAACTCCTAATATGAGATATACGTTTAATAAATAGATTGAGGATTATATGAGTCAATAAATGCTAGATAAAGATCTTAACGCTAACTAAAAAGTAAGTTATCAAGTTAATAAATAGACACAAATAAAAATATTTGATCATATGTTGTGAAGAGTCCTTTAATTTTTTTAATTAATTATATGACACTAATATTTTTTATTAAAAATAATAATTTAAATTTCATTGAATTAAAATAATTTGCTAATAAAAGCCTTTCTTTTCTTATTAATATCTTTAATAAAAACAAAAAAAAATCTAACAAGTGTTTTCTATGTTATTTATTTAATAAAAACACAAAGCATTCAGAAGATATACAAATAAATTATGACAATTTAAAATAAGAATAAAAAAGACAACTCTCAAACTAAAACTCATTTGTCTTGTTTTCCACCATAATATTTGTTTCTCAGATAACATTCTATCATTATTTCAAAAGCAAGTTTCAATTCTAAAAAAATAAAATCCTAATAATTTTAATGTGTGTGTTAAAAAAATATAAGAATAATACAATGCTTGTGTGTTGTGGAGAACTCTTTAAAAATATCATCAAACCAAACTCAACTGGTCAACATTAAAACCTTCAAACCAGAATTCTTGTTTAGTCCAAGTTTTAAATTAAACCGTGTAGAGTTTAACCTGATATCATCCAATTAATTTGGTTGGTCAAAAGGTAAAGTAGAAACCTTGTTTGACTATAAAAAATAAACTCAAGATGTGTTTTTTAAAAAAAAACAATATTGAGACGATAATATATGAGATCGATCTGAATCAATCCATCAAACTTGTAATCCTGTTCATGAACCCAACTGAGTTTAATAAGTTTGTTTTTCTAGAACTATTTTTTATTTAATAATATGATAACAAAAATAGACAATAACAATAAACCAACCAAATAAAAAAACTGATTATAATGGGATTTAAAAAAACAATTGATAATATTATAAAAATATCTCTACAATCTTATTCAAGAAAAAGTAAAAATAAAATGGAATTCAATAAAATAGTATCCAAAATACATTCCTAATCAATGAAAGAATTTTATATATATATATATATATATATATATATATATATATAAGAAAATAAATATAATTTAAAAAAAAACATGTCGACTCAACTAGCGAATCTGGGCAAAAAAGAAAAACAAAAAAATAAAGAAAACTTGACCCGCATTCTAGTTTCCAGCCACCAAATAGGTTGGGAATACTTTAATCCTAAAACTTAAATTTTAACATATTTTCATCTAAAAATATTTAAAAAACATTCTTATAACCTTAAACAACCAATTTCTTAGCTTAAAAAAAAACCAAATCAATTAAAAAACACAAATTCAACAAAAAAAACTTTCTCAACCCCAATTAATTTTTCTTGATAACATAAAAATTTAAAAACATCTCAAACACTTCAC
>Ga0307517_10014674_pt1 | contig 10497 bp, 9 predicted proteins | sample 23_EM_MG_FD_194515 | JGI IMG/M metagenome (GOLD analysis project Ga0307517, IMG submission 194515) | Populus trichocarpa ectomycorrhiza microbial communities from riparian zone in the Pacific Northwest, United States - 23_EM | ecosystem: Host-associated > Plants > Roots > Unclassified | place...
GGTGCAGGCCGTGCAGATTCTGGTGTGGCCGGTCGGGTTTCTGTCCAATGCTCTTGCCACGCCTGCTGCCATGCCTGGGTGGCTGGGCGTGGTTGTTCAGTGGAATCCGATGTCCCAGACCGCTACGGCCGTACGTGATCTCTTCGGTGGGCCCGGGGGCGAGTCGGGACACGTCTGGGCCGCTGTGGTCTGGCCGTTGGGCTTGCTGGTGGTGTTCTTTCCGCTGGCGGTGCGGCGGTTCCGGGGGCTTGGGGGGTGAGTTGTCGGGTGCGGGGCAGTGGGGGCTGGTCGCGCCCCGCGGCGGAGCCGCTAATGTCACAGCCCCGCGCCCCTGGGTGGTTGGGGGTGCGGCTTTGTGTCTCAGTGCGGGTGCGTGGGTGGGTCGCCTGGGGTGCGTTGTGGGGCGGCGCCGCGCCGGGGGATGTCCGTCCTCGGATTGGCGCGGGGGCCGTTGCTCACCGACTTGCCCGTGTTGACGCGCCAACCGCTGCGGGCGGACACCCCCCGACACGTCACCTTCTCGCCGTACGCGGCCGGCGGGCCTGCTGCCCTTGTGTCTCAGTGGTGGAAGCCCGTCGCCGCTCCCTTGTCGCGGGTGAACGGGTGTGGCTGGCGGCGTAGTTCGGGGAGGAGGCGGGTCAGGTCGTCCAGGAACAGTTCCGCCAGGTCTGCCGAGAAGCCGTTGCGGCATACGATCCGGAGGACCGAGAGGTCCTCGCGGTTCGCCGGGAAGGTGTAGGCCGGGACCAGCCAGCCGTGTTCGCGTAGGCGCCGGGAGACGTCGAATACGTCGTACGCCGTGACGTCGGGGCCTGTGGTGAAGGCGAAGACCGGCAACTCGTCGCCCCGGGTGAGGAGTTTGAAGTCGCCGAGGGCTTCGATGCGGTCGGCCAGGCCGCGGGCCACCTCGCGGGTTGACTGTTGGACGGCGCGGTAGCCCTCTCGGCCCAGGCGTAGGAATGTGTAGTACTGGGCGACTACTTGGGCGCCGGGGCGGGAGAAGTTGAGGGCGAAGGTGGGCATGTCGCCGCCCAAGTAGTTGACGCGGAAGACGAGTTCCTCGGGGAGAGCCTCCTTGTCGCGCCACAGGCCCAGCCGACGCCCGGGTAGACCAGGCCGTACTTGTGGCCCGAGGTGTTGATCGAGGCCACGCGCGGGAGGCGGAAGTCCCAGATCAGGTCCGGGTCCAGGAAGGGGGCGACCATGGCGCCGGACGCGCCGTCCACGTGGACCGGGATGTCGAGGCCCGTGCGTTCCTGGAGCGCGTCGAGGGCGGCGCAGAGGTCGGCGATCGGTTCGTAGGAACCGTCGAAGGTGGAGCCCAGGATGCCGACCACGCCGATCGTGTTCTCGTCGCAGAGTTCTGCGGCGGCCTGGGGGTCGAGGTGGAAACGGTCGCCGTCCATGGGGACTTGGCGGGCCTCGACCTCCCAGAAGTTGCAGAACTTCTCCCAGCAGACCTGGACGTTGATCCCCATCACCAGGTTCGGGCGGGCGGCCGGGTAGCGGTCCTTGTTGCGTTGCGTCCAGCGGCGCTTCAGGGCCATTCCGGCGAGCATGCAGGCCTCGCTGGAGCCTGTTGTTGAACAGCCCACCGCGGCTGAGGGGTCCGGCGCGTTCCACAGGTCGGCGAGCATGGCCACGCAGCGTTTCTCCAGCTCCGCGGTGCGTGGGTACTCGTCCTTGTCGATCATGTTCTTGTCCCGGCACTCCGCCATCAGGACGCCGGCTTCCGGCTCCATCCAGGTGGTGACGAAAGTCGCCAGGTTTAGGCGGGAGTTGCCGTCCAGCATCAGCTCGTCGTGCACCAGCTGCACGGCCGTCATCGGCGGCAACGGTGTTTCCGGGAGCCGGTGCTTGGGTGGGGCCTCGGTCATGCCGCCGACCGGATTGGCCTCTCCGTAGAAGGGGTTCACGGACATGGGGCGCTCGTCGGGCTGCTCGGGACCTTTGTGCAACGGCATGGGCGTGCCTCCGATAAGGATCAAAAGAACCAACGGGTACTAGCGAACCGGAGTTCCGTCCGCGCGCAACTGCATCTGCGGTCTCCCGGTCACCAACAGCCAGGCCGGCAGCGAGCCGATGCAGAGAAGGGCGAGGATCGCCGGGGAGGCCACCAGGATCGCGGCCGTGAACAGGCTCACCCAGCCTTGTCGGGTGATCGCCAGGAGCATGCCCAGGACGCCCGCGGCGACCGCGAGTGCCGGGTCCACGGCCGGTACGACCGCGTGGGCGAAGAGGCCGAACGCGACGCCGATGAAGACGGAAGGGAAGATCCGGCCGCCCCGGAAGCCGCAGGACGCGGCGACCAGTAGCGCCGCGAGTTTCACGACGGTCATCGTCGCGAACTGGCCCGCCGACCAGCCCTCGGGATCGGCCGCCAGCTCCCCGACCTCGTCCAGCCCCTTGAAGAGCGTCAGATGGCCGCCCACGGCCGCCAGAAGGCCCAGGACCAGTCCACCGGCCGGCAGCGCCAGCATGGGGTGCTTGAGGCGGGAGAAGGCGCCATGGGCGTACGGGAAGACGTAGACCGCAGTCATGCCGAGCGCCGCTGCCAGGGGTGCCAGCACCAGGACGGCCAGCAGATCGCCCCAGCCGGGCCTGCCGAACGCGGGCAGGTGCAGGTCGAAGGTCGGATGGGCCACCAGGGTGGTCGTCATGGCACCCGCTGCGGCCGCGGCGAGCGGCGCGAACACGTTGTCCCACAGGGCCCCCTTGGTGTTCCGCGCGGCCAGCGCCTCCGAGATGAGCAGCGCCGCCGCCACCGGTGTCCCGAACAGCGCCCCGATCGTCGCCGACTCGGCCAGTGCCCCCCACACCCCGCCCGGCAGCCTTGGTGCCAGCCTGCGCCCTACCCACAGCGCGAGGCCCACGTTCACGGCGATGATCGGGTTCTCTGGTCCCAGGCTCGGCCCGCCGGCGAGCATCAGCGCAGTCGCCAGGACGAGGCCGGGCAGTACTCCTGGGGGCAGCGGTACGGCCTCCAGGCCGGTGGTCGCCGGATCGGGACCGGCATGCCCCGGCACCTTCCACACCACCAGCCCGACCACGATCCCGGTGGCCGTCAGCATGACGAGCATCCAGAGGACCGAGTAGCGGCCGATGCCCAGGGCGTCGGGGAGGTTCTTCCAGAGCACGTGCTGGAGCTGTTCGGCCGCCTCGCTGACCCCGATGAACAGCAGACTCGCGAGCACGCCCACGACCAGAGCGGGGACGATCAACGGCAGCAGGGTGCGCGCCGGGGTCGTAGGGGCGGCTGGTGCCTGTTGCGCGCTGTCCTGGGCCACGGGCTCACCATAAGCGGGCAAAACGGACCCAACATCTTGAGAAGGCGAGCACTACAGGGCCGTGAGACTCGTGGGGCTTGCACCTCACGTGGCGTGAGGCCTCAGCGTGGAGCGCGGACACAAGAAGGGAGCGGAAAGTGAGCTACTCCGTAGGACAGGACTCCTACTCCGTAGGGCAGGTCGCCGGGTTTGCCGGGGTCACCGTGCGCACGTTGCACCACTACGACGACATCGGCCTGCTCGTCCCGAGCGAGCGCAGCCACGCGGGTCACCGGCGATACGGCGACGCCGACCTCGACCGGCTGCAACAGATCCTGTTCTACCGGGAACTCGGTTTTCCGCTCGACGAGGTCGCGGCCCTGCTCGACGACCCGGAGACGGACCCGCGCGCGCATCTGCGCCGCCAGCACGAGCTGTTGACCGCCCGGATCGAGAAGCTGCAGAAGATGGCCGAGGCCGTGGAGCACGCCATGGAGGCACGCACTATGGGCATCAACCTCACCCCCGAGGAACGCTTCGAGGTCTTCGGCGACAAGGACCCCGAGCAGTACGCCGAAGAGGCCGAACAGCGCTGGGGCGGCACCGAGGCCTACGCCGAATCGCAGCGCAGGGCCGCCCGCTACACGAAGGCCGACTGGAAACGCCTCCAGGCCGAGGTCGACGCCTGGAGCGAGCGCTACGCCACCCTGGTGACCGCCGGCGAACTCCCCACCGCCGACGCGGCGATGGACCTCGCCGAGGAACACCGCCTGCACATCGACCGCTGGTTCTACGAGTGCTCCTACGAGATGCACACCTGCCTCGCCGAGATGTACGTCTCCGACGAGCGGTTCAAGGCGTTCTACGACGCGATGGCCCCGGGCCTGGCCGAGCACCTGAGGGACGCGATCCTGGCGAACGCGTCCCGCCGCAGCTCCTCTTAGGAGCCTGGCCCGGGGGTGCCGCTACTCCCGGGCCAGGACCACCGCCGTCCCGTAGGCGCACACCTCGGTGCCGACGTCCGCCGCCTCGGTCACGTCGAAGCGGAACGCCAGGACGCCGTTGGCCCCCCGCGCGCGTGCCTGCTCGATCAGCCGCTCCATGGCCTGGTTGCGGGTCTGCACGAGGGTCTTGGTGAGGCCCTTCAGTTCACCGCCGACCATCGACTTCAGACCGGCGCCGATCTGGCTGCCGAGATGCCGTGAGCGCACGGTCAGCCCGAAGACCTCGCCGATCACCTGCTCGACCCGGTACCCGGGGATGTCGTTCGTCGTCACGACCAGCACATCGGCCTGCGGCCCCTGTCCGCCGCCGTACTCTTCGATACCCATGGCTCACAGCTTTGTCCTATGGGGTGCACAGTGCATCCTGGAGTCACCGGTGGAACCTGGGACGGACACATCGCGTTGATAGCTTTGTGCGGCTGTACCTGGACGCTGGCACCTCCCTCCACCCCTCAGGAGCCCGGAACCGTGATGACGCTCGCCCTCGGCCCGAGCTGGCTCGATCCGAACACCATGCTCGACCGGTTCGGAATCTGGGGCCTCCTGCTCGTGGTCTTCGCGGAGTCCGGCCTGCTCATCGGGTTCTTCCTGCCGGGTGACTCCCTGCTGTTCACCTGCGGCCTGCTGATCACCGCGGGCACCCTCGACTTCCCGCTGTGGGCGGCCGTCGCGCTGATCTGCGTCGCCGCGATCCTCGGCGACCAGGCGGGCTACGTCTTCGGTAAGAAGGTCGGCCCCTCGCTCTTCAACCGCCCGGACTCACGCCTCTTCAAGCAGGAGAACGTGGTCAAGGCGCACGAGTTCTTCGAGAAGTACGGCCCCAAGTCCCTGGTCCTGGCCCGCTTCGTGCCCATCGTGCGCACGTTCACGCCGATCATCGCCGGCGTCAGCGGCATGAAGTACCGCTCCTTCATCACGTTCAACGTCATCGGCGGCGTCCTGTGGGGCGCGGGCGTCACGCTGCTCGGCTCCTGGCTCGGCAACATCGACTTCGTCCACAAGAACATCGAAGCGATCCTGATCCTGATCGTCCTGATCTCCGTGGTTCCGATCATCATCGAGTTCCTCCGCGCCCGCTCCAAGGCCAAGAAGAACCCCCAGGCGCGGCATCAGGAGCAGCCCGGTGACCCGGCCGAGACCCAGCCGTTCCCGGTGATCATGGACGACTCGACGACGCAGCTCCGCCGAGTGGACGGGCCCCAGCAGCAAGAACCTCAGCAGCAGCCCCAGCAGAACAACGGCTACGACCAGTACTACGCCCAGCCCCAACAGCAGCAGCCGTACCCCCAGCAGACGTACCAGCCCCAGCAGCAACAGCCGTACGGCAACCAGCAGTACCCGCCGTACAACGACCAGAACCAGGGCCAGGGTTACTCCCAGAACGGCTACTAGGCGCTCAGAACCCCCTGGTCCGCTTGGCCGCCCGCCGCGCCCCCGCAGAAGCCCCCGGAATCCGCAAGAACAGCCGCGAGATCTCCGACCCCAGATTGACCCCGATGGCGATGGCCATGGCGAGGGACGCCGCCGTGGCCAACGACACCAACCCCTTGTCGACCTCGTTCTGCGCGATCGCCAACAGCCCGAAGTAGGTGGCGGAACCCGGCAACAGGGGCCCGATCGCCGCGGTCGTGTAGGGCAACGCCGACGCGAACCGGTACCGCGACAGCAACTGCCCGAACAACCCGACCAACCCGGCCGCAACAGCCGTAGAGGCAACCGGCGAGATTTCGGCGACGAAATGCATCGCCCCGTAGACGGACCAGGCGACACCCCCGTTGAGGGACACCAGGAGCACGGTGGATCGTTCCTGCTGGAGCAGTACGGCAAAGGTCAGCGACAGCAGGACGGACGCGCCGATCTGCCACAGCGGCCGGTCGGAGTTGCCGAGGGCCACGTCGGGGTTGAGCTGTGCGCCGAGCTTCACGCCGAAGTACAGGACGATCAGGACGCCGGCCACGATGCCGACGAAGAAGTACATGACCTCCAGGAGCCGGGCCGACGCGGTGATGTAGAAGCCGGTCAGGCCGTCCTGTACGCCCGCCACGAGCGCCCGTCCGGGCAGCAGGGCGAACAGCCCACCGGTGATGACCGCGGAGGCCTTCACATCGACGTTGGCGACCGTGAGGGCGACCCCTATCGCGGCGGGCGGCATCGCGGCGACCGTGAACTGGTAGAACTCCGGCAGCCCGCGCCCCGCGCACAGCCACGCCAGCCGGTCGCCGAGCATCGCCCCGAGCGCGGCGGCGAAGAACACGATGACGTCACCGCCGACGAGCACGGAGGCGGCACCGGCGAGCAGCCCGCTGGCGGAGGTCAGGACCCAGCCGGGGTACGGGTGCCGGTTGCGCCGCATCTCCGCGAGCCGCCGGTAGGCGTCCTCCAAGGAGAGTGCGGTTTCCGGATCGCTGAGGTCCTGGACCAGCCGGAACACGGCCGCGAGCCGCGTGTAGTCGGTGCCCCGGCGCCGTACGGTCCGGGACGCGGTCACCGGATCGTCCACCAGGGAGGGCTGATAAGAGATCGAGAGCAGGGTGAAGGTGACGGTCGGCTCGCAGCGGTCGAGGCCGTAGGAGCGGCAGACCGCGAACATCGCCGCCTCGACGTCCTCCGCGCCCTCGCCGCCCGCGAGCAGCAACTCGCCGATGCGGAGCGTCAGATCGAGCACGCGCGGTACGGCGGGACCGCTGTCGTCCGGCTTCTGCACCGGCTCCGGAGCGGGCCGTTCGGCCACCGGCATCCGCAGCATCGTGCGCATCCGGTCCTGCCAGGGCACGTCCTTGGTGAGGCTGACGACGGGAATCCCGGTCGGCGGTGTGAAGGCGGGCGGCGCCTTGCGCGCGCTGTAGAGGCTGGGCGGATTGAACGCCGACCCCTCGGAGTCCTCGACGGCCGGCGCGGGCGTCATGTCGAGCCCGCTCGGAACGGCGAACTCAGAGGTCGTGGACGACTCCCCGTCAGCTGTCGCCATGACCGCCGCCTCGACGCCCGTCGGAGCCGTGAAGGCGCTCCTGGCCTCGTCCGACTGCGGTTTGCGGTCCTCCGCTTCCGTCACTCCGTGGCACTCCCTGTACGACGCCTCCAGTGATCCTCAGTATGCGCACAGACATGGAAACGGGCCGCACGCGTGTGCGTGCGGCCCGTTTGTGCGCTGGGGGCTCAGTGGCCGCCCTGCTCCTTGAGTCGCTTGTACGAGCGCTCGATCTCCGCCTCGGCGTCCACGCGGCCCACCCAGTTGGCACCCTCGACCGACTTGCCGGGCTCCAGGTCCTTGTAGACCTCGAAGAAGTGCTGGATCTCCAGGCGGTCGAACTCCGACACGTGGTGGATGTCACGCAGGTGCTCCACCCGCGGGTCGGACGCCGGGACGCACAGCAGCTTGTCGTCGCCGCCGGCCTCGTCGGTCATCCGGAACATGCCGATCGCGCGGCACTTGATGAGGCAGCCGGGGAAAGTCGGCTCCTCCAGGATGACCAGCGCGTCGAGCGGGTCGCCGTCCTCGCCGAGAGTGTTCTCGACGAAGCCGTAGTCGGCCGGGTAACTGGTCGAGGTGAAGAGTCGACGGTCCAAGCGGATCCGACCGGTCTCGTGGTCCACCTCGTACTTGTTCCGCGAACCCTTCGGGATCTCGATCGTGACGTCGAACTCCACCGGTGGCTCCTCCATGATCAGCACATGTTTCTGGTGGTTAAGTGTCCCTCACGCAGGTGTGTGATCGCGAAAGGGGCTGGTGGTCGTGCCGGAGCTGAGGCCTTGGCAGGCCGCGAGACCGCAGGTGAAGCGGGTCGCGCGAGCCGTCCGGCCCCGTCTCAAGCGGGCCGCACAATCCGTGAAACCGCAGGTCACACGGGTTACACAAGCCGTGTCGCCCCAGGTCGCGCGACTCACCGAAGCCGTGAGACCACAGGTCACGCGGCTCAATCAAGCCGTGTCACCGAAGGTCGCCCGGCTCGTCGGATCCGTGTCACCTCAGGTCGCGAAGTTGCCGCGACCGAACAGGACCTGGCAGTTCACCGCCGTCGCCGCCACCGCCGGAATGGCGCTGGCCGCCGGTGTGGTGACCGCCGCCGGTCCCTGGGACTCCACCGGTCAGCGTACGGCCGAGCGGGACTACGCAGCCGCACAGGACCGTTCGGGTGGCGTAGATCACGGCCGTAATTCCGATACGTCCGCCAAGGCACCCCGCCCCGCCCCCAGCGCCGCATCCGTCCTGGTCGGCCTCGGCGGCTCGACCAACTCGGTGAAGTCGGCCCCGACCGGCACGGCCCTCGCGGACGTCCTGAACCCCCTCCTGGCCAACTCGGCGCTCGGCACCCGCCACACGGCCGCCGTGGTGGACGTCTCGACCGGAAAGCGCCTCTACGGAGTCGGCGCCGACGACGCGTTGACCCCGGCTTCCACGACGAAGATCGCCACCGCGACGGCCGCCCTCTCCGCCCTGGGCGCCGACCACCGCTTCACCACCCGCACCGCCCTGGAGCCCGACACCAAGGAACTCGTCCTGGTCGGCGGCGGCGACCCCACCCTGACGGCCCACCAGGACGCCGAGGGCTGGGCCAGCCTGCGCACCCTCGCCGACAGCACGGCGACGGCCCTGAAGAAGCGCGGCGTGAGCGAGGTGACGCTGTCGTACGACAAGACCCTGTACTCCGGTGCCGAACTCCACCCGATCGGGGCCAACGAGAACCTCGCCCCGGTCAGCGCCCTGATGGCCGACGAGGGCCGTACGGACGACTCGTCCAGCGGCCAGGTGCTGCGCGTGACGGACCCGGCGGCGGACGCGGCCGAGAAGTTCGCGGGCTTCCTGAAGAAGCACGGCATCAGGACGACGTCCCCGGGCCCCTCCAAGGCGACCGCCCGCGCCGCCACCCTCGCCACGGTATCCTCGCCCCCGCTGTCCGACATCGTCGAACGGATGCTGACCAACAGCGACAACGACATCGCCGAGGCACTGGCCCGCCAGACCGCCGTGGCGACAGGAAAGCGGGCCGACTTCGACGGCGGCGCCGCCGCGATCCAGGCCCAGCTGACGAAGCTTCAACTCCCGGTCAAGGGCGCCGTGTTCAACGACGGCAGCGGCCTGAACCGCGACGACCGCCTCACCGCCGACCTCCTGACCGCCCTCCTGGTCAAGGCCGGTTCCCCGGCCCACCCCGAACTCCGCCCGGTCCTCACCGGCCTCCCCATCGCCGCCTTCACCGGCACCCTGACGACCCGCTACACGGACGCGACAGGCGCGGCGGGGGTGGTGCGGGCCAAGACGGGCACCCTGACGGGCGTCAACACTCTGGCGGGCACGGTCGTGGACAAAGACGGCCAACTCCTGGCCTTCGCCTTCCTGACCTCCAACACGACGAACGCCCTGGAGGCCCAGGTGGCCCTGGATCACACGGCAACTGCGTTGGCGGCCTGCGGCTGCACCTCGTAACCGGGTGCTGTTCAAACAGGCGCTCACCTGACCGACGCTCGCGGCCTGCCTCAAGCGGCAGCGCTCACGTACGGTTGACGCATGACGAGCATCGGTGGTGCCGAGATGGTCGACTGGAATCTCGCGGTGGCGACCGCGACCCGACTTGTGCGGCCGGGCCCCGAGGTGAGCCGTGACGAGGCCCGGGCTGTCGTCGCGGAACTGCGCCGGCATGCGAAGGCCTCGGAGCAACACGTCCGGGGTTTCACCCGGATGGGTACGGACGACATCCACGACACCCCGATCCTGGTCGTCGACCGCCCCGGCTGGGTGCGGGCGAACGTCGCCGGGTTCCGGGAGGTCCTCAAGCCGCTGCTCGACAAGATGCAGGAGCGGCGCAGCAACACTCCAGGGGGCGCCGTTTTCGGCGCGGTCGGCGGCAAGGTGACCGGCGTCGAGCTGGGCATGCTGCTGTCGTTCCTGTCCTCGCGTGTGCTCGGGCAGTACGAGACGTTCGCCCCGGCGTCCCGCGAGTTGCCGGCGGGTGCGAAGGGCGGGCGGCTGCTGCTGGTCGCGCCGAACATCGTGCACGTGGAGCGCGAACTCGACGTAGAACCGCACGACTTCCGTCTGTGGGTGTGCCTGCACGAGGAGACGCACCGCACGCAGTTCACGGCCGTGCCCTGGCTGCGTGACCACCTGGAGGGCGAGATCCAGTCGTTCTTGGGGGAGACCGAGGTCGACCCCATGACCGTCCTGGAGCGCATCCGGGAGGCCGCCCAATCGCTGGCCGGCGGTCGGCCCGAGGGCGAGGAGGACGACG
>Ga0307517_10014675_pt1 | contig 10495 bp, 14 predicted proteins | sample 23_EM_MG_FD_194515 | JGI IMG/M metagenome (GOLD analysis project Ga0307517, IMG submission 194515) | Populus trichocarpa ectomycorrhiza microbial communities from riparian zone in the Pacific Northwest, United States - 23_EM | ecosystem: Host-associated > Plants > Roots > Unclassified | place...
TAAACGCACGACAAAAGGCGGCCCATATGTCATCCGGCATACCATCCCAATTCGCCCCGGTAGAATCGAAGCTCAATCCAACGGAACGGAAATTTGGGAGGAACCCAAGTGTCCGACTTATCGGCGTCCTCAGATGTCGTGAGGCCGAGATTCCATTGGCAAAGTCATCCTCGCAATTGTCTACGGGTCGGAGGTGCCTCACATGGGTCCCAAGATACAGGTTCCCCTTAGTAGGCGGGTGCCGAGGTCGGTGGTGTGCAATGTGGTTCTGGGAGGGAAAACAAAAGCGCGGGAGGTGAGGGCACAGGAGGAGAGTGTGGATGTAGATGTGGTTTTATGTAAGTCCGAGCTCGTTGTTCGTAAGGATGAGGAGCGCGAGCGGCGACCTGGTCGATAATCAGTTGGGTTGGAAGCTCCAGCCAAATAATTACAATCACCACACACGTGGACGTAAACATCTGTTTGAATTTCTTGTCCATATCCATCTGATTCCATCAAGTCGCGACCAAATGGCCCAAAGGGACTTGCCGCTGTATAGATGAACCCGCCAAAAGTTCTTTACATAACGCCCTCCCTCTCATGCGTGACAGGCAGGATACGATACCGCACACAGGTAGAACATCCCAGTAGGCTAAGGTGACTTCTTGGTTGGCCTTCCATGTACAGCTCGTACTTACCGATACTCTCCTCTCAGCCGTGGTTCTTATAAGCCACGACTTGCATCGAGCGGTGGTGGACAGATATGACCTGCGTGACAATCTCAGGTATGCATGTGTCCATACATCGACGGGCGACAACTTACCGTCTACTGGATTCTTCTTCCTCCCTCCTCCCAACAGACGGTTCCGATGCTGCTCGAAAACCGCGAGCTTCGACGATGCTCCATCCCTCATCAACACCACAGCTAAGAAACGGGATGTCGAGTACCCTGGCCGGTTTTCGTGCACCTCAACGATGGCCCACAGCGGCGACAACAGCAGGTATGGGTGCTTAGAACAAGGGTTTAAGTCAGTTACAATTCTCCTTGCCAAATACTTGGCCGGTAGTCTGTTCCACTTAGCCCATCGCCGACTTTGCCAAATTTCAACCGCACACCGTCTACAAGCACCACGAACTGCCAGTCGGTATCCGCACTCACAGCGAGGGCGTATACAACGAGGAGACAAAAAGTGTAATGTTGACGGCTGCTATGCGTCACAGTGAGTACAGTATCATCACCTGAGAGCGAGCAGTTATTCACGTCCCTCTCGCTCAGCCCACCCACTCCTCCATCGCAATGGTCGAATCGAGACGGCTGTAACAAACATGCGTCAGCATACCATCCTACATGTCGACAGGCAATGACAGTTCGTAAGCACGACACGAGAGCTGGGTGATATCGTACACGTGTAACATCGAACGAGCAAGGGCGCTATCGACAACGCGGGTTATGAAAGATCGGGTGAGTCCGGACCCATCAACCCTGATCAACGAGCAAACTCTTACCATTTCCCAAACCCTAGCTTATGATGCAAGCGAGCGCGTACATCGATGAGGAATTATGATCAATGACCCAGAATGGCGGCGCACGAATGGAGTGATTTTACTCGCTCTCTTCGCCGTAGGACACGGCGCTGGTTCGAAGAGCTAGAACGACAACAGTGAGCAGGAGACGAGAGAGAACGAGAACAAATTACCTGATGCTGTCGTAGCCGACCACTAGAGAGCTCGAGGACGAGGACGAGGAAAGTAGCGGGGATTTATCTGCTCCGTTGAATCAGTAACGGCGGGTGGAAAACGAAGAATTCATTTACTCGCTATCTTCATCGTAGGACACAGCAGGGATGAACACCTAGAAACGATGATGAGCAAACTGGAAGAGAAGACCAAGGGCAAGAGCAGCTTACCGCAGAAACTCGAAGAGGCAAGTGGGAATATGGCGAACGTGAAGGGCGCTATTGACCACGGTGGCTAGTGAGTCCAAAACACCGGCGATTGACAATCGGAGCTTACCTGTTCCTTAACCCTAGCCTATCCTACCCATACATCGACGGCACCTACGTTTTAGAGAGTCAAGATGACGACAGGAACATGGACAATAGGGCGGTATACTCACTCTCTTCGTCGCAGGAGACGGCAGGGAGTCGAAGCGCTGCAACGATTACAATCAGCCAATGGGAGACGCGAACGACAATTAGGACGACTTGCCATACACGCCGTTGTCCTCGATCACGACCACTTTCTTGTCATTATACTATTTTATGGGTAGAATGGAACATGTTCTGTTTCCATTCCGATCCATCTTTCCACCAATGACCACAACGATATCTTCTCTCCTCCAGGATCCACAGCCAATGAGACGATGACAGCGACGGCTGAGGTGACATATATGGCTTGTCGAAGGACCATCGAGGAGCAAGGAAGCTGGGTGATGTTGATAATTGACAAAGGTACGCCAATTCCTCCTTTCCTTCTCATCCGACTCGTTATCTCATGTGCTTTAAGCTCTTCCCCTCTACAAAGATGAACCAACCTCAATGTCAACACCATTACACGTTGTCTGAATTGCCGCGTTCCAGTCCCCTGCACCACCGCCGTCACTCAGGTCCTGGCACTATGCGAGGCTGCACATTGGCTGCCGGTCTTTCAAGGCCATGAAGTGGGCCAACGTTGGCTGCGTTCCATGGAGGTGGAGGGGATTCGATGATCGTGGTGTATTAAACGCGACCAGCAGTCGACGATGCGAGGGAGGGACGAACGAAACAAAAGGGCACGTGACGCTCAACGGTAAGACGTGAAACTGGCGAGTCACCTGTGGAACGGAGAGGATGGACTCGGAGAGCCCTAGAACGTTTGCTGGCCAGGTGCGTATATCGCGTCGCATAGCGATAATAAAAGTCCTGAAAAATTCAAAAGGTTTATTTGTAGGACATTTTGGATATAGGCCACCTCCTCTCGGCCCATCGCCATCTACAACCTTCTTCCACGCCCACGACGAAGTAAACATGAATATCACTTCGACCTCAACGCCAACAACGGCAGGAGTGAAATCGTGCACTGATTCACCCGCCTCGCCCACGAAATCTGTTTCCACTCCCGTCCCCGCACTTGCACCTCATCTTTCCCACATGGTATTACTTTCCATGGTTCAAAGCAGCCTTATTCGCCCTAGCGTCTCTCCTCATTGACGAACTCTATCACTGGCGTTGGGTCAACGATACAAAGGGCTTGTAGACGGCGATGCTCAACCCATCGTCGAGCCGCTTCGCGTTGGGTATCCCTTTGCTGGGTCGTCCGAAAGTTCTGCGGGGCGGTGTACTTGGGAAGGGGGTTTCGTTGTGTGGTTTTGCTTTCGATACCCTCTCACATGTATCGACTGACTTCCCTCGTCATTCCGTCTGCAGGCTTGAATTCCACATCAAGTAGTCTGTCAATCTTGGGGAGGTTGCAAGAAGTGAAAACGGCTCTTCTAGCTTCGCCATCTTGTCATTATATGTATTGATTGTACAGAATTGACGAGTCACGCGTTCGCTCAATACATGCACCTTTTCCATTCCAAGTGACCATTATACCGACGACGACGACATCTCTGTTACCTCCGCTGTGAAGCTAACCAATTCTTCCTTTTCGCTTCTAGGAAGTTCTCCAGCTGATGATACCACAATGGCGACAACGGAGGGATATAGTTCATCCAAGGATCAAGCGACAGGGCAAGGGCAGCGTCGAAGTCTGAGACAGGTGTGTCTTTCTCGGTTTTGTTTGCTTTTTCCCTATTGTTGTGCATTTCTTCACGTTGGCCCTCGTATCGAATTGATGGGCCTTTTCTGTTCGTTTTCGTTTGTTGTTTCACTTCTAAGGGGGCTTCATATCAGTCACATCCGTCTCACGACTTTTATATACTCACCATACACTCAGTGGGTATAATTACACTTCGCAGCTAATAGAAACATGGGTACGAACAAGACGGCTTTGGGCGACGGCCCTCGATAGCGCAAGCTGGGGCACAACACCTCAAAACCTGTGAGTCTGTCGTGTTCTCTTTGAAATTTGGATGAGAACCTTACCAAGCGACAGCGACGAACCACCCATGGAGAAATTGCCACGCACTTGAGCCATGATTGAGTGGAGACATGAACAAACGACCTGTTCTCCATCATCATCGCCAAAGGGTGCCGAAATCCACAGACGACATATTCGACATCCCGGCGGACAGGACAGTCGTGCTATCTGAGCTCTTGCGTTGGAATTGCGGGTTGGGAGGTTTTGAAAGGTATGCATCACTTCGACTCCCCAACGAGTGCGACGTAATCAAGACATGTCCAGGTAACCCTCGGCGAAAAGAATGTCTGCGCCTTGCGGCGGCCATAACCGAGAAGAATTAGCTAGCAGCCAGACAGCCATGGGCGGCTGCCCAGAGTGTCGTAGAAAGAGAGTCATGCTCCCAAAGTCAATGGCGAGGAGAGGATTGAGTTAAAGATCATTCAGGGCTCCCAAAGTGTATTGGTGAGAGAGTTGATGGTCAACTTCCAAAGTAACTTAGAGAGGGTTCGTAAAACCCGTTCTCCTCATGTTTGTTTTATTTTTAACGAAGCCCAATCCGAGAAGAGATTTATTCCGGTCAAGGACGGATTCGGCGAAGCAGCACTCGCCGCACTCGCGCTGCTATTACATCAGCTACTATTATGTGATAGCAGTTGCTAGCATCAGTACTCTACCCTCCTGGACTGACTCAGAGTGCCGAGCCCTTTTCACACTTCAATATTTTAGCACTATTACCGGCAGATAGTGGAGCATTCTCGGCCGGTAAGAGTGTTGACATTGGACCAACGCATTTTGTCCGAGCGCGTCGAATCAACTCGCTGCCTGCAATTTGAATCAATACTCGGCCTCGATTCCGGTACTGGTGGGGTCGACGTAGCCCCAGACACGCCAGTGTTGATGGAGAACCGAGAAGAGGAAGGCATGGACATCTTAGTCGCCATCGAGAATCTCTAATACCGATAGTCATCCGAGGCACCCTCCCATGAGCCCGTCGACGCTGCAGATGGAGCCAACGACGGACGCGTTCGCGTTCATTGGTACCACTGAACGAAGGAGATACGGGCGAGATGGTTGGAGAGAGGTGGGCATCGGAAGGAGATTGCCAGGGGCGATGTAGAGGGGTTTCCGGGCTCAAGTGTTGTTGTCGCTGTTGTAGTCGCTGGCTAGCCTCCTCGTGATTGTTGTCCTCGGAGTGAGCGTACATCAACCCCTCCACCGTCCCATCTTGACTCTCCATGCTGTCCTGTGTGCGATGCCCTACCCAACGCAGCTTTGTAAGCAGCCTCGGTATCATCCTTGCCCGTCCCATTGTGTACGCCCCATCTTGAGTACCTCAGTCTCCGCCAAACCTCGTCTTCTTCGTCTTGATCTTCGTCCGAGGAATCCATCCCGTTCGCGAGATCTTGTAATAGATAGGGAACCGCCAATCCCGACTTCAGCATCCTCTGATGAACCTCGGCCGTACGAGTATGATGAAGGCGATGCGAAGGATTGGAAAATGTTTGGAGGGTCGGCAGATGAAGAAGCCGAGGCGTTTATTCTTTGGGATGGACCCTGCAAGTCATTTGTGGGAGGTAAAATATCGCGAAGAGGACGTCAGCCTCGTTGACGTTGGAGGAGGGGAATACGGTGAAATCTGAGATGTGCCCACAGGAGGCGATGTGGGTGCCCGCTTGTTGATCCCGAGCGGCGAAGTATTCGATTCGGGGAAGAAACTCTTCGCTTGACCAAGTGTGAGCAGCGCCGGCGCGTTCGAGGTGTATTTGTGGACTGGGAAGACTTTATTCAATTTTCGGGTCGTGTGGAAGGTCTGGTGGGCAGTTCGGAACTAGCGGCTGGGGATGAAGTCGATGACTCGATGACCACTGGGAATGCGGTGGTGCGAGGGCTGAAGGAGCGATTTGCTTTCTTGGACGTCTCAGGGTCATGAGATTCAGCGTGCAGGGGGAACGCCGTAAATGGGGGGGTGGTAACGACCGAATCCGAGAGCGTCGAGGTCGACGAATAACTCATCGGAGGTGGATGTATCGAACCTAACCAGATTCCACGTTCTTCGTCCAAGTCGTGTACTCTCGTTGTGGATGGAGATGACGTATATATGAATGCGAAAGAGGCGGGGTTGAGCGAGGGTGAGGTGGGTTACGATCTTGGGGAGGAGAATACGGTGGATGGGGTCCGGACCCACGTCTTTCCAGTGTGCGAGAAGGTGATAGAGATATGAAGCCCTTGGAGACGGCGACTTCCTCGGCTCTCGGCTCTCCCTGCGCTGCTGTGGGTGGTAGGTGGTTGGACTGGAACGGTACCCGTGATCGTGTTTGTACTGGATGGCATTGGACACTTTCCGTCACTTTTGGCGCTGACAGAAGATGCGCCTAATGGTGCTCGTTTGGTCATGACGGGTTTCTTGAGGCGGCCTAGAAATTTGACGTCTAAATCCGAGAATCGACCGACAACGCCCTCGCAGTAGCCCTGTTACAGAAGGGGTCAGGGAAAGGTTCTCGAAACCATATCCATGGGGAGACATACAAGAAAAAAGTTCACCAAGTCGGGTATTTGTAGAAGAACGGTTGTTTCATCATCCTGTTCCAAATATGAAGTAAAAGAACCAGAAAGGTTAGAAGCAACAACACATACTTTCAGAAACATTAGATCGTCCTAGCTTTCCGCTACGCAATGACACTGGGCCACACACTTCCCAATCCCACCCTTGGCTGCAGCCTGCAAACCGTGTCCATCGTGCTAAATCCGCTGGTTCGAGCCCCACTGCTAATCGTCGCCGGCCAAGTTAGCAAAAATATGGTGTATTACGTTGTATATGTACTGAATAAATGCACAGTCGGCAATACCTTGAATAAATCAAGTAAATAAGACAAAAAAAAAAAAAACATGGACCGACCAAAGATGTTGGTTGATGTTGATACCCGCCACTAGGTTCCGGTTCTCGACTTCCTCGACTTCACCTGCCTCCTCTCCGAGGGGAATTGGGTATAGAACATCAAGTGAAAGACCGATTGGTAAGCGAGCAGGACGACGACGGTGGAGGAAAAGAAAATGGCGCAGAACTACCGTAACATGACGTAAGCAGGTGTCGACATTGTCGTCGGATCACCTTTTCCAGTTGGTTAAAATAAATATTTATGGGTGAACCCACTTTACTTACATACGTATTACTGCGCACTCGTGGATATTCCATAAATCCATTGGGAATTTTCTTTACATCCAGCGTTATCATCACGGCCTTCAGCGTTTACCAACAGGGCAGAGTTCCGGTGTGATCGCGATGTAACTGTCCTGAACACTCGAACCGCGCGACCGGACTATATCCATTTCAAGTCTCCACCCCCGGAGGTGGACGTAAATACCCAAATTAGACCCCGTCCGAAGCCACGTCCGACACACAAGCCAAAGAAGGCCGAGGATTAATGTTCCGAGGATATCTAACCAAAGTATCTTGCCATACTAGATAGATCGAACGAATACTAGTACATATTTTATAAAGATCTGAGTGGCACGCAAGTGCACGCATGAATTCCCTAAAAATACTCACTAATGTACGAAGTTATCGCAACTGTATCGCAAGTGCATGATCAAATACTTGCAAGTCACTCGCAACCCTTGCTCGCACCTGATCACAAGTGCCTCGCACATTTTCCTGTGCCCACTCTAAATTCAAGAAGATTGTTGATAAAGATCAAGGCTACATGTCATGAAACAAGAAGTCCATCTGCATAGAACTCCCAAGTCAGCCGCACATTCGCCCCCGACTCCAGAATGGCATTTGCAAACTTTGGAAAGCCCTCCTTACATAGATAAATTCGCTTTTTTTCCAGTTTGATATTACAAGGCTATTGACAATAAGATGTATGTAGTCCAAGCGAGACGAGCTAGCCTTGATTCTCCATACTTTGCCATTCAGACAGCTGCATCCCCACCCATGCCAAAAACCGCACCTAATAACCCTCCGAGCTCTTTCGCCAAGTCCGGCTGTCGCCGGTCAGCATATCCCATCCAGAAAAACTAGGAAGTATAACACTCACTAGAGACTTCTCGACCCCATCATTGAATCTCTTCCACCCCACACTCTCTGCTCCAGGTTGGGCAAATATCTCCTCCACCAGCCGTCCGGCCTCTCTCTCAACCTCACCCACAACCACAGGGGTACTAACATATTTCATTGCTTTCCAAGCAAGCGTTAGTTTCAGCACCGCTTGTAATCTCTCCTTTGAAACCTGCTGCGTCTTGCGCTGTTGGGCCTGCGCTGTTAGCAGGGTTGCCGCTACACCTTTAAAGAAGCATCGCGCAACGTTGGAGGTGTATGGAGTCTGTTCGGGTTGAGAGACCACAAGGGCGTCGAGAAGGTCAGTGGTTTGCGGATCCTCGGCACTGACGTCAATAAAAAATTGCTCGGAGCTGCGGCTGATAGCATCTTCGGCTTTAGGTGTGGATGGCCCGTCTTCGACATGGGAGCCGCGAGCGGCGAGAGCTTGGAAGACAATTCGACGTGCATCCTGCTCTGTGCGACGGCGGGAGACAACGTAGTTAGAAGACTCGTCACCTTTGCTGAGGGGGCTTATGTCAGGGGTGAGGATGGCGACACCCAAGATCAGGGCATCGAGGTTGAGATGGTTGGGGGTGGTTATAGAAGGGAAAGGAAGGGATGAAGTGTAAGATAGTATGTCGAACAGGATTGGGCCGACTCCCTGTAGGATTGGGGATGGGAGGGCGATTTTCTGAGTGACGAGAGTGGTAAAGCTAGCCTCGTCCAGACCTAGACCGAGATGTGATCAACTAACTCGCCTGTTTCGGAAGAGTTGGCTGTGGCCCGAGCGAAGGTGGATCGTAGACCTTTGAATAGATGTTCAACATCGCGCTGGGATTCTTCGGTCAATCTTTCCAGAATGAGTTCTGCATGATCACAGTCAACGATTTTGTTTGGATTGGAACATGCCGATGATTTGACATACCAGGAGTGAACAGGTCGGCGTCGGTCCATTGGGCAATTCTTTTCTGGCAAGAATCAATATAGGCGAGTTCAGCCTCTCCAAGGCGCTCGTCTTTCGCATAATATGGAGGGCGGTCGAGAGGAAAGGATAAGAAAGAGGACATTATAAAGTGGTCAGTTTCAGGCGGTTCTTTGGCGGTCGTGGTTTATTGGGAGGAAGGTTTAGAGAGACGGTAATAAATGCGGTTACTAGCCTAAACATGGTTTCTATATCTCGTGAGCCGGATCAAAAGGTCATAGCTTGCTGGGCGCTGTGCTCGGGCTGCCGGGCATCATGCATCAGGGCTGATCGATACTTCGTACTCAGACCGCACAATGAATGTAATTACTAGATGCGATATTTAGGTAGTCAGGCAAAAGCTCACAGCCTGGGCGCTGTACTGGGGCATCAGGGCTGATAAATTCTCCGTGCTCAAACCGCAAAATGAGTGCTTAAGTACTGGACTCAGTATGGTATCCATATTTACATAGTCAGTCCGAAGCTGACAAGTTACAACTTGCGGGGCCGGGCGCTCAGGAATTTATTAATCACCGGTGATCTCAGAGGCTGCCTGTACAATGATGCTTCTAATAGCTATGAACATTGAAATAGGAGTAGCCATGGAAACTCGAGAGTATGTTTTCATACTCCACAAATAACAGGTTGCAACCAACCAGCGCCTCCACCGCCTCCAGGGTCAAAATATCCGAACTTCCCGCCTGAACCACGAGGCGCCCTCTTTAATTGGTGTTGAGCATCAGTTAATCCGAATCCTTAGGAGGTAATTTATGTCGTACAAACGACTCAAGTCTTTCCTATAAAAACCCTACACGTCTGGATTATGAACTCCCTAAATTCCATTCGAATAATTCCGCTACTCCGCGATTTCTCTAGCAACGACAAATAGTTAACCAGCCACCCCTTCTGTATCTCTATCTTTCACACATCCTCACATCCCAAATTCCCCAATTCTCTTTCCACCATGAAACTCGTCAGTCTCTTGGCAATAGCCCTCTCCCTTGCAAGCATCGCTCCATCCCTGGCATCCTACCAGTTTGATTCTACACATATTGCCAGCCGCGACTGGGCGGATGAACCATTCAACCTCGACGCTCGCGAGTACAGAGTCTACGAGCGCGACTTGGATGAGCGCGACTTGGACGAGCGTGACCTGGACGAGCGCGACTTGGACGAACGCGACTTGGACGAACGCGACTTGGACGAACGCGACTTCGACATTGAATCTCTCGGAGACATTTTGGAACGCGAAGATTTTGACCTCTGGGAACACTCGCCAAACGATGAGGACAATTTTCTATATCCTCGTGCCCCCACGGACGCGTACAAAAAGCTCATCGCACTCAACTCAAAAATGCAGGCGGGAAAGTCATACGCCTTCGAGATGGAATTTCCCCTGACCGACAAAGAGAAGAAACCACCAGCAACGGAGACGGCGGACCAGAAGCGGCTGAGGGAGATGCAGATTAAGCTGG
>Ga0307517_10014676_pt1 | contig 10494 bp, 5 predicted proteins | sample 23_EM_MG_FD_194515 | JGI IMG/M metagenome (GOLD analysis project Ga0307517, IMG submission 194515) | Populus trichocarpa ectomycorrhiza microbial communities from riparian zone in the Pacific Northwest, United States - 23_EM | ecosystem: Host-associated > Plants > Roots > Unclassified | place...
CCTAAAACGACGTTGTTTTCTTTTTTCTTTATGTGTGTGTGTATAAAATGTTGTTTTATACAAAACACGTTGTTTCATTTAAATGAAACAGTGTCGTTTTGGCATTTAAGGTTTGAATTAGATTTAATTCTTCTATTTCAATTTCAATCTTCAACCTTCCAATTTATTCAATTACATCCTTAATTGAATTTTAGGAATCAATTCCATTTTACCTCTGCACAATTTCAAAAACATCCATTGATTTTAGTGTGTTTTTCATCCTAGTCCTTAATTTTGGATTTATGCAAATTATCTCCAATTGATCATTCAACCTTTGATTTTCTTTAATTTGGCCCATGATTTTGCCTATTTCAACCCCCGAAGTCTTGCGCCTCTTACAAGTCGATCCCTAGTCTTGAAATTCTTTGATTTTGCCATTAATTGACCTCAAAACTTTATTTTTCTTGAAATATTGTCCATGTTTTCACCCAATTGACTTTGTAAAAATTAAATTTAGTCTTCTAAAATTTCAATCTTCTCAATTAAGTTCAAATTAGGTTTCCAATCTTAATTGTTTGCCAATTAAGTCCCTAATAAAATTAATTTGACCTGTTAAAAGTCTAATTAAGTCTCTGCAGTTAATTAAAACTTTTAATTTGATCCAAATTAATTCTTAAACTTAATTAAACCTTTAATTGGACCCATCAAATTGACCTATCAAAAGTTTAATTAAGTCCTTGAACTTAATTTTATGAAATTTCACCTAAAAGCCATTTAATTTGGCATTGAATTTGTATTGTCTCTTAGTCTTGGATTTAATGAGATTTAATTGGGCTCTCAATTCTATCTAAAATCCTTGTTTCATTCCTCCCTATGACTGAAATCCTTCTCAACCTGTTCTTGCCAGTATTTTTTATTTTTTATTGCTTCTCATTTTCTATTTTATTTTTGTATTTTAAAATTTTTTAGAAAAATGGGAGGTTAAAAATTTATGACAATTTTTAAGAAACTTTAATAATGCATTACAGGACTCTAAGAAATAGTTAAGTAGAGTCAAATGACTTTAGAACATGGTGAATAAAGCTGCCAAGCCGGCACAATAACTTCAACACTTCTCCCTTGTGCAGACTTTAGGAACTAAACACAAACTGCTATAAATTGATAAAACTTTGGCTTGGATAAAGCTCTAGTAAAAATATCTACAATTTGCTCTTTCCACCTTAATAAGATCAATCTGTTCTTGCAGAACCTTCTGGATCCTATGTGTTTTGCTCTAGCATGAAATATAGGACATGAAACCAAGATAACGAAACTCAAATTATCACAACAAAGCTCTGTTGGTTTGTCAACTAGCTGATAAATATCATTAATAAGACTTCTCAATCATAAGCATTCTTGTGTTGCAGATGTTATAGCATTATACTTGGTTTCTATACTTGATAAGGCAACAATTAGTTTCTTCTTGTTGCATAATAAAATCGCAGCTAAACTTGTGAAATAGCCAACAGTTGAGCAACTTGACAATGGATCTCCATCCCAATATGCATTTGTGAAACCTGACAAAGTAAAATTATGCTCCCTTCTTGTTTTTTTATAAGGCAACCCATATGTCAAGTTTGCTTTCAGATATTGAAGTATCCTTTTTGCAACTTTAAAGTGCAATCATTTGAGATTTTTGTTTTAATTGACTTATAACACCTACTAGATAACAAATATCTGGTCTTTTTATGGTTAGGTAAAACAAGCTTCCAACAAGCTTACTGTGAAGTTCAGCATTATTGAGTTCTTCTCCTTCATCAGCTTTCAACTTTAAATTTTATTCGATTGGAGACGACATTGGTTTGTAATCAGTTATATTAAATTCATCAAAGGTTTTTTTTTACATAATTTTTTTGAGAAAGGATAATACCTTTCCCACACCTGGAAGCCTTCAAGCCAGAAAGTCCCGAAGAAACTCTCCAAGGTTCTTCATTTTAAACAAAACTTGCAAGTGTCTCTCTAAGCTTAGAAACTTCATGCTCATCATTCCATGTGACTATCATGTTATTTGCATACAACAGTACTAGAACATGCATTTTTGAAGTATTCTTAACAAATAAACTAGAATCAGCTTTCGAAGAAGAAAAACTAGAAAAGCTTAAGTATTGAGCAATCTTTTCATATCAAACCATAAATAGCCTTCTTAAGTCGCAAACATGAGTTAGAAATTATTTAGACTTAAATATAGGTGGTTTTTCTATATAAATTCATGGTCAATCTCTCTATAAAGGAAAATATTTTCACATCTAATTACCAAAGTTTATAACCTCGAGATGTTACCAAGAAAATGTCATTCTTGTAATAAAAATGGATAAAAGTTTCTTCAAACTTTACTAGTTGATGAATATAACCCACAACCTAATACTACATTTAAGAGGTATTGTTACCTTAGATAAGATCCCCGAGTTTCTAGTTGGAGAGACTCAATTCATAACCACAACAAATACATGAAAAAAAATAAAATAAAATAATAAAATGTTAAAGAAGCTTTGAAAACCCAAAAAAGCTACAAAGTTTAGATTTTGAACGCTAGAAGAGGACCAATATTGAACAAGATAAGAAATTCACATATAAACTCAAATATCTTGCTCAAACAAATTGGAAACTATCTAAAAAAAATAGTAACTTGTCATAGTTCTAAAGCAAAAGCACACAAATTATTGTGATTGAAGGAGATAAAAATAAGCAACTCTTTATTTTCTTACTACTTCATTGTTGACATCTTGAGAACAAAAGCTTCACACAATAATTATAAAAATGTAAAAGTCTCTACAAGTTAGCCTTGAACATTTTATTATATGGCTATAACCATTAATGGAGGTTCTACAAGTGTTTGTTTAACTATATATAAGTTGCTAAAACATTTATTGTTGCATTGTCGTGATCGCACAAATTAATTATTCGAACTTAAATAAACAACATAGTATAAAGCAAGCAAGGGGTCGATTTCACGTGGCAGTTTTAGTTTGGATTTTTATGTTATACGATATGCAATTGGGGGGAATTTTGAGATTATCTAGACTATAGCAGAATTAAACAATCAAGTTAAATTAAATAAATCAGAAAACTATCAAGAGAACAAACCTTGGTTTCAAGTAAACATCCACCTATGAAAATCAGAATCGATCATTGAAACGAAACATTAATTTATATTCTGAATCCTTATCTTTTCTTAACATTGGTTAGTTAATAGATTCATCGTATAACTAACCCTAATCATCAAACAATCACAGTGTTCGCACTAGTAATTAAAATTCAATAGCAGCCTTAAGAACTAGATAAGTTGATTAATTTAGACAACAAAAATATCTGCAATTCATGTTTGATTTGATCGAATATTTTCCCTAAGATTGATAACATAGATCCGCTATGATTATTAAACTTAGTTGCTTCACAAGTTCATATATCACAACTCCGGTTTTGATAGCAAACTTAGCAATAGATTGTTCACAATAATAACTTAGAGTCCGCTCACAGTTCTTGAAATAAGCATAGGAAAAAAAACATATTTTGTGTTTGTGGAGGAAAACAAACAATCCTAAGAAATAAGCATAGGAAAATAAACATATTCATTCATCATATAAACTGAAAAGAAAAGGTAAAATAAATCTTATAGTTCTTAAAATCTGAAAGTTTTTATGTCCTTGTAACCAAGAAAAAGAGTTTAGTCTTGCATGTCTATTGAACAACTAATCAAAAAGAAAGAAGAATGCATGATTTTGGGTTTGTAGAGGAAAGGGTGCGTTTTTTTTCTCTTCTACCCCCCCTTCTTCCTTTCTCTCTTTCTTTTTATTTAATAGGAAACCCTAATATCTCTTTCCTATAAAATAGTCCTTACCTAAGTAGACAATTTACATTTAAGTAGTTCAATAACTATTTTCCTAAAAAAAGAGAAATAGCCTTGCATAAAATCCTCAAACTTTGACTTTGGACTTATAAGAGTTAAATTTCTGAAATAAAGATCTGGATGTTGGTTTGGATGCTTTGGGAAGTAATTTGGACTTGTTTCTTCACAAAACCTGTTTCCTGGTAGAATTCATGTGGTATCTTAGAAAAATCATTTCTCTCTCATATGAGCTCGTTTTCTACTGAAATTTGGTATGATGATAGGTCTTCAAGTCAGGAATCCAAAACAATTGAGTTTGCATAAATGGACTTCTCTAGCTCAAAATATTCAAGTCGGAATGGCCAAACATCAACATTGGTAGAATACAAGATTTGTCTTTGAAGGCTGCGATCTCCATGCTCTTTCTCTTTTTATTTTTCTTTCCTTATATGTACAAAAAGGTATGGATGTTAGCTTTCTAATGCCACTAGAATCACTTCGTTTCGACCTCTAGAGCTGAAGTTTTGCACAAAACATCGATTGGAGATCAAATCTGACAATTATCTCCAATTTACTTCTTTTTGAATCTTATATCCAAAAGTGCCTTCAAAACATAAAACAAAGAATATCAATGAATTATATATATAAAACATAAGCAAAATACTAGGTAAATGTGGGTAAAACTACCAAATAATGTGGTTGTGTCATTTATCATCATGGAAGGACCAAAACTAAAAGCTTTTCCAAGAAAAATTATCAAAGAAAAAGCCAAAAGTGGCAAGGTCATTTAGTTGGAAAACTCGTGGAGGCGTGGAGACATAAAAGATGAAGAAATTAAGGGGGAGAGAAGGAGAGAGAGAAGGGATTGTTAGAGAAAGAAGAAATTTGTGCTAGAGAGGAAGAGAGAAGAAAAAGACATTGTTGTTCTTCCAAAATTAGGAATTCTAGTCTTTTAATTGGGGCTTTTTACTATCAGACAATTAAATATTTTTTAATGTTTGTCGGTAATTTTGTTGGTAATTAAAACTTAAAATTTTCAATTAAACCTGAAATTTTCCAAGACCCTCCCAAAATTCTCCAATGCAATTTCACTCTATCGTTGATTCCATCTGTAATGGTCAGTGGCATGGTCATGTAATTTTTTTTCAACTCTCTGAAACTTTTCGAGGAACTTAGTTCATCAGTAATGTTTAATGGCAAGGTTCTATAATTTTTTTTTCAACTCTCTATAACTTTCCGAGGGACTTGGTACGTCGATGATTCCATCGGTAATGGTTAGTGGAATGGCTATGTAATTGTTTTCCAACTCTTTGGAACTTTTCGTGGGACTTAGTCCATTAGTGACTTTATTGGTAGTTTACAATCCGTCGGTAATTTCATTAGTATAAAATAGTTATTTTCCAAAGTATTTGTGTATTCTCTATCTATCCAATCTGCAAATACAATAAGATCACAACACAATAACACCATTTTTATTCATAATAATAAAATCATAACAATAAATGCTCCATCAGTGTTAACAACAGTTCATTGTAAATGAATAACCAAAAAGATTACATTAAAGTCAATTTCATTACACATTGATGTTTTACAATTTAATCAGAATTACCTTCTTCTTCTTCTTTAATTCATCATCGTCATGTCCAATATAATCTTCTTCATTAAATTGTTGCTTGTTAATATCATCATCTTCAGTTGTAAGCCCTTAGAAAATAAATGCATGAATTTAAGTAATTAAAGAAGAACCCATTAGTGAGACACAAAATTTTAACTTAAAGTATGAAGATAACATAAGTAAAAAAAAAAAAAAGACAAAGTGTATAAGGATGAAATTTAGGGCCTAATGTGAGAAAGATAAAGAATTAGGGGACTAAATTGAAAAGACATAAATAAGTGAGGGGGAAAAAAGGAGAGAAAACCCATCAGTCCTAGGAAGAAAAGGGGTTTGACAGCAGAAAAGAAAGAAGAAAAGGGGGAAGGGGAGCCATTCTTCTCTTTAAGGCCTTCTCTCAAAGAACATGTAGAGAGAACACATGCAAACCAATTCTTGAGAGTATTTAAGGGGTTTGAGTGAATATTTAACATTAAAAACTAAACAAATTGTAGGGAGAATAAGAGAAGAAGATGGCGGCAACAGAACGAAGATGAAGAGAGACCAAAAGGTTTGAGGGAGAAGAAGCTTTGAGAAGCAAAAACACAGCTAGGAACAAACCTTCCTAGATCAATTTCTAACACTTTTAGGTAAGTTTTATACGAAATTACTAGTTCTTAAATTAGGGTTCTTGAGGGAATTTTTCTGGGGTAGATGTAAATTAAGGATAGAGTGTGTAATAGGAGTGAAGGGGACATAATGGTCTTTTAAAAAAAGAGATATGTACTAAGGCCTTGAATCCTTCGGCCAAAGATGAAAAATGAAGGGGAAAAACCTTTGTAATACTTTTTATGTGTGCATGTTAAAAGAACAAGTGTTTATGATCATGCAAGAAATTATTGCATGCTGAAATTTGAACATCTAAATAATTCATGTGGTGCCTGCTCTTGTGAAATTTAATTATGAGTGTTTAAAATCTCACGAATGATTATTTCTATGGAAATTACATGTTTTATATACAATGGTGATAAAAAGAGTGAAAGAAATGCATGAGAATGATTGGTTGTGTGTTTGACATATAAAGTGGAAATTTGGATAGTGTTCCTAGCTAAATTGTGGCCAGAAATTGGACTAGTTAAAGACAGAATTTGGGATGTTATCGTTCATGAAAGTTGTAGATCAGAGTGTTAAATTTCCAATGGGACTAGATTTGCCCAAATCGGAGTTATAGAACCCTAGATATAGATAACAACTTGAAGACATGTCGGGCTGAGAACTACTGGACAAAATTTATGTCAAACCTTAAACTGAAATTTGAGATTAGCGAATGAGAGAATTCTGGGTAGATTTCTTCATGAAAAATGTGGTTAGTGATGTTAGCGTTTGAAGGGAACATACCTTGCCCTATTTAGAGTTATAGAACTACTAGATAAATACTAGAGAAAGGTCAAGTTGTATGTTGTAGGACATATTCATATGCCACTATATTTCGATGACTTTAAATGTAAAAACAACAAAACTGGGTTTAAACCTTTTCACCAAAGTTGTGTATTCGTGTCTTAGCTTACTAAAGAAATAAACCTTGTTTGAAACCGAGTTCTATAATTCTAGTGGGGAGTGAAACCACAGTTATTAAACCCGGACCGGCCTAGCGGGTCAACCCAAGACCCGGTCGACCCGGTGGTTGGACCGGTTCGGGTTTGTTAAAAGACCGGCTGGTGTAACAACCCGACAAAACCTGATCGACCCAGCGGGTCGACCCATAACTCGAGCGAACCCGAACGAGACCCGTTTTTTTTTTTTTTCAAATTTGGTTTTTCTCCTATACCCCTCTTTTTTCATATTTTTTTAGTTGGTTATTAACACTTTTTAAAGTTCAGTATATAAATATTAGAAAAATGTTTTATTTTTTCAATGTGGGATTTAAAACCCTTTAGTATATATACTCTATGTTCCCAAGAAAGAAGTTATTTTTTCAATGTGGGATTTGAAGCCCTTTCGTATATATACTCTATGTTCACAAGAAAAAAGTTATATTTTTTCAATGTGAGATTTGAAACCCTTTTGTATAAATACTCTATGTTCCCAAGAAAGAAGTTATTTTTTCCATGTGGGATTTAAAGCTCTTTCGTATATATACTCTATGTTCACAAGAAAAAAGTTATGTTTTTTCAATGTGGGATAAAAAACTTTTTGGTTTAAATACTTCAACTTAAAAGGATAACATAGTATCTTTTCAATGTGGGATTTGAAGCCCTTTAATATATATGCTCTATGTTCCCAAGAAAGAAGTTATTTTTTTAATGTGGGATTTGAAGCCCTTTCGTATATATACTCTATGTTCACAAGAAAAAAGTTACGTTTTTTCAATGTGAGATTTGAAACCCTTTTGTATAAATATTCTATGTTCCCAAGAAAGAAGTTATTTTTTCCATGTGGGATTTAAAGCCCTTTCGTATATATACTCTATGTTCACAAGAAAAAAGTTATGTTTTTTCAATGTGGGATAAAAAACTTTTTGGGTTTAAATAATTCAACTTAAAAGGATAACATAGTATCTTTTCAATGTGGGATAAAAAACTTTTTAAAATATTCTTTTAAACTTCATTATTTACAACATGTATAGCCTATATTCACATGGATTTTTTCTTAATTTTTTCATATGAAATATTAAAACTTTAAATATTTTTTTTAATTTTCCCGGGTTGATCCGTGAAACTCGGGACCCAACCCCTTGGCCGGGTGAACCCCCGGGTCGGGTTTGATAACTATAAGTGAAACACTAAACTGTGTTCTAGTGTATTGTAATAAATTGTCAAACATAATGAGTCTAAGTATGAAGTTTAAAGAAGTGTTTCTTGTACAAAGAATGAGTATGTGGATTTTAAAGAATGTACTAACGGAAAGTATTTTTATGATTCAGGAGAAACACCAGGGACAAGATCTTCTATCGTTGGAGCTCACTCGACCAGAGAGGGAGGTAAGTAAAATCTTACTTACAACTTATGATGTCGATTTAAGCTTTTGGTTGTAATTATATATACTATATATGAAAAGAATGTAGATGAATCATAAATGGTGATGTGAAACTAATGTGATTGCATTGCTTTCGCAATATGTGAAAGCCAATGTTGAGATCGTTTTCAAAGTTTTTGGAAACCAATGTGATTGAGTTGCTTTCGCAATGTGCGAAAGCCAATGTTGAGATCGTTTTTGAAAACCAATGTGATTGAGTTGCTTTTGCAATATACGAAAACTAATGTTGAGATCGTTTCTAAAGTTTTTGGAAACCAATGTGTTTGGGTTGCTTTCGCAAATATGCGGAAGTCAATGTAATGATTGTTTTCGAAGTCTTTTGGGAACTAATGTGATTGAATTACTTTCGTAATGTACAATAGTCAATGTTATGAATGCTTCCAAAGTTTTTCAAAAACCAATGTGACGGGGTTGTCTTTAGAAACGATCTCAACATTAGTTTTCGTATATTGCAAAAGCAACTCAATCACATTGGTTTTCAAAAACGATCTCAACATTGGCTTTCGCACATGTGAAAGTCAATGATGAGAGTGTTTTTTCCAAATTGTGTGGAAATCAATGGGATTAAGTTACTTTTACCGAGACAAAGCCAATGTAAGTCTCCGCAAATTGCTTGAAGACTAAGTATGTTTTGGTTGTTTTACGAATATGTAACTAAATGTTGTGTTATTGCTCAAGTTACCTTGAGAATTATGGTAAATCGAATTGTTATGATATTTTTAAGGTCAATGATAAATCGTTATGAAATATTTGATAACTATATGAATCAAAGCACACTGACTGATTTAAAACTGAGAGTTAATCGTACATATGTCAAGTATGAATATCTCAATGTGGTATTATTGTGGAATTATGACTATTGTTCGTGAAATCTTCTATAGGATTGGATAAAAAAGATGAATACTCTTATCATTATACATTCTTATAAGACAAATTGTTTTTGAAATACAAATTTATGCTTAATAAATCTTTGTTGCAGGACCTTTGCGTATTGGCGGGCCAAGTAATTAAGTTATAATCAAACTTTAGAATTCAAAAATTTTGTTGTACATGTAAATAATTTTGTAAATTTGACTAAAAGCTTTCTCTTATGATTTCTATTTCTTTAATGACATTGTTCTACCTATGTTTGGATTTATGCATGGAATTCTTAAGTAGAATATTATTATGCAAGTTGATGTATATCTTCACGTAATTTCCCATGATGTGTCTAAATAAAATAATCATGTTTTATATTGGACATTAAATTAAATTCAAATAAAATAAAATACATGTATAGGTAGTAAAGGGATTAATTAGAGTTCTAGTAAGGTAAGCATAATTTGATGTATATCTTCACATAATTTCCCATGATGTGTATAAATAAAATAATCATATTTTATTCTGGACATTAAATTAAAATCAAATAAAATAAAACACATGTATAGGTAGTTGATTAGTGATTAGTACTTAAGAGTACATTCTCATTAAGACTTTATGTCATCATATTTCACTTAAAGTATCATTAAATTCTCTAACTTAAGCATGTTCTATAATAACAAGTCTGATAATATAAGATAGTTTTAATTTATGGTAAATGCCCATTTTAAATGCAGACATATCTCACAATTCAAAGGATTGATTGATGTGAGTAACTATTGAAAGTGGAAGGACAAAGAAAGGGCTAAGCTTAGAAAAGAGATGCTGGTTCAATTCAAACTGAAACACCATTCATTCATTGGGTCATATCTGGAGCTGTAGATCTTGGATTTCAGTATGGTTTATATTGCTAGAAAGATAAAACATAGGCCTAAAACATTCATGAAGAGTCCAAGACTTAATTCTGCCGTTTTGGAGTCCAAATCTTAATACCTTACTTGTTAAATGATTAATCTAGATTTGTGTTGTATAACACTTGGTAGAATAAATGTTTGATCCTGCATAGTCTTCAGCCGACATCGTTGTTATGAGAGGAACTTGATTTGTTGTTAACATAAGTTAGCATCATGAATTCCTGACAATATTTAAAAGTATGGTGTTACTA
>Ga0307517_10014678_pt1 | contig 10493 bp, 3 predicted proteins | sample 23_EM_MG_FD_194515 | JGI IMG/M metagenome (GOLD analysis project Ga0307517, IMG submission 194515) | Populus trichocarpa ectomycorrhiza microbial communities from riparian zone in the Pacific Northwest, United States - 23_EM | ecosystem: Host-associated > Plants > Roots > Unclassified | place...
AACTTAGATGACCTTTCACAGAGATAACATAAATGAAGTTAGGTTATCTATCAATTACTTTACCTTTCAATATTCTATTATTTGCTTACTTTGGAGGAAACTTTGTGTTTTTGTTCGTTATTTTAGTTTCTTGGTGGAGTTTATTCCAACTCATTATACTCTTTATTTTATTTTTTTTTGTTTTTGCAATATAAACAGAGCATTGGTATGCTTTTTTTTTTTTGAACATTTAGGACTATATTCATGCACTCTCTTTGGTTATTTTGGCTAGCCATATTTAAGCTTTTATTATTGAGTCAAAACATACCAAGCTTTCATGTTTAATGTTCATTTTCCCTTGCTTTTTGTTGGTGCCCTCTTATCACCTTAGCCTTTCTTAAATAAAGTTTGATTTTTAATGTAGTTCCGTCCATCTTCTGCGGGTGAAGTCCAACGAACAGAATGTTTGAGATCTCTCAGAGAGATTGCAATACCACTTGCAGAGAGGCCGGCTCGGGGTGACTTAACTGGTGAGGTATGCCATTGGGCTGATGGCTATCACCTCAATGTTAGACTGTATGAGAAACTGCTTCTGAGTGTCTTTGACATTTTGGACGAGGGGAAGCTGACAGAGGTTAGTAATTTTTTCAATTTATCATAATCCCATGATACCGGGAAACATTTTTGTCAACAACAACAACAATAACAATAACAACCACCTAGCTGTGGTTGGTTGTATGGATACTTTTGTGCCATTCGGCTTGAATTATTGTTTTAAAAATGTCATGTTCAGAGAAATTAATTTCTGAATTTACCATCTTTGCTTTTTTCAGTAGAGATATATATTAAAATAACTTTAGTTCAATTTATTAATTTATTTTTTTGAAAAAAGAGAAGGATGATTGGTTGTGTGAACCTTTTCCTTTTCCACCTAGTATAATTAATTGCACCTTGTCTCCATTTTCAGGAAGTTGAGGAAATTCTTGAACTCTTGAAGTCAACCTGGCGTGTTTTAGGAATTACAGAAACCATCCATTACACATGCTATGCATCGGTATTAATTCGTCAGGTATTATTCCTGTATCCCCTTTTCTTTCTCTTGTCTAAACACATTCAAATTGCCATAAGTTCATGCAGTCAATGATGTTATCCTGGAATGAAGAAACAGGGAGCATTCCTTTTCTTGACAGTAGCTATTCTCCATCACCCAGTGGTCAATCGCAGTCCCAAACAGACCCTTTTTGTCTTTGTTTGTTTACTTCAAACCGATTACCTTCTTCAGCATAACATCTAAGGTTCTGTACAGAAAATAAAACAACCTGAAAATACAAAACCCAATATTCTTACTGATCTAAACTTGAGAAACCCGAAGATACAAACTTAAAAATAACTATTGTCATCGTTGCTCGACATCCTCATCTTGTATCTATTACAATCTATCACAGCCCTTAAGATGCTTCTTTAAGCTTTTCATTTTATAAGCAACTGCAGTTTAACCAGCCATTGGACAAAACAGAACCATCATCATTATCTTATATTACTTGTATTTGGTTGTGTGTCATTGCAGTATATCATCACACAAGAGCAGGGGCTCCTAAAACATGCCATTGAGCAGCTGAAGAAAATACCATTAAAAGAACAACGCGGACCACAAGAGAGGTTACACTTGAAAAGTTTGCTTTCCAAAGTTGAAGGTGAAGAACTGCCTTTCTTTCAATCCCTTTTATCACCTGTTCAGAAATGGGCTGATAAGCAGCTAGGAGACTACCATCTGAACTTTGCTGAGGTTTGATAAATTGTTTGAATCTCAACTCTTGGTTAGCATTACCTTTTCGAATATTTGCTTATCATAGGAGGTGCTTCAGTTATACTTGTTAATTGGTTAGATTTTATCTGTAATTTTAAGCTGCACTCGTTGTTCTTCTTAACAATTTGCATTTTGCTGGGGTATCTATGCTTCCATGCTCAGGAAAATTGAATATTTTTGCAAACTGTTCTCTTTATATTTAACACTGCTCTGTGGTCCAATGTATGCAGTGCTTTATTTTCTGTGTCTATTTTCATTGTTTCCTCAGCTCAATATCACATGTTTGCCCGAGATGTGATTTTGTCAATATTCATTTTGTCAGAACTATAAGACAGGTGCATGATGCATTCAACATGATTGATGTGCACGGTCTGACTGCTTGAAGATAATTTCACAAATATAATTCTTAAATATTCTTCTCCTAAATGTTATTGAATTTCCACTTGGTTCATCTTTGAAAATAAGTTCTCTTGTAATCGACTTCTTAAAAAAACAATTGACATTGAACTTGAGTTTGTCCTGTAAAAGTCTGAAGTCCTATACCTGGAATTCATAAAGTTTAAATTACATAACTTAATATAAATGGGATAATCTCTATTTTAGAGTTTATTTAGAGATGGATGTTTAATATAAGAGATGCCCATGACTCAGCATATATTGGGAGCTGGGGATGGGGGGCGGCCAGGCACTTGATTAATTAATGTTGAAATCTATACACTCTTCTAGAAGCAGTATTTTTATTTGGTGCATATACAAAATGGATGCTCATAATCATGACTGTTGCACTGACAGAGGATGTGGCTTTTATTGGCCACTCTAATTTTAATTGGTAAATGTGAAGGAATTAATATGCTGCCAGGATTATATATTTTTTATGATTGATTATGAATGTGTCGATTATTGAATTTGAATGAAAATGGGCAACCTCCTTTGGTGCATATTGGGTATTACATGTTTAGATTTTGTACCCATTACTTATAGCCATTTATATTTTTTGGAATGCTTTTCAACTGGTTTTTTTCCCAATTTGGAACTCTTTATCCAGTGTGAGTTATTATGTGTCTTGTAGGACTCATCAGTAATGGAGGATGTAGTGTTAGTTGCAATGATCACCCGGAGGCTTCTCTTGGAAGAATCTGAAATGGTATGTTAAAACCTTGTTGTTGTTGTGTGCGCGGGCACGTTTTATCATTGTCCAGTAAGAATTACACAGGTAGCATATCCGGAAAGAGAATATTATCAGTGTATATATGCCTACAATTGAGAACTAGTTTTTAGTTTGAATTAAAAAAGTTGCTTCAGAATTTTATGTGCTATATGTTGAAATTTAATTTTCCACACTTCTGCAGGCAATGCAACGTACATCTGTCATGGATCACGATCAGATTGAATCATTCATAGCATCATCCATTAAGAATGCATTTACAAGGGTAAGTGTCTGAACCAAATAACTTCTGCTTGGTGTGATCTACTGGATTGTTCATTTTAGAGAATCCGATCTGGGAATTTAAGCCAATAGGTTGGAGTTGCCATGATGTACATAAGGGTATACCTCCCTTCACGTAATCAATTTGTCGGTACTTGATATGTCCATCACATCCAAGCTAAAAGCACTGACACACACCAAAGTGATGAACACTACAAAGCATCCAACTCAGGAGTTGAAGCTTCTAAGTGGAGACACCTGATCTATATAGAGCTATGGATTCCTTTAACAGTGTTTTTTCTTTTTTTTATTTAACTTCAGTAACCTGAAGAGTAGATTCAAGATAAGTGCTGGGATATGGGAGGGTTGGAATATTGTTTGATTGTCTCTATTAAGATTTTTTTTTTTTGTACTAGTTCAATGGGCTAGCATCTTTGTTTTAAAGAAAAGCAGTAAGTATCAATACAGTTTCCTTTAGATTGAGGTGGGTTAAACATAAAGGGATTGGGGTTTTCTAAAACAGTGTTTTATCTCCTAGAGCATTGGAAACACTGAGAGATTTGCACAATGCCCATCTAGTATGTGCAGTGTGCTACGGTTTTCTAAAACAGTGTTTTATCCCCTAGAGCATTGGAAAACACTGAGAGATTTGCTCAATGCCCATGTAGTATGTGCATTGTGCTATAGTTGTAAATTCTTGAGACTATTGAAATTTTTCCCCTTGAACTTTAGCATATGACATTAAATTTTCTTTAATCCCTCCCATCATCTTTGTTTCTTCTTATTGCAGATATTAGTGGTTGTTGATAAACTAGATGCAATGGATGAGCATCCTTTGGCATTGCTTGCAGAAGAGATCAAGAAACTTCTAAAAAAAGAATCAACCATATTCACACCAATTTTGTCACAGAGGAATCCACAAGCAATTGTTGTTTCAGCATCACTTGTTCACAAGCTCTATGGGAACAAGTTGGTAAGGATGTTCACTTGGCTTAAAGTCCAGACTCCAGAGTGCTTTCTTTACACTGTGAAGGCCTAATTGTACTTCTTATTTTCAGAAACCATTCCTTGATGGCTCCGAACATCTGACCGAGGATGTTGTCTCTGTGTTTCCTGCTGCTGATAGCCTTGAGCAGTATATAATGGCACTCATCACTTCTGCATGTGGAGAGGGGAATATGGAAGTCAAATTCCGCAAACTAACTCCATATCAGGTGAAATTGTTTGGTTCCATGTTTTGAGGTTCTTTTGCTCTTAATTTTCATTGTCCTCTCTTTCTCTCTCTAAACAAATTTAGTTAAAATAGACATAAGCAGGACTGATAACAATTGACAAAATACTGCCTCAAATGTTGTGCTATTGAAGCAGATCATATGAATCAGATGGTTTAATTTCTAGAAATTTCAGAAAATAGCTATACTATTTGAAGTTTCTCAAAGTGGAAGAGGTTGTCTTGGTATTCGGGGTTTATAAAACCCTCAAATATATTGAGTTAGAGGGCTTTTGGCTTGACTCATGAACGAGCATCATCTTTTATTTGACCTTAGTTGAAGTTTGTTCGGCAACTGTCCAGATTGGAATCTCTCTCTTTCTCTCTACACGCACATTGAGTGTGCTGGCACAATCATGATCAAGAAACAAGTGCTTCCCTTGGAGCTTCTGTAAGTCTTACAAAATAACCGCTTGGTGTTAATGTCTTATGGAACCTAGGTTCAAATCGTATTATAATAAAATACAAGTGAGGAATCATCATTGATGAAGATTGGGATCAATATTTAGATCACCAAAGCCCCTCACCCCAGACTCAAATCCCCCCAGCCTTACAACCCTTTATATTTATCCAGATGATAAAAATCAACAAGAGTTATGTGTAATCCTGTAGCATGTTCACATCGGCACACATGGAGCTTTTAACTTTATTAGGCTCTCTCCTATATCCATCACCTCTTATTTTTTTTTCCCCTCTGTTTCTTTCTCAAGATTGAATCTATATCTGGAACATTGGTCATGCGATGGGTCAATTCTCAGCTTGGACGAATTTTGGGTTGGGTTGAGCGTGCCATTCAACAGGAGGTAAGTGCTAAATTTTGTTTCATTTTACTCCTTTAAAATCAATTTTTTGAATTTAGTCAATCTACTCCAGTTCAATTAGATGACAGGATTATTTTCACTCCCTCGTCTTAGTTAACGGTCTAATGTACTTAACATTTATTTTAACATTTTCTGTGAATCATTCTTTCAGCGGTGGGAACCAATATCACCTCAACAGCGGCATGGGAGCTCAATTGTTGAGGTTTATAGGATCGTTGAAGAGGTAAGAATGCTCATGTAACAATAGTATTAATTCTGGTACTATCATAAGGTGTTATGCAAATAAAAAAAACCCTAATGTTGCAAAAGCACATAAGAAAACTTGAGGAACTGAAGAGAATTTTAGTTGTGGGTAATTAAATTTTTGTGCAAGTCAGGTGTTTTTTTCCGGCTACCCTTTTCTTTTGGTGTTCTGATTCCACATTTGTGGAAACATCTAGAATCTAATCTTTCTTCATTCACCATGGAATGCATCACTGTAATTAAGGCTTAAAAACAAAGATGTCTATGCTAGTTACCCAGCTATTTTGATTAAACTTGTTTTATATGATAGTAAGAAATGGAATTCCCTTGGAGGTTTATCATGACCTATAGTTTCTGAACTTGTGACCAGAATAGGATTTTGCACGTTGTGTGTAATTTTGCTAATGTTTTATCTGCTTCTGGATGACATTGATTAATAATGTCTTGCATAATCAATATTCCTTTTTACGCAGACTGTTGATCAGTTCTTTTCTCTTAAAGTTCCAATGAGTTCCAAAGAGTTGAATGGCTTGTTTCGGGGTGTTGACAATGCATTCCAAGTTTATGCAAATCATGTCACTGACAAGTTGGGTGAGTATATCTTACATGTATGTTCTTAGTTAGAAACTGCTTTTACGAAATGGATACATGTCTATCTCTTTCCTTTCTTTTCCTTATTCTTGTATCTAACTTTCTGTCTCATATACTGCACTTGTTTGCTTATTTTGTTAAAATTGAATTTATCACCATTTTTTAGCATGTCCGTATGCTTAACCTGTTCTTCCATCTTCTTTATTGCCCAGTTTACATTCTTCTCTGCACCTTCTGTGCAGTTTTTTTTTATCTTGTGTTCCCTCCCCCTTCCTACGATTAGGGACCTTAATGTGCAATTCTCGCCATGCAGCTGCAAAGGAAGACCTAATTCCACCAGTTCCTATTCTGACACGATACAGGAAGGAAGCTGGAATAAAGGCCTTCGTAAAGAAGGAACTGTTTGACTCGAGGATGCCTGAAGAGATAAAATCCAATGAAATTAATGTTCCAGCGACAGCAACACTTTGTGTTCAGTTAAATACTCTATATGTAAGTTCAACTACATTGGCATGGTCCTTTTAGAAATGAATAGAAGAGTTTTGACTTTCTACTTCACTATTTTCACGTGCACATTGATCCTTATCAAGACTGTTCTAAAGTTTGTTGTCATGAATATTAATGTGACAATCCTTTTTCAACAAGGCTAGCAATGTTGTGGAGTTTCATAGTTTGCTTGGTGATAGTTTCTTGATTTCCTCCGTCACATTTTCAAAATGGATGTTCCTGGCTACATTGTAAGCAGATTATTGAAAAAAGAGCATGATTCAATAATTGATTTCATTTTGGCTTAGCCAACTGTAGTGCTACTCTCTAATTCTCCATCCGGAGAGTAATGTGATGATATCAAAACAGTAAATTTTTTTTCATAAAGACTGGAAATGTAACAAATGACACTAAAACAAAGAAAACTTCTAAAAGTATGCAATTCTCAGTGGTGATTTTTTTTTTCCAGTATAATTTGAATTATTGTCAGAATGGCTTAATTATGCATATGACAGCAATCACTGTATCACAAACATCTCCTAAAAATCCATGGTAGGGTCAAATTATTATAGTGATGGTTTTCTAGTTTTCTGCATTTGCAGAGTTACTAATTTTTGGCTGTCTTTATAATGTAATATGCATGACACATGATTTCTTGCTATGGACAGTATGCAATTAGTCAACTGAATAAGTTGGAAGATAGCATTTGGGAACGATGGAATAGGAGAAAGCCTCGTGAGCAATTTATCAGTAAGTATTTAAGCTACTAGTCTTAAGTTATTATTGAATGATACACTCCATCCACTGGTTGACTTGCCTGAATAAAATGACACTCTTTTAAATATTTAGTTTGCAATTTAAAATTTGATAATCTGTCTTTCCCAAGCTAAAAAAAACAAGTAATTGTTTTCAGATTCCATTTCATAAAGCATGTAAATCAAGGATTTAGATAATGGATGTTATAAAACACAATGGCCATATGTAATGGATCTTTAATGGGCTGTTACATTTCACTTCATTTGGTTACAAGGTATATTTTTTCTCATACCAGTTATGTTCACATTTCTTTCACGGCTGTAATGGCAAAACTTTTTGACTATTATTCTTGGAAAATTGTAATTGCTTTAGTTAATCTACTTTTGGCGCAATACTGTCGGAATCACTTAGATTAGGTTGCATCCATTCTAGTTTTACAATTTTATAGTTTTGTAATTCAAACCCTCAACAAGCATGATGTTATAAATTGCCCTCTACAGCTGCTTCCACAACACCCTGGCTGCAATATAAAACCATTGCACCAGTAGGCAGCGCTTGATCTTGATGACTGGTTTTGCCACCACTCTTGTCAGACCTTCTTATTTAATATTGAAGTTCTTCTATTGACGTAATCTTTTGGATTCTTAAAATGAACAGCTCTTCTTTTATGCATATTCTGTGTGTTGCATGTATATGGATGTTATTTGCCGAAGTTTATAGTTTGCCTAATTACTTGTACAGTGGAGACTGAGAAAGTGAGAATACAATAGTATACTTGCTTTGAAGTGATCATTTCTTAATTAATGATTGGCATATAAATCTTTTCCTTAATAGAGAAATCCATAGATGGGAATTCAGCAAGTTTCAAGCAGAAGGGAACATTTGATGGCAGTAGAAAAGATATAAATGCTGCTATGGATCGCATCTGTGAGTTTACTGGTAAGAGTTTTGGTCTCACTCTGCAAAATTGATTATCTTGAGAAGTAAACTTGATATTGAATGATGTGATTTAACTTATGCAGGAACTAAGATCATCTTCTACGACTTGAAGGAACCGTTCATTGAAAATCTGTATAAACCCGCTGTTCCTCAATCTAGGCTGGAAGCAATAATTGAACCGCTTGACATAGTAAGATTTTTCCTTCTAAGAAGCAAGATTTTCTTGCATTTCCTTTATAAGAAGAATCAGATACTGGTGTTATTGACCATGTTATTAAAAACTTCTTGCTAAAGGCTTTTTAAAGCCGAGTCATAAGATGCTAAGTGAATTAAGGTGCACACCGTTAATGATAAATGTATAATAATACTGATTAAAAGGATTTAGGTTTAATAGGAAAAAAGCTAACATTCATGATAAACTTGTATATTTAGCCTATTAATTACACTGGTCAAGTGCTGTGCTGTTTTAGGAAGGTTATCCCTTTTGATTTTGCATTTTTCTATTTCCTGATAAGAAGCCTCATCGCTGGTAACTGCTGCAGGAACTAAATGAACTCTGTGGTATCATTGTGGAGCCCCTCAGAGATCGCATTGTGACGAGTCTTCTACAAGCTTCACTGGTCTGTGCCTCTGTTTTTTTAAACAAAACGTAACGAGTGCTTGATTTTGTTGCTTACTGAAATGGTTTCTTTTTTCAGGATGGCTTTCTCCGAGTTATATTGGATGGAGGACCATCACGATATTTCTGCCCGGGTGATGCAAAAATATTGGAAGATGATGTAGAAGTTTTGAAGGTATTTGTCTACTGTACTTTGAATTTGATTGGCAAGAAAAAGAAAAGGAGATAAACCATGGATAGGCTCCATGAACGATTTTTGCTATTCTTGCATCTGAACGATGAAATTACTGGACTGGAAGCATTTAAAGCTGCTTTGTGGTTTAATTCTCACAATCTGATGGATGCTTAAACTTTGTGAAATGTGCTATAAATTTTTGTTGCCTATTTAATATTCATTATAATGCTGGTGATTGGTGAACTACATGGTCCAAAATGAGCAACTTCCTGTTCTTAAATATCTGCACCCAATTATTGTTTATTGTTTCTGCTGATTCATGTATCCTTTTCTTCTAGGAATTTTTTATCTCTGGAGGAGATGGGCTTCCCAGAGGAGTAGTTGAAAACCATGTAGCACGTGCTCGACATGTAATCAAGTTGCACAGCTATGAGGTTCGTTTTTGTAGCTTAGTTTTGAAAAATATTCGCAAGATAAAAGGTATAATGCTGAAAGGAAATTGACACCGCCAATTTATAGCATGTTTTAAGTTATTAAATTAGTTCTCATGGAGGTTTTTGACTGCAAAAATCTACTGTGATAATTGAAGTTGATTTTTATGAACCCGCTTCAGTTCCTCCTCAGTTTGCATGATTACTGATACAGGGTGATCACCGTGGTGATTCACTCCAGATGAAAAGAGAAGGTGGGAGTTGTTCATAAATTTGTGTTGTTATTATCACACCAGAGAGAAGCTGAAAAGGAGAATGGTAACATGTCTGTGAGCGATGTGCTGATAACTCAGTCTACTATCAGCTGATTTTCCACCTCACAATTTAGTTAGTGTGGTGCTGAATAAGATAAAGGGTAACATTATTTCGAGAAACAGCAATCTATCCATCTGAATCACTGGAAACAATAGCTATTCTTAGTTGATCTGATAATTGACTGTACTCCATTGGTGGTACTGTGCTCTAGACGGATCAACATTGCTTTGAGACTTCTCCAGACAAAAACTATACCTTTTGCTTTGGCATTTTGTCCAGAGGATTGGATTAACTTTTTCCCGTTGAATTGAATTGCAGACTAGAGAATTAATCGAGGACCTGAAATCTGTAAGCGGGGTGGAAAGGCAGCGCAGTGGAAGCAGGCTAGGCGCTGATACCCCAACATTGTTGAGGATATTATGTCACCGGAGTGATTCAGAGGCCTCCCAGTTTCTCAAGAAGCAGTTCAAGATACCCAAATCTTCAGTCTAGGAGAGTGCCTGCGTAGGTGATGACAGGCAACTGTGTATTTGTACCATTTCATTTCTATTCTTTTCCTCAACCAACCGATTCTCTCTTTAAGTTATTTATTTTCTTCACTAGTTTCTGTGGTGCTTTTACAATTTCTGTATTTT
>Ga0307517_10014679_pt1 | contig 10493 bp, 11 predicted proteins | sample 23_EM_MG_FD_194515 | JGI IMG/M metagenome (GOLD analysis project Ga0307517, IMG submission 194515) | Populus trichocarpa ectomycorrhiza microbial communities from riparian zone in the Pacific Northwest, United States - 23_EM | ecosystem: Host-associated > Plants > Roots > Unclassified | place...
TTGCAAAGATTAAAGAAGAATTTAATATTTTGATTGGATCACGGTCAAGAATTATTAACTTATACGTAAGTTGTATTTCTAATATCCGATGAAAAAACAATTATTAAAACTTCTTTAACACATCAAATTCACGAAGCAGCTTACCTCAGGTAGGGTGCGTTAGGGGTGCTAATACCTTCCCTAACCATAACCAGTTCCTTACCCGTGAATCTCTGACAAGACCAGTACATCCGGTTTCCTAGTAGCCTTCAATAAATTACTAGGTGGCGACTCCAACGAAGCAAATAACGCAACAACGAAAAAGATCGCCAGCCGACACCGCGCGGATTTTTCTGACGTGCGACAGTAATAATGCCAATGGTAATAATGCTCTTTATATTTTTTGCTACAATTGCTTATAATCTTCTTGCCTCTGGTATCTTTTCCAACCTGTTTGAGGGATGCTTTCTAATTTTTTTTGTTGGATTGTGAATTTGTTGTCCACCTGCATAATTGAACAGAGTTGTAACTGGACCTAGGAATCCAGGAGTTATTGGTGATAGAGGATCTGGATCCTTTCCAAGGAAAGGTGAGTTCAATTACATTTTGTTTACATTATTTTGTTGCACTAAATCAAGAAGTTTACTAGACTTATTATTATGTAAATTTGCTTTTTGAGTGCTGAGCATTTTATACGACCATGTGATTGGGGAGATTTGATTCTCATATAATTGTTGCTAGCTTATTTGTGAGCCAAAAAGTATTATTGAATAGAAATGCTTTCATTCTTTATTGTCGGCTTGAAAGTGAATTGAACATTTATTACCTAAGTTTTCTTCTCCATTTTATTTAATTTAAGAAGCATTTCATGATTGTTTTTTTGACTTTATTAAGTTTTTTACTATAAGCTTGATAATTTTTCAGATAATTTTAGTAGGAGTCCTTGCATATATATAGTCATTCCCATCAATAAGATGGAGTAGTATGAACAATTTATTTTTATTTTTTGGTTTCTGTTAATGATTTATTTCATGATTAATATCGATTTATTTCCATTTTCTGGCAAGCAAGTATAGTACCAAATCAATAACCTGAGTTAGCAATCACCTTATATATACAATATAGTTATGGCTTCTTACATTTTTGTCATGGGCTTTAATGAACTTATATGCAATCACCCTACATATAGACATAGGAGTGTATCTAGAGGTTCAGAAATATACCAATCTTGGGAAATAATAATTAATTATTTCATTATGTTCTTTACCACATTATGTTTCTTCGCAGGACAACTAATTATTTCCTCCGAGTATTATGTTATAAATGAAAAACATAAAATGTCTTCTCAACATGGTTTTTAACTTAAGTTTGATTTGGTTTATTACAGGTCCTTAAAATGTCTTCTCAACATGGTAGCACTCCAAATAACAATCATTAACTGCTCAATCATCTGAACCTTTAATTCCCATGTCAACATCAAGTGGTATAAGAGGAAAAACAGATTTGGCATAGGATCATTGCAGAGAAGCTCCTGAACTTAGTGTGGGATGTAAGAAAAACAAATTAGTATGCTTATATTATGCCAAAGTTTTTGCGGGTGAAGGCATTAATCAATTCAAGCAATATTTAGCTGGAACTAAAGGATAAGTGGAACAATGCCACAAATGTCCTCCGGATGTTTATCATCAAATGCTTTTAAATCTTCAGGGGAATGTTAAAAAGAAAACGGAGAGCTAGAGAAATGAAAGCAATTTTCAATCCATATAGTGCTAAATAAAGAGAGGATGATTAGACAATTAGAAGATGATTGCAAAGGTGATGACGATGATAATGATGATAATGATGATGCTGAAGTCGATGGTAAGAAGCAAATGTTACCACCAAAGGTTACAAATAAAGGAAAAAGTAAAATCACTAGTGTTGTTAAACAATTGACTGCAAGTTATGGAAAACAGAAAGAAAATGCAACATTAGGGGCATATTTTATTCCAAGAACAACTTATGGTGCTCACAAGTCTCTCCAAAGTTATTGGAAAAACAAAGAAGTTATCGAACGATGTGATCTTGCTATAGTAAAATAGATGATTGATGCATATGTGTCATTCAATGTTACTAACTTTGTTTACTATCAATATGATATAGATGGTATCACAACCATAGGTCCTGGTTATAAAGGACCAAATTTTCATGCTCTTCGTTATTATCTGGCAAAGACGGTTGATGAAGTGAAGATTTTTGTTGAGAGTTATCGAGAAACTTGAAAGAAGACTGGTTGCACATTGATGGTTGATGGATGGACAAATCAAAAGAGAAGAACTTAAATAATTTCCTAGCCTATTGTCCTAAAGGAACTATTTTTAAAAAAAAACAGTAGATGCATTAGAGGTTTTGAAGACTGCTGTGTTGTTGCAAAAGTTGTTTAGAGAGGTTGTTATATTTGTTAGGCTTGAAAATATATGCATATGATAACTGATAATGCTTCTTTTTATATTGTTGCTAGCAAGTTGTTGGTGGAAACATTTCCTTTAATATTTTGATCTTCTTGTGCTGCTCATTGCATCAACTTGATACTCCAAGATGTTGGTAAGCTACAATCAATTTGTTATGTTGTTTATCATGCTTCTAGTAATACAAAGTATAGTTATAATCATTGTTATCTATTGCATTTGATGAGGAAGTTCACTGGAGGGAAAGAAAAACTTTGGCCAGCTCCTACTCGCTTTGTTACTAATTTCATTACTTTGCAAAGCATTTTAATAGATAAAGATAATTTGAGAGCTATGGTGAAATCTAGAGAATGGATCTCCTCTGCTTATGCTAAAGATAACAAAGGAAAAGAGTTTGTTGATAGTGTGTTGAACTCTACGTTTTGGGAAGAATATGCATCAATTGTACGAATGACCGAACCATTAGTTCAAGTTCTACGAATTATTGATAGTGATGATAGACCTGCTATGAGATTTTTATATGAGGCTATCCATTCTACAAAGAAAGAAATGTTGAGGAGATTTCAAAAGAAAAGGACTAAGGTGCAACCTTTCTTAGACATCATTAGCAAATATATGGGATGGATAATTGTATAGGAAGTTTTATGCAACGGGATTTTGGTTGAATCCTCAATTTCAATATGATATCAATCTAATGGATAGATATATAAACACCATTTGCGAACTTCTAGATATTGTTGAGAAGTACGCAAATGGAAATGCAATTCTGCTAAGCAAGCTTTCAAGTGAAATGAAGTTGTTTAGGAATGCAGAACATGACTTTGGTAGAGTGTCCGCGAGAAATGATCACACCGTTTTACCTCTAGGTATATTATTATTTTTATATTCAAAGTAATTTAAAAATATTATCTTGACATAATCTTACTTATTAATTTTATATATAGATGAATGTTAGGTGTTGTATGGAACTTGTGCCCCAAATCTCCAAAAGCTAGCAATATGAGTTTTAAGTCAAACATGTAGTTCTTCAGGATGCGAGAGGAATTAGAGTATTTTTAGCACTTCCACTCTATGAAGAGAAATCGATTGGAGCATCCTAGGCTTAATGACCTAGTTTACATCCACTATAATTTGAGATTAAAACAAAAGTATTTTCTTTTCTCTAATTCTTCAAAAGTTATTTATATTATTAAGTAGCATCATTAATATTTATATTGTATACCTTAACTTTGATTTTGTAGAAATTATTGGAAAGGACAAACTTATGATCCGATTAGTTTTGAGGCATTTTATGACACTAAAAATTAGGTAGTAGAAGATAATTCATCATCTTTAACAACCGAAGAAGTATAAATCTTTCACTGTGATTTATAAACCATGACTATTCAGGATACTTTAAATGAAGGTAATGGAGGATTTGATCCTTTAGTTATAACTTTGTTTGAAAATAAATTATTGTTTAACATGTAATGTTTATTGGTTAATTATGTTTCAATTATAGATTTTATAAATATAAATGAGATTGAAGATGACTGTGATAATGAAGATACATAGGAGCATGATGATGTTTCGATAGACATTAGTAATGCTGGCTCAATTCCATTGGTATTTGATTCAAATTTTGCTCCTATAGACACTGAAGAACTCAATGCCTATATTCAACAAGAGTAAAGATGTTGTTGTATTAGAAAAGTGTGGTCATTCCAATGAGGTCTTGTACTTTACCATTCTTTTTTAAAATTCTACTAGTGTTAAGTGTTCAATATATTATAAAATCTTTTGCTTTATTTATGCAACTGAGGATGTTGATTTATGGATTCTAATGCAAACTGGAGTTTGGATGTTGTCACCTTATATCTATTATGTTAAATTATTTATCTCTAAAACAACTTGTTATTTTATTATCCATATCTTTAATATCTTTAAATTATGTTAAAGGTTTGTTTATTTGAAGACAAATGCACCTTCTAATCTATTGATGCTAATTAATTATGCTAATATACATGTTGATGTAATATTTTCTTGTTACTTATGCTAGCATATATGTTAATGTGATATTTTATGTCAAAACAACCATATTAACATGTGTCTTGGTTCTAGATCTGGGATAATCCGTGTTGACCTGAGTTGACCTACTAGACCCATGACCTAGTCATTTTACTGGGATAACTACCTGGTCAGGTTTTATAACTATGCATCCAGGGTGGTGGATGACGAGAGAGAAGATTGGCCATCATTGTCTTGATGTTATGTAAGTCATCGTCCATATTCTCTTGATTAGCTACTATATGCACTTGAGTATCTCTAATATGATGCACATCTATCTCAATATGTGTTAGTCAGTTTTCCATCCTAAATTGTAAAAAAACTTGATGCCTCTTCAAGCGAGGTGGTGGTGTTTCAAATACATCAAATTCATCATCACTACCCTCACATTGTTGTTCTTACTCATCATGCTCTTCCTTAGCATGAACCTCCATCTAGTCTCTAAAGACCCAAGAACCATCCTCATTCAACATATATTTCATTTTGGTTAGGGTTCTATTGTCTATCTCTATTAATTTTGAATACAGTGTCCTATTCATACCCATCATTAAATCTCATAATTCTTAAATATAGTAGTGAGACATTGACCATGGGTAAGAGATTTTTTCTTTTGATCATGTGCTCTGATCAAATTCCTCATTATAATATGCAATAGATTAATTGGTCGACCTCTAATCATATAATTAATTAAGCATAAATCAATAAAACTTAGCTCTTTATAATTCCCCTTCTTAGGCAACATGTTATGTGTTATAATTTGATGGATAATCCTAGGTCGTAAGAGCAAATCTTGGCTTTGATTTTTGCTCCAGGAACAAAATCGTATCTACTTGTATGTAATACCACAACTTTATCATACACAAATCCCTCTATGATGGATATTATTTTAACCTCAAGTACTCTAGAACCTTGATTGCTTTTTCCTAAAATATCGCATACAGTGTCACAATAATAAAAAAGTTATTTATCATGCAAACTATTGAAGATCGAGGTTCCATATTGATCCTCATGTTTGCAAAGAACATCCTTATTAATTTAGGTAAGTTGGTTTCTTTATATAAAATAAAGTGCTTCAACCTATAGATTCAAATATCCCATCTTTAACCCATATAAAATAAAGTGCTTCATTTGGATTCTATGGATCCATCACTTCTACTTGAATAACTGCTCTATCTGGGAGGTTCACTCTCACAGAACCTCCTCCCCTCTGCGGAAATCCATCATTTCCTTAAAAGATGAATTGGTTGCGTGCTGTGGGGGGTAAGCTGTAGCCATTACAATGATGTTTGATTGGTATTCCAGTGCTGAGCACTTCTTGCCAAATGCTTATGATTTCCTCAGAGCCCAAGGTGCTAAGGTGACTTGGGATAGAATGGTTTGGGAGCCTTGGTCTATGCCAAGATATAATTTCATCCTCTGGCTAACTGTATTAGGGAGGCTAAAAACAAAAGACCGGCTTCATTTTGCTTCAATAAATGCCTTTTGTGTGTTTTGTCGACAGGAAGATGAAACCCATGCTCATTTATTCTTTTCCCGTGCCTGGACTTCAAGCTTATGGGGGGAAATCAAGTCTTGGTTGCGTATTAATAGGCGTATGTCCATAATAGTCAGCGCCATTCGAGGCCTGAGTCCTAGAGGGCGTAACAAGGAGGCCAAAATGCGAAGAGTATCACTGGGACTCACGATATATTTAATCTGGGTAGAAAGGAATAAAAGGCTTTTTGATAATTGCAGTGTTTCCGTGGAGATGATATTCCATAAGTTTCAAGTCATGTTTTATACTATCTTTCACTTTTATGATCAAAACCACCTTGATCTCCAGGTTGGTTAACATTTGGTTTGCTTGCTGCCCCGACTTGATGCATGATGTTAATAGTGCCTTGGATTCTACGTTTCTCTCTGCTGGTTATTTACTGGCCACACTAAGTATGCTGATGGATGATGGCAGTTGTTGTTCCTGCTTAGTATCGTGCTCCATTCTTTGGTTGTTGCTGGCCTATACTGGCAAGGTTATATACTATGTTTTTATCGTGGTTCTCTCCTTGTGTATGGTGAAGGCTGCGGGTTGTTGTCTAAAGTAGTCATGACTGGCTGATGGGTAGTACTGTTACTCTATTCTACCTTTTTGGTTATTTTGTTTAGTTAGGTTGGGCACCTCTTCTTTGATTAGGTTTCCCATATAACCAATGCATGCCTCTTTCTTTGGTTTGTAGCTCCTTTTTAGATGAGCTTGATGTAATTATTCTATCAGGGAGCCTGTTCCCTTTTATATATCTCTGTATATGAACCTGTGGGTCCCCCAGCTTGTTTTATTTTGATTTTTTAAATATATTTACATTTTGATAAAAAAAAAAATATCTCATCTATACCAAAAACACATAAATCATCTCTTAAACCTCTTTTTATAGTAATTGACCTATTTGTAAACGAGTTCAAGAATCATTGGATATTATCACATTGGTATGAAGTTGGATCATTTGCCCTTTTGCTAAACGATTCGACTTCTCTTTGGCATTTCCTTAGTGCCATTTGACTTTAATCTTTGAGAAACAATCTAAAAGGTGTTTGATTTAGTAGGATTTAATGAAATTTTGAGAGTAATAGGTTAGGGTTTCAGTTTCTTAAATTTAGGGGTTTTCTAATAACATTGGAAACTGACAAGTATATATAACTAACGAGTAACTGTTTGACTAGTTGCTTTAGTTTAAGTTCAACTGGTCGACCAGCTGAAACCCAAAACAAGAATTCCAAAAATTCTCTTTAGATCCTTTCTTTGCACTTAAAATAGAACCATTTCATGTAAAAATTATATCCAAAAAGCAAAGGAATCGAGAGTTGAAAATTTCCAAACTGTTAATGTTTTGGCTTAATCGGTTGACCGATTCACACAAGGTTCATGTTTTTTTTTTTCTGAATTTTCTCTTTCACATATGTTTAATTAGTCAAAATATATCTTTTTTTTCCAATTTATAGACTAAAAACCAAACCCAACTTAAAACTCAAGATCTTAAAAAATTGATAATAGCCATGCTCTGTTTTTCTAGCTCAACCTATCAGCCGAGTGAACTGGCTATAACAAACTGGTCAATCGGTCATCTTAGACTTGTGCTTTTAGCGAATTTTATAGTAGAACAAATATTTCATGCTAAAAGCAGAGTTTTTAAACCTGACTCGGTGGAAAACCCGGCCCAAGGCTCAAGTCACGGGTTTTTCCCAAGTCATCGGGTTTTGATCGAGTCACATGGGTCAATCCTAATTTTTTAAATAAATCAAAACGACGTTGTTTTGGTTAAAAAAATAAAAAGTTAACGGGTTGCAACAGGGTTTTTGACCGAGTCTTATCGGGTCAACTCGCCGGGTCACCTGAATTTTTGACTTCCTTTATTTTTTTTTAAACCCGGCCCGGTTCCAACCCTGGGTCAGCTGGGTCCTAGGTCGACCTACTGGGCCTAGCTGGGTTTTAAAAGTATGGCTAAGATAGTATACATCTTATCACTTAAACATGTCTAACTTATTTCTAATAATGTATACACATAAAAATAATATCTCAAATATCTTTAGCTTGAATAAAGTCTAAATTTCTCTTTATTTTGAAAAAAACAATATTTATTTAAAGGGTTTGTGAATATATTTGTTACATGGTGTTCTCTACCCACAAGCATAAGTACAATAACTCTTTTAGTCATGTGATCTTTTAGGAAGTGATGTCTGACTTATATGTGTTTTGTACGTGAGTGTTGTATAGGATTATTAGATAGATGTATTGTACTAGTGTTATCACACTTAAAGGGTACATGATCAAATGCAAGTCCAAAGTCTTCTAAGGTTTGTTTCATGTATAAGATTTGAGCACAAAAACTACTCGTTGCTAAATATTTTGGTTTAGTTGTTGATAGGGCTATTGAGTTCTATTACTTACTAGCCCAAAATGTTAGTGATGATTCTAAAAAATAACAAGTTCCATAAGTATTTTTCTCTCAACTTTAGACTCGATAAAATCTGCATCTGAATTGCTAATTAAAGTCAACTCGCTTGCTTTCGGATACTACAACCCTAAATCAATTATACCATGCAAGTAATGAAAAATGTGTTTTACAGTAGTTACATGAAATTCTTTAGGATATGCTTGAAAACATATACATGCACATACACAAACACAAAACATAATATCAGGTCTACTTACAATTAAGTACAAGAATGAGTCAATCATACCTCGATATTTAGTGATGTTTATGTTCTTACCATTTTCATCCATATCAAGTTTAATTGATGTGCTCATGGGTGTATTGGCTTCCTTGACATGTTCCATCCTAAATATTTTTAAAACATCCTTGATGTACTTGCCTTGGTTAATGAAGATACCATCCCTTGTTTGTTTGATTTGCAATCCAAGGAAAAAACTCAATTTTTCTATCATGCTCATTTCAAATTCCTCTTGCATGCACTTTATGAAATCCTTATAAAGAGATTTATTATTGGCACCATATATAATATCATCAATATTTTTTTTTCACAATTAATGTATATTTACCCTTTCTCTTCGTAAATAAAGTGGTGTCAATTTTACCAATGTTAAAATTATTTTCAATAAAAAAAAGATCTTGAGTCTATCACACCAAGCTCTAGGTGCTTGTTTTAAACCATACAATGTCTGTTTTAGTTTAAAAACATGGTTGGGAAAATGATAATTTTCAAATCCTTAAGGTTGCTCAACATACACTTCTTTCATGATAAAACCATTTAAAAATGAACTTTTAACATCCATTTGGAAAAGTGTAAAGTTGGCATATAAGAATAGGTTAAAAACATGCTTATTTATTCTAGTCTAGCTATCAATGCAAATGTGTTTTCATAATCAATACCTTTCTTTATTATAACCTTTGGTAACTAGTCTAACTTTGTTTCTAACAATAGCCCTATGTTCATTAACTTTGTTTTTCTAAGAACCCATTTTGTTCCTATTATGGATTGGTTGTTAAGTCTAGGGACTAGTTTCCACACATCATTTCTTTCAAATTGGTTTAGCTCATCTTGCATGGCTAAAATCCAATTATTATATTTTTTGGCTTCAAGAAATGATTTAGGCTTTATATGCGAAACAAATGTAAAATGACCACTTATATTTCTAAGAGATGCTCTAGTTTTAGTGACTTCAAAAGGATTGCCAATGATTAACAAGGAGGGCGAGAGCTTACATACCTTAGCTTTTTTGGTGGCATAAAAGAGTTACTTACCATCTCTTGTTGAGTGCTTGTGCTTGATTGGTCTTTGTCCATTCCTTCATTGTTGTCCTCCATAATGGTCTTGTCATTAAGACTTAAATATTGAATATTTTCATTAATATCATCTAGAATCTCAACAATTTTATCATTTTGAGCTTCCTTAGAGGCAATATGCATGGTTCATCAAGACAAAATTGTTTTATTATTATTATAAACTCTATATAGTTTGCTTAAGGAGGAAAAATAAAAATTCCAACATCGAATTTTGAATCTATTTTGTCTTTGGTGTTAAGAATAAAACACTTTGAACCAAAAATTTTGAAATACAAGATGTTGGGTTTCCTCCCTCTTCAAAGCTCATAAGGAGTCATTTTCAAATTTGGTCTTAAGATAATACGATTTAAAACATAGCAAGAGATATTTACAGCTTCTGCCTAAAAATATTGTGGTGTATCAAATTCATTTAATATTGTTCTTGCCATTTCTTGAAGAGATAGGTTTTTCCTTTTCATAACTCTATTTTGTTGGGGGTTTCGAGGTGTTGAAAAGTTATGGTGGTATCTTTTTTCTTCACAAAGAGACAAACAAGTCACTTATAAATTCACCATTATGGTCACTTCTTATGTTTATGATAAAAAATCCTTTTTTTCATTTTCAACCTTCTTTAAAAATTTTATAAATTCATAAATAGTTTAATCTTTTGATTTAAAAACAAAACTCATACCTTGTAAAATAATCAACAATCACAAACACATATATATTACTATTTAAGCTTCTAGTTCTAGTTGGTCTTAATAGA
>Ga0307517_10014680_pt1 | contig 10492 bp, 6 predicted proteins | sample 23_EM_MG_FD_194515 | JGI IMG/M metagenome (GOLD analysis project Ga0307517, IMG submission 194515) | Populus trichocarpa ectomycorrhiza microbial communities from riparian zone in the Pacific Northwest, United States - 23_EM | ecosystem: Host-associated > Plants > Roots > Unclassified | place...
CTATAGTTTTTATTCAAATAACTTGCAACTAATAAAAAACAAAGTTTTTTTTTAAAAAAAATACACGAATAAGAAAATAAAATTTTGCCTAACAAAATATATTTATTCCCATAATTTAAATTGTTGTCTTTCTTATAAAAATCTATTTAAATTGCAACATAACTAAATCAAAATAGATTTTTAAAACTGCCTCACGATATTGCACGAAAATAATATGGTTTTACCTGAGTTTGGTGGATTGATTTTGATATTATATTAAATTTATTAATATGATAATTGTTGTTACTTTACTAGCAACTACATTCTAAACTTTTTCGCTTAACTAGTTATAAATGCTAGCTGATGGTCTTAATTTCTAGAAAACTCAAATGAGAAAAAAAAAAAAAAACCTTCATATATACATAAAGAAAGATATGCTAAAAAATGACTGATAAAATAAACAATCCATTAGGAAAATTATCCATATAAAATTTTCAATAATAACATATGTATTAAATTCACACAGCATCCATATATATCAACATTTGATGACGGCTCTGAAAACTTTACAGAGTTTACGTTTTTTCCAAGGTTATTATGCGTTGGAAAGAGTAGATATGGTTGGGTTAGAAAAGAATACATGCGAAAGAATTCTTATTTAATTATAGATTTAAGTTTAAGTTAACATTGATGATGGAGGAATAAAATATATAGTTTTAGCCTTTTAGGAGATTAATTATGTTGTGTGTTTGCAAAACTTAGAGGGGAACAAAAGAAATAAATGACTTACCTTGGGTTGGTGATGGATGGACCAGATCTGACTATAGATGGTACTGTATATGGTGTAGCAATTAATTCTATTAGAGCTTTTGAGGGCTCAAAAAAGACTCTTCTCATGCTAATTTTCCGGGTTCTTCGAATGAAAATTATCAAAAAAAAAAAAAATTTAATTTTTCCTCAACGTTACTGTTAATTACTACTTAATTATATTAACAATTAAATGTTAATTATATCAACAACTAAATGTTCAGATTTAGACTCGTTACAGAGCTGTGATAAACAGAAAATAGAATGCGCTGGAAAATTAGAAACTTCTTGTTTTTTAAATATTTTTTGTTTAGAAATATATTAAAATAATATATATTTTTTATTTTAAAAAAATTATTTTTAATATTAGAATGTAAAATTATAACTATATGAAAATTAAATAAAATAAATTTAAAAGAAAAGGATTAATTTCTTCCAAATCAATCCACTAACAAGAACATGCATTGAAAGTAGATCTTTACCGTCACATCACTCCACTCGCTTTATTCACCCAGTTAGCTAATGGAACGGAAACATTAAAATCATGGAAATAAAATCATCACGTTTCCATTAAGAAAAATCAAAATGCATAGACCAGTGAATGCAAGGCACTTCTCAAGCCGAATGAATTGAAGCCAGCTAATACGACATTGGATTTCCATGGTTATAACCAGCAAAACCATCAAACCAGAACCATGGTTAAGGAAACAAAGAACAGTGATAACCACACATTAATGAGAGTTTAGCAAAACAAATTTACAGGCATCTCCCAAGCTCAATGACCTGAAGCCAGCTAAGAAAAAACATTGGATTGCCATGGTCAAGATTAGCAAAAAAACATTAAGAACCCATAAAAATTAAGGAAAAAAAAGAGAGAGAGAGTTATAAAATGGCCCCAAATTCAAGGTTGCCTGCCACGTTAATCCTAGCTGTAAAATTTCGAAGGGATAAGAGTAGATGGTAAAAAACCACACTGAATCAATGAGCCAGCACTGAGTGTAACGGCAACTGGATCCTCTAATCGCAAAAGACAAAAACATCCCATGAAGGTTTAACACTTTAAGAATAGTAATTAAGGGCCATTAAACGGGGTTATTAAAACATTGCTAATATTCTTAGTCAAACGAAAGACTGAACTAAGTGTCTGGTCTCACGTGACCGAGAATCCTCAATTCCAAGACTCTTTAGCCGAGTCAGCAGTGAAAAACACAGCCTCCTATTGGTTGAGCACTCTCCCACCGGGCCGACCTTTCCACGTGTAGGAATCCTACGACCCCATTTACGTAGCTCCTCGTTCAAAATATCTTGCCTTCTCATCCGGGTTTCTCTCTATACACCTGTCGTTCAGCCAGCATCTCATTGCTCATTAGACACGCACTCCACCCCTGCGAAGAAAAACAAACAGCACAAATCTTAATTTAGACCCTGAACTTTATAGAGACTCCCAGATAAGTCTTAAGCTCTGAAAGGATGAGCTTCTGATTTTGTAGCAATCCACAAGTATTTTGAAATTTTAGTAAATGGTTTTGAATTTTGAAATATGATTTAACAGATAAACTCTTGAATCAGATTTTAAATATTAAGTGCTCTACAACCATTTTTAAACACTTATATAATCAAATATATAAACCCACAACAGAAATGAATTGTGGTAGGAACAGATTTTTATATTTCAATTGGAGTCTTAAAAGTTCAAGAACAGTATCAATTGAATCCCCTTCTATATACCTTTTAATTTATATTATCCAAATTGTATGCTTACGAATGAAAAATTAAATTATTTTATAATTTACTAGGTCTTGTTAAAAATTGTTAATGAATTTATAGCAAAGTCATTCGAAAATATCCACAAGCTCAACCAGACATAAAAAGAAATAGACTGAATTGAAATTTAGTTTATAAAGCGAGGACTAACATGAAGCAAGCCCAGACAAAATATTTGGAAATTAAAGATTAAAAAATTAAATGGGGATAGTGGACCGGGTTTACGGCTTAATTGGGATCCTATATAAAAGAGCTGTTTTGGTATCCACCCACAAACCTCGACTGTGCTGGCTCTCTTATCACTCCGTCTCCCTCCCTTCTCTCTCTCTCTCGTTTCTTGAATCCTCCCATTTCCTTTCTAGTACCAAGAAAAACACTTTGTGTTCCTCTGATTCCCTAACAAAAGCTCCTCTTCACTTCCTTCTCCGAGTGAGTGTGTGCAAAAGCAGTTTGTCTGTACAACAACGGCGGCGGCGGCAGAAGAAGGCAGTACCGCTGGTGATTCTAAACATTTTATTCCTTTATTATTCCCTTTCTTTTTCTCTCCGGTAAAGCTACCAACTTTCTTTCAAAGAGACTTTCACTTTTGCTTCTTTCTATTACTGCCGTAGTTCTTGGTGTCTCCTCTGTCTTTCCCTTCCAGTATCACTCCCTCACTCGCCATATCTTCACATTTCTCTACTCTTATAGCTCTTCCCGGTTTAGTGTCTTTAAACAATCCTCTTGTAACTTTCCTTGAAGTTTCTCGTCCTTCAATAACCACAACAGGGTCTCTTTATATCCATCTCCTACCTATCTTTCTCTTTATTCTCCTCGTGTCCAGTCTCAAAAAGAATCTCTCTATCTTCTTTTGAGTCTTTCTTGTATTCTTACACCCGTCCTTCCTGTACACTCCCGGCTTCATTTTCCGTGCTTTGCCACGCGATAAAAAAGAAACCCATCATGAAAATGGATCATCCAGTCAAGTTTACTGAGCATAGAAACCAAACCAAACTTTCAGCCCCATTTTTGTCAAACCCGGTCCAATACTCAAAACCACCAAAGATTGTACGGATATCAGTAACTGACACATACGCAACTGACTCTTCAAGTGACGAAGAAAACGAGGTTTCAAGAGTCTCTTCTCGTAAACGACATGTGACAAGAGTCAAAAAGTTTGTCAATGAAATTACGATAGAGCCATCAGCACCACCATCAAGAACCGCTGATTGTGTCACAAGCGACACCGGTTTGAGGGCCAGACCGTCGAGGAGTGCTAGGAAGAAGGTTGGCGTTGATGTGTCTCAGGCGAGACGGTTGCCGGCGACGGGGGTGGTGGGGAAGAAGTTTAGAGGGGTGAGGCAAAGGCCTTGGGGGAAATGGGCGGCCGAGATTAGAGATCCTTTGAGACGTGTACGGCTGTGGCTAGGTACTTACGATACTGCTGAAGAAGCTGCTATGGTTTATGACAATGCGGCTATTCAGTTGCGTGGAGCTGACGCGCTCACTAACTTTGTCACTCCTCCGGCGAGATGTTCACCGGCTGCAGCCACCTCCGGGTACATATCCGGTGATGAGTCAAATAGCAACCACAATATTAACAATGACAATGTTAATGTTAGCTCTCCAATTTCAGTGCTCCGGTTTAGTGAAGAAGCCGAGTCTCAAAGTGTCGGTTCAAGCAGAGAAACCCGAAAGACCGGAAATGAAGTCCGGGAAGTAAAGGAGGACTCCTGTGTATCGGAAAACTTTTCCGACTTTTCGGAGCATAATTCCTCTATCGACAGTCTATTTCCTCCAACAACCGACATTTATGAATTCCGGAGTTCAGTGAGGGGTATTTTTGAGGAAACAACAATTTTTGCTGATGGTGGGTTTTTAAAAGATGATGATTTTAGGGACATGGATTTGGATTTCGGGTTCGGGTTCGGGTTATCTAGCTGGAACGTTCAAGACCATTTTCAAGATATTGGTGATTTGTTCTGGTCGGATTCTCTTATAGCCATTTGAAGATGGCAATAACAATATATGAACGGCATCGCTTTTTTTCCGGCATCGTCAATTTTGTTTCGGCGAGAAGCATATATCGGTCGTGTTTTTTCCCATGTAGCAGCTGTACCAATTTTGTTTGTTTTTTGTTTTTATTATCTTTTGTTTTATGTAAGAGTTTATTATGTGAAATATGAGTGTTAGTAATATAAAAATTAACTCCGTCACAGTAACGGTGATGGTAGAGTTTGGCTACTTGTGCCTTTTGTGGCGTTTTATTGACCTTTGAGATGGCACATGTCCAGTGCACGTGATTTGTCACCATTGTCTTTGAAAAGAGAAAGCATGCTATCAGCTAGTGGAAGACAATCTTACCATAATAATGTAAGGTACATTTCGAATAAAGTTATGGAGTAGTGTGATTTTTATTTTTATTTTTATTTTTATCACTCGGTTGTGTTAGTTTTTTTTTTTTTAGTTTAATGTGGATGTTCGGGCCAGTTTACGTGTATCTCAACTAATCCCACGGGCCCTGAAGTTAACGACTATGTAAGCCTCCAGTGGCCATCATATGAGCAACCACAAGGCTCGAACCTGAGACCAAGAGAGAGCAAATCTCTTGATTCCAAGTTCTTATCACTGGGCCACCACCTAGATGGTTAGTTTTTGTTGGCTTGTAGATTTCCTTTCTTGTGTCCAGTCAGGACATTAGGATGAATAAATATTTTTGTTAATTTAGTGATTGGGAACGCCCATCTAAACCCTATTTCAACAAAAAAATTAAATTGATTTTATTGTTATTATTTTTAAATTATTTTAATATATTGATGTTAAAAATAAATCTTAAAAAATAAAAATTATTATTTTAATATATTTTTAATATAAATATTTTAAAAAATAATCGCTATCTAAAAATTATAATTGTAATATGTGGGATAATTGTTTGGTGAATTTTAGAGTAGACAACAAGAAAAATAATTTTTCATGAAATTATTAATTCAAAAATTAATGATATTTTTAAAAATCAAATGAAACCATAAGAAAAAACCCTAAGTTAATTTGAATACAAGAAATTACTCTAACTACACAGTATGATTTGGGGTTAAAAAATTCTTAATAATCCAATATAATTTATTCTCATGTTACCTTTCACTATAATCTAATTGAACTTTGACATGTGGGATATGTCCATTTTTTTTTAAAGAAGAGTTATTCAAATGGGGATCTTGAAGAAACATTAATAAATGGAAAATAACAACAATAAATACACTCAAATTAGTAAAAAAAAAAAAAAAAAAAACCCAAATCAAAAGAAAGCAGAGAAGCGTGTGTTAGATTTGATGTCAAGGGAGTAAAAAACGAAAGGGAAATCTGTTGCATATTTAACGAGATATTTGATATAGGATTTGGCAAGAATGGACGGCATCTAGGATGTGCAAGCCCGGGATACAGCAATGGCCGTTCAAGGTAAGGAATGGCAGCTGCTGCAGCCTACCAGATAGCTAGCGGAGTAGTGATCAGTCAAGCACAGTGAGGCTAGTGGTCGTGTCTCTAGTGACTCAGATTTTTGCCATGGCTGCATTAACAACAAAAAGGGTCAGAGTGGAATTTCTCATTGGTATTACTATACAACATGTTTATTTTTATGATAAAATATGAAATGGATTATAATAAAATAAAAAATTAGATACGATAAATATTATTATTTTCTTAGAATTTTAAAGAAGATTGAATTTTTTAAACCACTTATGAATTCAAGAGTTGCTTAAAACAAAATTAAACACAATAATTTACCAGATTAGTATATTTTAGTTTACATAAAAATCTAAATACTTTAAGATATTATGTTCACTACTTAGCCGAGAAAACCTAATAGTATTTTACTGAGAAAGGTTCAAAGCCAAAAAATATTTATTTTGATGTAATAATCTACTAGATCAGTATTTCTTAACAAATCTTTGAGTCGTTTTCAAACTGGTTAGATAGTTTTCATTCACATGGAGGGTTATTGAAAATTTGTTTTAATTAACCTGATTTGAATAAATTATTTGTGAATGAGAAATTAATATAAAAAACCCCTTGATTTTCTTGCTCAAAGAACTCTTGTTTTTTTTAGATTTAATTATTAATTTACGACGGCTAATCAAATATTAGTAATGATATGGATTAATTTTTCAATATTTTAGCTTTCAAAATTCACTATATAAAAAAGGAAGGGTGAATGAAGAGTTTTAAACTATAATTTTTTAGATTCTTACACTCTTCCTCACCTCATTTTTAGTGTTTTAGTTCTTTTTTTTTATACTTTGGTTTTCCTTCCAAATCTAGACCTTAAATTCATCTTATTAAGAGATATTTGAGTCATATATTCTTTGGTTTAAAGACCTTTATTAGAAGTTCATATACACTAATATGGTGTTATTGGAATCTTGTGAGGCATAATACAAACATCATAGTCGCATAAGTAGGGAACAATAAAGTTTTAAGGATAAAGAATTTATAATTGACAACAACAAAAATTTCATTACTTTAAAGTGCTTCACCAAATAAATCCTCTTATTTGTTTTAATTTAAACATGTAATTTTTTTTTATTACTGGTCTAGATGCTAGAACTTTAAATTAACATCAATTATAATTTTAAATATATGCATAGTATGCATGCTAGTATTCTATTATTATTTTTATGATGAAATCATGTTTGATATTAGTTGTATTTTTACATACTTATAGTTTTAAATATATATAAATTCTAAATTTTTATTGGATATTTTTTATTTAGCATGTTTTTTTTTATGAAAAATTAAATATTTTTGCCCACAAGTGTGTGTGTGTATATAAACTTAGATTTTTTTAATATATATAATTGAATATGTAGGAGGAGGTCACGTCAGATCCATTGTTGAATAGATTTGGCGACAAATAAATCCCAACTTTGCCAATGCATACAAAAAGAAAACAATCTGAGAGGATCTTCTTACATGTCTGATTAACGGTTTTGTTTCTTGTACCTCGTTCAGTGCAGCAGGATGACAATTAGATGCTCTCTTGTTTTTTTTTTTTAAGGTTAATATTACATTTCAAAATATATTTTATTTAAAAATATATTAAAATAATTTTTTATTTTATTTTTTATATCTCAAAACAATTTAAAAATATAAAAAAATAATATATTTTTTTTAAAATAATAGAACAACCATTCAAGATGTCCGGCTAATCCATCACTGCTGTTATAGTACAGTTTTGAATATGGTGGCCCTACTGGCACAGTACCACATTCTGTGCTTATTTGGACCCTCCATTTTGGATAAGAGTAACCCTTCTCTACCTTTGACTAGTCCATCGAAACTGGGCCTCTTAATCTTCCATGTCCCAAAAATTGTTGTTATTTTATTTCACAGGCAAGTAGGTTGATTTTTGAGCCACCTTGCACTCTGCCTATATATATTGTCGAAAGATGGACTAACTAAACACATTTAGTGGTAAAATAGGTGAATATGGAGAATAATAATAATTATACCTTAAACAAGGAATGCCATAGTTCTTAAGTTTATAGACATATCAAGGGATTTCCATCTTAAATATATATATCAAAGATTAAAGTTAAAATTGATTTTAATTAAATATAAGAATAACAGAATACATTAATGCCATGTTTCGTTTAATGTGAAACTAAGGAAGCGTTTGGGAACGCGGTTCAACCCGCGTTCCCAAAAAATTTGAATTTTTTTTTCTAAAATTTAATATGGTTTGTATGTTTTTGATCGTTTTGATGTGCTGATGTCAAAAATGATTTTTAAAAAATGAAAAAACATCATTGACATGTATTTTGGCATGAAAAGTTATTTGAAAAGCACCCGCAACCACACTGCCAAACACACTCTAAGAGTTGAATGTGCCGAACCAAACCAAACTCTAAAAAGTGAACAAACAAGAATTTGTAAATATTGAGGAGGGAAACACGATCGCATCAAGGATTTGTAAATAAGTTTTCAAAGGGAGCCATTTTATTTTATTAGTAAGTAAAACCAGGAATCCAACACATGAAAACCCAGATGCTACGCGTACTCTCTCATGAATGAACACGCCTTGCTAATTAAATTGCTATAAAAAGGGTCTAAGAATTCCCTTGGATCATGTATCGGCCTGGGTTACACAAGTAGCTCTGCTGCATAACTAATATTGTTCATCACATTCCCTTCAACATCCCCTTTAAAGACGAGGAAACAAGAGGGCAAAACTGCATTCAATTAGCGAGCCGTGCTCAATCCTGAGGGTGAGGTGGTCACGTGAAATTTTCATGGGTTTTTTTCTGCATAAAAATCCCAGCGTTCACTTTCCTCCAGCAGTCCAGACACCCAGTTGGATATCAGCGTGGCAGTCAAGTTTCTCAAATTGAAATAAAAGAAGCCAAGATGCAATATCGTGGGTGGAAAAGTAGGCAGGTAGGGCAAGAGGTGTCAAATTCAAGTGAAGAGAACAAATTTGTGTGGAAATGAAAGATGGATATGCAAGTGGAGCAGTGTATGCGCGCAGGTAGATACATAGTAATTTATGGTATCTCATGAACTGTGTTGGATGATATAAATGCATGCACTCTTCTCGAGCACGCACTTCTTGTGCCACTTACCAAGTACCCATGCCTCTGGAATTTCATGAACTCAACAACTATAAATGATGATCATAATTAAGATAATGTTTCCAACAACCTTTCAACAGGAAATAAAATATTGCTATTCTTTTGTTTCAACCAGGAATGACTTCATTCACTTCGACTCTTACAAAAGAATGGCGTCAAGGACGAAAGGGTGCCCGTTTACGGGCAAAAAGTGAAACTTTTTTCAGGCTTCGATCCATTTGGGCATATGCGTGCAAGGGATTTCCCCTCTGGAGGAATGGCTTGGATCAAACAGTTCAAATCATCAGATAAAATGAAAACAGAAATATTACTCCAATATTAGTAAAACTTGGATCAAGTCGAAAATACACGGATCTCGCATAACTCACATGTTGAATCCATATAATTATCTTTCTTTTTTCCATATATTTTTTCTTTATTATAAATGTGAATGTCCGAGCAAGCTGAGGCTAAGGTGGGCTGTAGCCCAGGTTAAAAAACAATTATTAAAAAACTCAATACTCTCCCTGCATAACCTTTACATCATATTTGTGAAGGGAATTAAGGGTCGCTTGAACCGCTTGTCTTCTGCCTGCGTTGGTGATATGGTCATGGCCACTGTCAAGAAGGGGAAGCCTGATCTCAGAAAGAAGGTTATGCCTGCTGTCATTGTTAGGCAGCGTAAGCCTTGGCGCCGAAAGGATAGTGTTTTCATGTATTTTGAAGATAATGCTGGTGTCATTGTGAACCCCAAAGGAGAAATGAAAGGCTCAGCAATTACCGGTCCAATTGGGAAGGAGTGTGCTGATCTTTGGCCTAGGATTGCAAGTGCAGCTAATGCTAAGAGCTTTAATTTGTCTGTTCCTTTTCTTTGGGAATTATACTGTCGTTAAGTCCTATATGTTTTTGTAGGGTTAATTTTAGTTGTGTTTTTGTTATTTTGACTAAATTTTATTTGGAGCTTTATATGCAGTAATGAACTTTATGGATTTTGTGCAAGAAAAAAAAAAATTTTCCGCCCCGGAACCCAGCAGGGGCGCTGCCTCCTACAAACATATCTGCTAAAATAAAATATAAAATCTTTCCATTTTGTTTTTTTTTTTGTTGTAAAAATTCACTCCTTACAATGATTTTGTCTTCTATCATTTATTTAAATTCACTCTTTTACCTTTATCAATACTCGAGAAGCACTATGAGATTTTAATTTTCTTCTTCTCAACAACATCGGGTTTTAGCTTGGGTTTTGAAGAGGAATTTAAACAGAGAATCACAAGAGTGCAAAACCATCACGATCAAGTAAGAATTTTCAAGCTCTAACTTAGCTCTATAACAAGGATCAGTAATAGTTTATAGCACAG